>Ga0207060_10287_pt1 | contig 15795 bp, 14 predicted proteins | sample Alteio_BWMinCont_30_FD_153270 | JGI IMG/M metagenome (GOLD analysis project Ga0207060, IMG submission 153270) | Enriched cells from forest soil in Barre Woods Harvard Forest LTER site, Petersham, Massachusetts, United States -... | ecosystem: Environmental > Terrestrial > Soil > Temperate forest >...
CATTCGAAGGAAATCCGGCATGACATTTCGCACGCCGCTCGAGGTGAACTGCACGAATATCGCAGGCTGCGTGTCTCCTTTCTTCCAATAGCTGAGGAACTGGGCAGATCCGTTGTGAACATCACCCGAGAGCAGCACGATGCGCCGGAACGGTTCCAGTCGCTTCAGCAAAACCTCGAATGTTTTCGGATCGAACGCCCACGCCTCGATCGCGTCAGGGTTCGTTCCGGGCATGTTCTTCAGGCTCTCGTCGCCTTCCTTCATGTAACTGACCATGTCGTAGACGCGATAGGCGAGAGGCGCCACGAGCTCGTCGAATACGGGTGGACCCACTACCGGCAGCGGCGCGATCACAATCGCGACCTCAATGCCGGCATCGAGAGGCGCCTGCGGAATTTGTTCCGCGATCGCAGGGATCGCGATATTGCCGGGCGGTCCGATGCGGGAGACGAAGCTACGCCGGGTGCGGTTGTCGAGAGCGATCAGCAGGTGCCGAGCACATTTGACACTATAGTTCCAATGGATGGGCGGCTTCTCCGCTCCGTCGAGCCCAAACAGCACGTTGATGCGCTCAGCCGGTGCCGGCTCCCTGGTGGGCGGCGGCGTGAGCCCCGGCGGAAAGAGCTGCGCGGCTTGTGTGAACAGATCTGCCGCGGGCCCGCCCTCGAAGTACTCCGGGTCGTTGCCCCAAGCCTGAAATAGCGCATAGGCCAGAATGCCGTTGCGCAGAACTGTTTTGCCGAGTGGATTGGTGTAGACCCGATCCTTCCAGATCGGGTTCAGGTTCCAGTCGTCGGTTATCTCGTGGTCATCAAGCATCATGTACGAGGGAACATTCGCGAGCGCACGGCGAACCTTGGGTAGGTCGTTATAAAACATCTCCACCTGCAGGCGGCGCTCGCTATGCACCGTGTCGTACAACTCTCCCCAACCCTTGTGAAGCTGGGTGAAAAAGAATTTGAATGACAGCAACTGTTCGTTCGTGAGAACGCTGGCGGTGCGGTGAATCTTGCGTTGGCCCTGATGCTTTTCCTCGAGCCAGGCGCGCTCCTGGTCGTTGGCCGGGTCGATCTTGTCGACCTCCGCATTGATGTCGTCGAGGATCGACTGCAACTGCTCCGGAGTAAGGCGTCCAGGGTCAAGCGGCTGGCGCCACGATGGTTCTCCTCCCTTTTTGTCGCGCTGCTTGAGGACCGACCGCAGTTCGCCCAACGTCAGCCGGTTCGGTCCACTGCCCGACGGAAGCACAGCGTCGATGAAAGCATTCAGCATGGCGGGCTCGATGCGGGGCTGGTCCGACGTGTCGCGAGTTTGAAAGATGACGCCGATGGGATCGCCGGGAGCAGCGCCCGTGAACAGCGCCTCCACGATCTCGTCGAAGGTCTTCAGCGCGCTGAGGTCCCACAGTACGTTCGACCAGGAGAAGAGGTACATCGACGCGAACTCTCCAAACGAGAGCAGGTGACTGTGGAAGTCCACGGTGCTAAATCGTGCTTCGGACGTGACCAGAGCTTCCCGGACGCCAGGCGGAAAGTTGCGCGCATCCGCGGGCCAATATGTCGTCCCGGGACCCGGCCAGCGGGCCGGCAGGAACTCGTTGTTGCCCAGCAACTCGCGACCGCGAATAATCATTTGTGGAAGCAGCGGCAGCGGTACATCGTCCGCATAGATCTGATCGCCAGTCAGACAGAGCTGATGAGGACGGTGAAGCGGATCGTTGCGGCGGGCGTCCGCAATCAAGTCGTCTATCCAGGCCATCCCGTCGTGCATGGTCTGCGTCATGCGCCGGCAGGAACCGTGCAGGATGCGGAGATCGGTCAGCTCGAGCGGCGGCAGCTGGAAAGTGGGAAGGAACCCAGGCTCGTATCCCATCGCGAGATGAGGTTGACCGTTGATCTGTCCATCCTGGAGAAGTCCAAGGCTCTTCAGATCGTGCTCAGCGTCTGATTCGTCGCGCAAGATGACGTTGTAGGAATACGTGCGATTGGGTAGCAGCGCATTGGCCGCGGCAAGTTTGAACGTTACTACCGCGATGTGAAGCTGATCGCCGACGCGCAGCGTGGCGGCGGTGTTCGAGAGGGGCACGATTTGCGGCAACTCCGTCGAGAAGAGCGGGGTGTTGGAGGAGTCGTGAATCAGCCCGTCCCAGACGCACACCTCGACAGTCGCCTTAGCAGATAGAGCGACCCATACAGTTGCCAGCAGTGGCTCGGTGCGCCGGAGAATCGGACCGGCGAGTAGCAGAGGCGCCATTCCTTCCCCTCATCTGATCATGCAGGACCTGCCGACCAGTCGGTAAGCGATCGCCAATTGCCGCGGAAAACGGACGCATGCGTTTGTTTGCTGCGCTTGTTGCCCGTGGAATTCTCCCGGCGTGGGGTGGTCTCATGAGAAGTCGACGTTCTCCGATCTAGGGTGTGATCATTGGGGACACTCTACAACCTAGGGAATCCTGCTTCTCACAAGACCGCAGTCTCGTGTGCAGCCATCGACCACCGCTGCACGCCGTCTGCCATCGATCAATGAACTAAACGCTAAAGTTACGTTCGGTGGGATTTTATTCGATCGCCTCAATTGAGGCATTTTTGCCTCATATCAGGCATGGGAGCCACGCCACCCTCCGACTGTCGAGCCCAGTTCGGGCTACCGAGTCAGGAGGTGGGTGATCTCCTGACGACCCCTCCGAATACCGGCTCTGGTGCAAATATTTGAGTAGTGCGGATGAAGCGCTGGAGAACGACGCGCTTATTCAGCAAGCACTGCGTTCCAGATCGTGGACGCACTCTGATCTGTGAGCTGTAGGCGCCGCAGGGCGAATTGACCTTTGCGGATACGGTGGATCAGTTCGATGCCGGCGATGGTAGTAGTTGCGGAATCAAAGTTTTTGAAGCTGAGCATGGGCCTGATTCGCGACTTGATGCCTCTATGATCCTGCTCAACCAGGTTGTTTAGATATTTCGATGACCGCAGCCGGGTGTGCTTCCATGCCTTGTTTTCGCTTGGCATCTCGCGCACTGCTCGATGTGAGGCTGCATAGCCATCAAGAGTGATGCAAACAGGTGCGCGCCCATGTGTGCGAAGGGCTTTGCGGAAGAAGGCCTTGGCTGCCGCTGCATCCCGCTTCGGACTCAGGCGAAAATCGACGGTGCTGCCATCCCGATCCACCGCACGGTAGAGATAAACCCATCGGCCTCGTATCTTTAGATAGGTCTCGTCCACTCGCCAGGACCGGCCAACTTTGCGCGCTTAGCGAGCCCAGCGCTTCTCAAACTCCGGGACATAACGCTGCACCCAGCGCATGATGATGGTCGTATGGGCAAGACGCAATCCGCGCTCGGCCATCATCTCGACCAGATCACGCAAGCTGAGCTTATAGCGTAGATACCAGCGTACGCACAAGAGGATCACCCTCACGACAGAGGATCACCCTCACGATCGAAATGCCGTCCTGCAAACAGGTTCTTCATACCTTCAGCTTACCCAGCATTGGCCCTTCGGCTCTTCGACTGAATCCGCCCTGCTATTTGCACCAGAGCCGAACGGATGGGGGCGACCGTCGATCCAGTCGCCCAGGCGGCTGCCTGCTGTGTATGGCCCCTGCACGGTGCTTAAAGTGTCCAACCAGACTCCTCTCTGATCCTCGGCGCAATCGGAAAAAGAACAAAACGATACGGCGCCTCTCAGCCACGAAGGCGTTCGGCAAAAGGTGTTCCCTCTCAATCAGTGCTCTCGACCGGTGACGTGGTTGCGCTCCGGGAGGATCAGGCTACCCATCCCGATCACTGAAACAGAGAGGGAACATGTTGGAGGAGGGCCCGTTAGACGTTTCTCAAATGATGAAGTTTTACCCGGCATGCGAGCTTGTCCTCGTCTCTAACAATCGACCGGGGTTGAAACGTCTGGATGTTCATACCAACACTCCGTTACACCGTGCCGCAATGTTCGGAACTGTTTGTTCACGCACCAGCAGCGACTTCTTTTATTTTCAGAGGATTACACTAGGCACACGTAGACGTTTGCTGTACCGTTTGCTGTGATACAGTCACTCAGACGCTCGATTTGAGGAGGAATGCCTGCAACTGGTCCATTCTCGAAGCCGGAAGAGCTGGGTCCGGAACGGGCGAATCAGGTCCGGCATCATCTAGCAGAAGTGCTCGCGAGCCCCGCGTTCGCCGGGAGCAAGCGCGCCCAGGACTTTCTGCAGCTGATTGTGGAGCACAGCCTGGCTGGTCGCCTGGACAACCTGCGCGAGCGCATGATCGGCGCGGAAATGTTCGGGCGTCCCATCGACTATGACACGGCCAACGACGCCGTAGTGCGTGTGAAGGCGACTGAAGTTCGCAAGAAGCTCGCGCAGTATTACCAGGAAGCGGCAAAGCCGCCGGGCGTCCGCATCGAGCTTCCATCTGGATCGTATGTTCCGAAGTTCTACTTCGAGACCTCAGAGGTTGCATCCGAACCTGCTGCGATCCCGGCAGCGGAAACGCCCCGGGAAGACGCGGCAAGGCCTGAGCACCACTTTCCGCGCTGGGTAATTGTCTCGCTTGCTGCCACAACGGCTCTCCTGGCGGTCGCGCTTTACGCCGGCTTCCGCTTCTGGCCGCACGGAGGCGCGCCGGATTTTTCGATTCGAAAGATCGCGGTTCTTCCCCTTGAGAATCTTTCCGGCGACGCGAACCAGGATTACTTCGCTGACGGCATCACCGACGAGTTGATTTCAGACCTGGGGCAGGTTTCCGCTCTGCGCGTTATCTCCCGGACCTCGACGACAACCTATAAGAACACAAAGAAGACGCTGCCCGAAATTGCGCGAGAACTGTCAGTGGACGCAGTAGTCGAAGGATCGGTACTGCGGGACGGTAACGAAGTGCGCATTACCGCACAGCTCATCGACGCGCGCACTGACGAACATCTATGGGCGCGCAGTTATGTGCGCGACCTGACCAGCGTGCTCGCGCTGCAGGGCGAGGTCGCGCAGTCCATTGCTGACGAGATCAGCATCAACGTCACACCGCAGGAACAGGCGCGTCTGGCGCGTCCGCGGTCGGTCAGAAAAGAGGCGCAGGACCTTTATCTGCTGGGCCTTCATTCTCTGAATACCGGAGATCCGCGAAAAGCAACTGTCTACATGCAGCAGGCCATTGAAGAGGACCCCGACTACGCCCCGGCCTACGCTGGACTGGCAAACGCCTACGGCTGGCTCGGCGAAGCGGGCTGGATACCGTACTCGGATGCATTTCCAAAACAGAAGGCTGCGGCCCTGAATGCGATCGAACTCGATGATGCTCTCCCTGAGGGCCACGCTGAGCTTGCGTCTGCAGTTTTGAATCTGAGCTGGGACTGGGCCACCTGCGAACGGGAGATGCAACGCACGCTCGAGCTGAATATGAGCTCCGCGTCCACGCACGCGGCCTACGGCAACTACCTGATGCGTGTCGGCAGGGTAGAGGAAGCAATCGAGCAGCTGAAACAGCTTCTGGAACTCGATCCTGTGTCGAGCCGCTCATTGATGAGCAGCGGGTTCGCGTATTACTTTGCGCGGCGATATGACGAAGCACTGGCTCAGATTCAGAGGGCGAACGCGATGGGTCCCAACCCTCTGGAAACGATCTTTCCGCTCGGCGTGATCTATGTCGAAAAAGGAATGTATCAAGAGGCGCTTGAGCAATTTCATCTACTCGAAGGCCAGCCCCATGCCATAGGTCACGCCGGGAATGCATACGCCCGCATGGGACGTCCCGACGAGGCGCTCGCGAGAGTCCGGCAGCTGGAGGAGCATGTGCAGAAGGATGGCATAGGCCGATACGAGATCGCGCTGATCTACGCTGGGCTTGGATCAAAGGATGAGGCTTTTGCGTGGCTGGAAAAATCCTTTGCCGCACGAGACAAGGGACTCACCTATCTCAAAATCGATCCCTGCCTCGATCCGTTGCGATCCGATTCGCGCTTCCAGAATCTGGTGCGCCGTGTTGGAGTCCCTGGAACCTAGCAGTCCGAAATGCCGCGCCGGCAGTCAAAGTGCATCACGTCTCCGGATCCTCCGCCGAAGTCAATCGCTCCCCAGACCAGCCCTTCCTGCATCAGCGCGGTCAAAGACCTCGCCCTCTTCGTTGATGGTGCAATAGTGGCTCCAGACATCTCCAAGGTCGATACCGATCGTCATCCCGGCCCGGGACCTTCCGCGTGGATTTCTTGAGATGAAATACTGCGGATGCTTTTTCATGCGCATAGTCTCTCTCGTTTCCGAGGTGACCTTCTCCATCTCACTTAGCGGTAAGTGGTAGGTCCCGGCTCTGCGAGGTGCAGGCATGGTGCAAACGACCAGGAAAGGCATGCTCTAAACGAGCCGTTGTTGTCCATCGAAGGTGTTGGTGAAGGAGCGTGTTCTGTTGCTACCTCTGCGCCAACTTTGCAGGCAAGGTTTTACCTAACCGCGCTGCACTGGCCGCCGACTGGGTCGCCAACCTTGCCATGAGTTCGCGGCGGTGGAACTTTTGTTTCCTTAACCTGTTGAATCTTGCTTTGTCGCCATTTTGTGATGACATATGCCCTCGTTCTTCCAATTTGTTCGTGACTCAGCGTGCCGAAGATAGGTCTGTCCGTTCCTCCATACGCCAGGCCACCGATGGAAGATGCGAGGCGCAGGGCACCTTGAGGAGAGACGCATTGCAGGCCTGCGGGTCCGGTTGCTCGGCTTGCTCCCTGGCTGCCGACAAAATGTTCTACGGCATGCTCGCAGCATACTCTATTTTTCGAAAGGTCTGCCATGTCGTTGCGGACTCGGAAACTTGGCCCAACGCAGCGGCCGTCGCGAGGTTCCCGGAAAACGGTCAGGAGCCATCCGGGATGGTGGCTTCCATATCGTGCTTGTCGTGGCCTCCTGTTGATCCACGCCATTTTGAGAGAAATGCCTCTGACCGTTCTTGTCGACCGAGAAGATCGGATCGCGATCAGCCATGCTGGAGATGTCTCTCTGCAAGAGATTCGAGGCATGCCTAAGGAGCAGTTCGAGCGAATGGTGGAGAATTGGCGCAAGAACGCCAATGCCAACTAAAACCCCGTCGGCGCTAACGGTAGTTCATTCACCGTTGAGGGATCCGATATCCACCAGCATCTCAGCGGTCTTAACTGCGGTCTCCTTTGTACTGAAGCTTCGGGAGACGACGACGTCACCGGAGAAGCCATCCACCACAGCGACTTCAAAGTCTTCGGACTCGGGTAGCTCAAGTACGTTGGCGGACAGGCCCAGACGGTCATTCGTGAAGGCGGCTACTAAGGTTGGAACCGTTGCTGCACACATTTCTTGAATCTTTCTACAACGTCATAATTTGGACGCTTGTACTTATTTGACTCACATCAATAGGAAACGATTCCACGGTGCCAATCAGATGACACGGGCAGGGAAAGTCTGCGCGTGGGTCGATGTATCGAATATGTTGCATCCTGAATCTGGGGCGGCATCGGATGTAGACCTGTCGCGGCTTCTGTGGGTACGTTGCGGAGTGCAAGTAGCACCGTGGCTGCATCTGTCGCAAACTGCTTTCACTCTTCCAGAGAAATACCTGATTCCTCCACCGATCAAGAAGTGATTGCATGGTGGCGGCTTCGGCCCGCACCCTCGCAACGAAGTCAAAGGACTTTCCGATGCTGTCATCGGTTTGCTGAGGTCTGAAGCACCGCGATGTGCGGCCCTTGCTCAAACAAGCGCACGCGTCGGGCCAACTGCGGATCACGTCAATCATCTCGGCTTCGGCAGTTCTCAAGCCTAAGAGTTGATGGATTTCATCCTGCAACCGGACTACACATTCGTCACGAATAACCACTCGGACCTTCTGGCACTCTACCGCGGAACGCCATTGCACGCCTCTCGTGATTATCGTTCGAATGTCAGACCGTTTCTCCACCGGGAGCTGTTCCCATCGCAAGCGTACCCGTCTGCGCGCGCTCCATCGTGTTGCGCCAATGATCCCTACTTACCCGACTTGTTCCTGGGGGACTTCCTGTTCAGAGTGTCAAGGAGCAATTTCGCGGAGGCAGGCGGGCGGATGGCACTATTGATTACGATGTCCTTCGCGGTGACTTCTTTCCCGTAGAGCCGAGCGTTGCCATCGTTATCGGGTCGAAGGGTTGAGCCTTCCAGAGAGATCCCGGCGAACAATCCTCGCGAACGTGAATAAGACAGAATTTCCGCACGCATGGTGACATCCGTCGAGGCTGCAGCGTTGCGGCCCACCGGTCCGGCCGCAGCAGCCGCGTCGCCGCCGAGCTTGACCTGGCTGGTGAGAATGGAATCAGCCCCGCGCTGATTCATCACTAATAAGACAAAGTCTGTCGCCTGGCCCCCCAACTGAAGTCCGAAGCTTCCACCTTCGAGCGCCATCATGGAAGGCGCACTCCAAGGTCCGCTGAATTGCTTGCCGCTTCGGCAGCTCATCACGCCGCGACCGTAACTGCCCCCGACCCCGACGGCAAACTTCATCACCGATGGCAGGACGATGACGCATTCCGCCTTGTCCAGAACATCGCCCGGAATATTGTCGGGAGCATTGAGAATCTCAACCATCACCTTGCCGGAATTTTCAATGCGATTGTTTTCATCTGATTGGGCAAAAGCAGGCAGGCCAATCAGGGCAATCACAACCACGAGGGGGCAGATGCTTTTCATTGACGTTCTCCTTTCGTTTCACCCAGATGCTGCGCTTTTATCCTTGTATCGTCTGTGACGTGTGACGAACGTCACAGTTCTTCTTTGCGCAATGACGGCTGTCGCCGAATGCTCAATCCCAGTGCCCAACCAGGCGGGCATGGTGGCGGTTCGGGTCTCTTCAGTCGTTACAGGTAGGATGCAGGTTTCAAGGTAGCCGCCGTCAGCCTTGGGCGACTCGTGTTATGGAGCTTCGCCGGGGATGCACTATCTCAATTAAATCCGTGGAAGCGTGGAAAGGCCTCGGCTTTCCGCTGACTGAACACTTTGCAGATATGGAAGCGGAAGTCGCCCGGCTCGGTATGGAGGTTTCTCGGCCCTGGAAGCACATTCCCCCTCGAAAGCCGTAAGCACGATAGTGCGCTAATCGAGGTCGTTCCGCAACCCAAACTCCAGGATCGCCGAAACGAAATGGGAATGAGGGTCTAGCCAACACACCGTCCGACGAACCATCTCGGCTTCGGTCCTTTGCATTTTGCGATTACTGGATATTCTCGGTGATCATGATGGTTGCGTTCGCATACTGCGTTGCGTGGTAGGTAGTGTGTCCATTGCGCGAGGCGCTAACTCCCTCCAGTGGATTGCAAGTCGTTAATCGAAGGATGTCCACTGGACTCCGAATCCTCATACATTGTTAGGGCGGCGGCGAAACGTCGGGAACATGTCGGGCAGTTGGCGCGATGCTGCAATAGATCTTCCATCGCAGCGCTCAATGCTTCCCTGAAATGGTGACTCATGTCAGGTTCGCCGGCGTGCTCAATGATTACCTCGCACGTACGCTCAAGGCTCAAATCGATAAGATGGCCTATCTTGCAGAAGATAGGTTTATATGATGTCAGCTCGCTATTTTCGAGAGTGGGTGGACTAACAGAGGCGAGGATCGCCCTATCTTGGATTGCTTTGCGAGGCTTGAGGAAGAAATCGAACATTAGCTTCGCACGGCGACGAATGCCTAAGTTTAATACGATTGGCTTAATACGAATAAAAATATATTCACTTACTAACGTAATCGATAGGAAGAACTAAAGTAGCTAAGGCTGGACGCATATCTGTTTGTCGAAGATGCAGACGCGCTTCATGCCGAGTTACGCTGCATTAACAGTCTGTCTCAGAGGTACGCAATTTAACTCGCTCATCGACCGTCAGCCACCGATGAAGTTCGTCCATCAGGGGATGATCCCGCGCGATGACTTCACACGGGTAGTTGATACGCGCTGCGATCCAATGGAAAATGGGGGGTGTTTCGGGTTCATTTGTAGGGAACTTACTTCACAGCCTTCTTACCTTTCGCCCAACGCTTTTTCTGTGCAGCGGCAATCTTATCGCATGCTTCTACTGAGAGATAACGCTTTTTCGGCGCAGCCGAAGTTTGGCCGTTCGTTGTAGACTCCGATATTAAAACTTTCACCTGCTGCAGGGGTGCTATCTCCGAATCAAGTACTGCAATGATTTCATTGGTTTGCAGGCGTAAAGTGTATCCTAGCCCACTTTCGAGCGGGTCAGCGCATCCCATGAAATATAGAGTGTGCTGACGGGTCTTCTTAGAAAGCAGGAGTCCCAATGATCGACAGATGTTTCAATCCGGCCTGCGGAATCGCAATGCGATATCTGCGAGATGGGCGTGTGGTACGTGTGACCCGCGATAAAGGTGGAGAGAGCTCAATCGAGCATCACTGGCTGTGTGGCCTTTGTTACAGAACCCACGACTTCGAGTTCCTGCCAGACGGAGCAGTTAACCTCAAGGAAAAAACAAGCGCAGAGCGTGTAAACGAACTGCATTTCGGCGATGTAGTCCTGCCTGAGCGCAGAAGCGTTAAAAGGGCCCGGGGCGAGCCGGGCCCCTCCGTAGCGCAGGGTACCTTTAACGCCCGCAGTTAGTGATGTTCAATGAGTGCCGTGTGGTGGGTGAATATCAGGAAAAGAACGATCAAAACGACAACAAATGCAGCAAGCACAGCAGCTACTAGTCTGTTCACTTTCCGAGTCTTTTTTGCATCGAGTCCCTTTGCCTCGTTTGGCTCAATCACGTGCTTCCCCCGACAAGTAGTGAGAAATCACCAGTGGTAGGATAACTCTCCTACCCGCATAGTTGTATTACGTCGCCCAGCATCGCAGCTATTTTCAGTAATGTAATAGGAGTCCACTCATTCAAGGGCGGCAAGCGGATGGCATGTCTTCAGGGAAAGATATGCCTTGATGTTATCTGCAAATCGTCCCAAGGGCGCTGTTTGCTAACACTTATAGAGCACACATAGCTATGGGTGGAATGGGCAAGGGCCGGTTGCAGGTGCTGCATACTCTGGCAACTTCCCAGAGAGAAGAAGGCATCCGATGGAGTTAAGATGCGCGATACCGCAACGTTTCGCGCCCTGCCCCGGACTGACAACCTGACAGCCTTCTTCCGGTTCGGTGGCCGAGGTGCCCCGGGGTACGATTTCTACGGCTATGGTGCAAATAGCTTCTTATTAGCGCGCTTTGGCTCAACGAATTTTAACCCTCGATGTGCAGAAATGACGGGAAGCTCGCAACTCTGACCTCTTGCCCTCCTCCGGATGGAGTGGAGTTTTTACTATTTGCAACAGAGCCGTCAAAGCAACGCCATGGAATAGGAGGGAGATACTCTCCGTCCGCCGCGAAGTTTGAGTGAGCAGAGATCGAGAGCGAGATGGAGCTGTAGGGGAGGGAAATCTAGGCAGCGATGCCGAACAGCTTCGCTACGAAGCGCGCTTGAGCGCTGACATCATCTTTGGTTACCCACCTCACTCGTCCCTTCCGGATCATGTTCACCGTCTCGCGTCCTTTGCGCCACCAGATAGGACTGGATGCTATAGAGACCACTTACCGCGAATGCCAGGCCGAGGAACGCGAAACCGCTAAAGAGTCTGGCGACGAACCGTTCCCTGCCGAGACTATCGCCTTCTAGCAGATCGGTTGCCGTTCTCAGGTCGCCTACTGCCTGGCCTGGATCAACGTTGTGCACGTGCTCCTTGATGGCCTGCAGCAGGCTGACAGGATCGCCGTGTGTGCGAACCACGACGGTGAATCCATCAAATGGCATCATTGTGAAGGGGACATACACCCCCGGAGACACTTCTTCGCCGAGACCCTTGTTCGGTGCGTCCCCGACTACTCCAATGACGAGGAAGTGCTGATCGTCACCGGGAGCAACCACCCTCCATACATTTCCATTCGCCACTCCATTGTTCAGGACGATGGTCTGACCGATGGGATCGGCATGTGGCCAGTAACGGCGCCGCATCGCGTCATTGATTAGCGCCAGACGCGCGGCGTGCGCCGTTTCCGTTGCCGTCCATACACGCCCGAGGATGAGCGGAATTCGCAACGTGGTAAAGTACTCAGGGCTCACCTGCTGCGCTATTACCTGGCCTGACGCTCCCATCAGCGCGGGTACGGCAACCGGCGTGGAGTCGATGATGCTAGGCGGAAGACTGCCAATTGCGGCGGATAACACGTTCGGGTCGATCGCGATGGACTCGCGAATCTGCTCGAAGTAGTGGATGCGATCTGCCCATTGATCGTGCGACCCCTCACGCAATACCAGGTTCACGGATGCCAGATCTTGCGGTTCGTAGCCGAGATCGGCGTGCACGAGTTGCAAGAGCCTGCGCACCGTTGCCCCAGAACACGCCAGCAGCAGAATCGTCAGAGCCACCTGTGCCGTTAGCAGCACCGTGTGCGCACTACGCGTGCCCCTTCTTCCGGCAAGCTTGTGCGCGCCGCCATCAAAAGCTTGGCGTAACTCGGTGCTGGAAAGGCGCATCGCGGGCCACAAGCCGCACACGATTCCCGTCAGGACTGAGATGCCAACGCTGAAGATCAAGACGGGAAGATTGAGAGCAATTTCGGCCTCCGGCGGAAATATTGAGGGTAACGGCTGAATGAGGTTTTGCACCAACCGGATACCAGCAAGCGTCACCAGGACACCCAGACATCCGCCCGCCGCAGAGAGAAGTGCTGCCTCGGTGAGCAGTTGCCTGACGATCCGGCGGCGCCCTGCGCCCAAGGCTTTGCGCATCGCAATCTCTGCCTGCCGGGCCTCTCCGCGTGCCAGCATCAGGATCGCTACATTTACGCACGCGAGCACCAGTAGAAACGAAACGGAAAGGAAGAGAACAACAAGGAAACCCTTGAATCGTCCGATCGCAATTTCGTTTATATGCACCAGATGCAGCTTGAATTTTTGCGGGAAGTTCGCCGGGGTTTCTTTCGCAAAGGAATAGAGCATCGGTTGCAGCGCTTGCTCCGCCAACTGATCGCTTACACCTGCACGTACCCGCGCATAGACATTGGCCGGCCGTCGCGGATCGCTAGAATATGCCAGCGGAACATAAAGGTCGCTACCCATCCACGCAAAGCGTTGCGGCATTACGCCGATGATCGCGTAGTTCTGCCGATCGAGTTGCAGTGACTGGCCGATCACGTTGGCGCGACCGGCAAAGTGCGACTTCCAAAAGGAGTAGCTGAGGACGGCAACTTTGTCGCTGTCCGATGGGCCAAACTCGCGCCCGAGCAGGACCGGAACACCGAAATAGTCGAATGCATTCGGTGACATGCGGCCAACCTGAAGCTGCTCCGGCAATTCGGCGCCCGTGAGCGCCATGGTGTACACATCCTCCGCAACGGCGCCATCGAGCACAGGAGACTTGGCAAACTGGACGAACTGCGGGCCATCGAGAGCCAGATCGTAGGGGGCGGGATCTTTGTCGTAAAGATGAAGATGCACCATCCGCATGGCGCCGCGATATGGATACGGATCGATCAGCACGGCATGCACAACGCTGTAGATGGTCGTCTGGGCGCCAATCCCCAGGGCCAGCGTAATTACGCAGACAAAGGCAAAGCGCGGACTCTTGCTGAACTGACGAAACGCAAATCTAATGTCCTGCGACAGGCGCTCGAATGGCGCCCAACCCCATGCCTCGTGAGTTTGCTCTCGAATCAGGGCCGTATTGCCGAGAGCGCGCCGAGCCGCGTATCGGGCATTCTCCGGTGACAGTCCACGTTCTCGCAGCTCCTCTTCTTCCAGTTCTAGATCAGACCGAAGCTCCCGCTCCAGGTCCGCATCTCGCTTCCGGATCTGCCACCATCGCATCTCAGCTCTCCTCAGCGGCGGGCCACATCACGCGCGCCACAGCTGCTGCCATCTGCTTACATTGTGATTCTTCGACCACGAGCTGTTTCTTGCCTTTGTCCGTCAATCGGTAGTATTTGAACTCCCGGTTGCGGTCGGGAGCCGTCTCCCATTTGCCGCTCACCCATCCTCGTTGTTCCAAGCGGTGCAGCGCTGGATAGAGCGAACCGTGCTGCATCTGCAGAAAATCGTTCGTGGTCCGCTGAAATGTGCTTGCCGATCTGATGGCCAAGAGCAGTTCCATACAGAAGCGTTCGCAAGATGAGCATGTCAAGAGTGCCTTGGAGAAGGCCCGTGCGCTGTTGCTGTGTCAACGTTCGTCATAGAAGACAGTCTACCCTCAATCTTTGCGACGATGGTAGAAGCTCGACCATCGCTTGTCAAGGTCCCCCGAGACCATGGATTCTCAAATGTTGACTTCAACCTGGTGTCACGCGGCACTTAAAGGGATATGGCAACGATTCGCGACAAAGTGGGCCATTTGGAGACTTTGTCGAGAGACCTGCTCAACGCACATCTCGATCCGTATTTCATTTTCAATCACTTGGATACTATGAACGCTGGTCCTAACTTCTCCTCTGTAACCGCGCCGCGCAAAAAAGCTGGTTTATAACTCGGAAGCTGAATGTCTTCGATCATCAGGGATGCGAGCTCTCGCCGCCGCAAAGCGCACCCGACCAGGAGAGCGATGATCACGTAGTCGCGCTTGCCTTTGAGCGTCGAACGATCAGGCACCACGAGCGACTCTTTCGCCTGTTCACGAGTAAGCCAATTGCCCAGCCGAGTTCCCTTCTGACGTGCATTAGGGACGCCGGTGAGATTGGCAGCTTCTTCTAGCCCGATCATTCCGTTACGTCGCGCTTCACCAACTCACTCAAGACCGCTTGGACGACCGCGCGCGCGGAAGCAGGAGTGAAAGGACGCTGGCACGATACGCGCCACACGGTCGTCACCCAGCTGGGCGAGTCGGGCGCGTCACCGACGACGATCATGGCGACGGTCGGTCACGTCTCACGCTGGATGCTCGAGCGCTACTCGCACCCGAACATCGACGCGCAACGCAGAGCGATGGAGCAGATGGTCGCGGCGATTTCACACATTACCACCGCATGGCTGCTAGAGCTTATGCTGACATTTCTAACGGGCGAAACGCCCTGTCATTTCTATCGAGCACCAACAAGAGCGCGGCCAGGTCGATTCCCCGGCCTGCAATTTTGCAACAGATCATTGCAAAATTGTCGCGACACTGTCACGACAATTCCCCGAAGTTCGTTGGCCGCTCTCGTTCTTTCATCAGCCACCATGCCGCTCCCAGAATGCGGCGGCCATCAGAATCGGGTGTTGGGCTGCGAGCGCGAGCAAGTCTTTGTCGCCGGTGATCAGATAGTTGGCCTGCGATGCCAACAGCGTGCCTAAGACTGGTTGGTCGGCCGGATCGCGGAGAGCTTCATCCTTTTCTACAGCGGGTTCGACGATGTCAGCCAGAAACATGAAGCTGTCGGCCAGGTCCCGAATCTCGTCTGCGCTCAGCGTTACTCGCGACAGTCGTGGAAGTACCCTGACCATCTCATCCAGAATGTACCGGGATAAAACTACGTCCAGCCCACCTTGGCCCCAAGTCCCAACGATGCGTCCCGGGATGCTTCCGGGATATGCCAGTCCCGACACCAGGACATTGGTGTCCAGGACGACCCGTAACCTAGCCATCAGCGCTTTCGTTCTTGCTCCACGATCGCACCGATCTCAGCCAGGCCTTCCTCGATCGGCACAGTGGCATAAGCCGCTGCGATCCGGTTACTCAGCGCATCGAATCGGTCACGCATCCGGCGGATACGCGCAAACAATTCAGCATCCACCAACACCGCGACCGGCTTGCCATCCTTGTTAATGACGATGCTGTCGTTGTGGTACTGGACCTGGTTCAGCATCTCCCCAAGAT
>Ga0207060_10288_pt1 | contig 15775 bp, 13 predicted proteins | sample Alteio_BWMinCont_30_FD_153270 | JGI IMG/M metagenome (GOLD analysis project Ga0207060, IMG submission 153270) | Enriched cells from forest soil in Barre Woods Harvard Forest LTER site, Petersham, Massachusetts, United States -... | ecosystem: Environmental > Terrestrial > Soil > Temperate forest >...
AAGGATCTTTTGAAAATCATGCAACCAGACCTTCTGGGAGATTTTTCAAAGCAATGACCAACTCTTAAAACGACTGCCCCAATTCCCGGCGTCAGACAAACACGCTATGACAGAATTTCGCAAGGTAGGCGTCGGACTGGTTGGGGTCGGGGCAATGGGTCGGGTTCACGCTGAGAATGTGGCGTTGAGGATCCCTCGCGCAAGACTCGCCGCCGTTGCTGACGCATTTGTAGAGCCGGCTCGCAAGGTTGCTTCCAGCCTGAACGTCGACACCGTGTATTCCGATTTTTCTGGTCTGATCGACGACAAGAATGTCGAGGCGATTATCATGGCGGTTCCACCGTACTTGAAAAAAGATATGATCGTCAAGGCAGCGAGAGCGGGAAAGCACGTTTTCGTCGAGAAACCCATGACGCTTTCATCGAAAGATGCGGATGAGATAATCCGTGAGTCTGACAAAGCAGGTGTAAAGATCCAGGTCGGCTACCAGCGGAGGTTCGATCACTCTTTTCGAAGAGCCGAGCAGGCAATTAAGGAAGGGAAGATCGGGAAGATCCTAATGATGTCGTCGCACACGAGAGATCCACCGGGTCTTTCGCCGAATTACTATCTGGATTTTGCAAAAAGTGGAGGAATAATGGCCGACACTTGCAGCCATGATTTTGACGTGATCCGCTGGCTTTCTGGGGAGGAGGTGACAAAAGTCTACGCGGATGGCGAGATTCTCATATATCACAAGGAGCTGGATTCATCTGGCATTCCAGATCACGTCATCGTTACGCTCACTCTGAAAAGCGGAGCGATGGCGCACATCGACTCCTGCTCTTACGCTGTCTACGGCTACGACGTGCAGGCTGAAGTCATAGGCATGAAAGGAGCAGCGTTTGTCGGTATAGGCGACCGTTATGCCACCACAATTCTAGATGAATCAGGCCATCATGGAGAGTACCCTCAATCGTACGCAGAGCGCTTCGCTCAGGCTTATCACGATGAGGTCGAGGATTTTGTTAACTGCATAATCGAGAACAGGACTCCTCGCGTTTCTGCAAGAGATGGGAAGGCAGCTATTGAGATCGGTTTTGCCGCGGACGAATCCATGAAAAGAAAAGCCCCGGTAACCATTATGGCCTAAGAAAAGATCCACTTTGTTACCAGCTGCGAAAAATTTCGTACTGGCAAATGGCATAAATAAGTGCTAACCGGGTTAGTTAAGGATTCACAAAATTGATGTCCAGAGCGCATTTTGCAAATAGGGTTGCTGCTATTTCCAGGACCGTCGGAATTGTTGCGGTTATTGTAATTATTGTCATTGTTGCCGTTGCCGGGGTCTATCTGACTACTGGCAGTTCGTCTACCACTTCTAGCTCATCGTCCTCATCGACGACCAGCAGTAGCTCCTCTTCTGTTACGACCACAGGTCCACCTGTCACTTCGAGTAGCAGTAGCAGCACCTCTTCTTCGTCGCAGTCGGTTTCTTCCTCATCCAGCAGTTCGTCATCATCTTTATCGTCGTCTTCGAGCTCAAGTTCGTCTTCTACTTCCTCTTCAACGAGTCAGCCTTTCAGACAGACACTCACAATTGACGATGTGTTTTGGCCCGCAGGTGATCTAAATCAGCTCAACGCGATCGGAGAGATACCATATCCAAACTGGCTTACTTACACTGTTTACCAGGGACTTGTAACCGAGAATGGCTCTGCACTCTATAATCAAGGAGCTGTCCAAATTGAGCCTATGCTTGCCCAGAATTGGACCGTTTCACCTGATGGCAAAACTTACACTTTCAACCTAAGACATGTTAACTTCTCCAACGGCGATCCCTTCAACGCGTACCAGGTGTGGGGCGAAATGTACGGCTTTTACTATCTTTCAGCCAACGCATCCTCCTGGATGCTTTCATACAACGTGTTCAACATGTCAACCTCTCACTTTGGTCCAGCGACTATTGCCCTAATGAACCAGAGCGGTTTGATCAATCCGAACCAGCAATTGCTCTCAATCATGGAAAACTCGTCATGGCCGATCTATGTTACGGGCCCAAGTTCAATTGTATTCCACCTGCGGAATTCATTCCAGTGGTTCGCGAATCTGTTTCCAGTGTATACCGGTATGATGTTCGACACGCAGTGGTTGCTACAACATGGTGGATTTGGAACTCCTACACTTTACAACTCGTATTTCAACCAGCACCCAATTCCTGGAACTGGTCCATACGTAGTTACTGGAGTTTCTGAGCAGTCCTATGTCCAGTTCCAGCAGAACCCAACTTACTGGGGAGACAGCTTAACCCCGGCCCAGATTCAGGCAAATCCGTATCTGGATCCGGGTCACGCCAAGAATGTAATCGTAAAGTGGGTTCAGGATGACGTAACTCGTTATGCAGATCTGAGTACTGGGAGCTCTCAGGTATCCGGAATCCTATCACAAGACTGGCCTCTCGTTACAAACAACCTCAACACTTACTCGTATTTCACGATGCCGAACAAGTCAATGGTCTTTGTCGGGATGACTTTGAACACCCAGCGCTACCCAACCAATATCACTGCTGTTCGACAGGCAATGGCACATGCGATTAACTATAGCAACATCTCACAAAAGGTCTTTTTTGGAGGATTGGTACCAATGGTGGGGCCCGAGTATCCAGCTCAATCGCAGTATTACGATCTTGGCAACCTTCCACCCTATCAGTATAACATTACCTTGGCAAAACAGATCCTGCAAAATGCGAGCATCGACGCGTCAAAGCTGCCTGCCTTGGAGTTTAGAGTCGTTGCAGGATGTGGCTACTGCGAGCTTACTGCCGAGATAGTCCAGGCAGATCTTGCACAAATTGGGCTGACCGTCAATATTGAAGTTACCGAGCCGAGTCAATATGCATGTCCCTACACTGGCGGTACTTGCTCGTACTCTACTGCACTTGCTGATGCTCAGACCGTTGCGCACATTACCTGGTTTGGCACCGGAACTTTTGCACCAGCGGCACCTACTCCTGCGGACAATTGGCTTCTCTCAGTCAATAACCAGACTTCTTCGAACAACTGGGCAATATACTCAAACCCCATAGTCCAGACCTGTGTTAACGATTGGACTAATGGCGCAAGTAATTCCACCCTGATTACCGATTGCACTGCTGCGCAAAAACAGGTTTACAGCGACGCGCCTTACCTGTGGTTGGGATCGCTAAAACTAGTGTTCGGAGCAGGTTCAGTCGTGTGGAATAAGAACATTGTAAAGAGTATGTTGCTTGACCCGGTATATACTGGACAGAGCTCCACAGCAATATTCAACACGATCCAGTTCGTCACAAGCGGATAGTTAGCGGGTATTTTTATCCCGCTTAACTTCAGCAGTGCAAGTCGCAGGGGAATCAAAAATTGAAAGTGTCGGTAACGACTTACCCTTGGGGGAAACTTCAGACTCCCCGCCAGCTGTCCAAGGTACTTTCGGAGATCAAACAAATAGGCTTTGAGGGTGTAGGACTAGAATATGGATTGCTCCCTCAGGTGTTGAGGGACCAGCCCAAAAAAGTACCGGCACTGGTAAAGGCATCCGGTCTTGAGAACGGTGGAACTTACTCTCCCGGCGCGCTTGCGAGGATAAAGTGGGCAAAGGCCTCGGAGACCCCGCTCATCTGGTTTTCCCTTAAAGCTCCCGACAGGAAGGTCGCAATTGACAAAGTCAGGCGGTTTGCCAAAACTGCAAGCGAAAATGGTGTAACTGCTTCACTGCATAACGAACTAGGTACTTCGTTTCAAACTCCTGCCGAGTTGAAACAGGCAATGAGTCAGATCAAGGAATTGACCATGTGTCTTGATACCGCGCATGGGGTTGCAGCTGGCGTCGATATTGAGAAAACGATTGATGAGTACAGGGACAGAATAACGCTGGTCCATCTCAAAGATCTACGGGCAAAGATTCCGATGAAGGAAGTAGTTTTTGAAAGGGATTTCGTCAACGTTGGCCGAGGAATAATAGACCTTGGCTCAGCAGTGAGGAAGTTAAAGGATGTCGGATATTCGGGTCAGCTCATGCTCGAGATCGAAGCGCTTCAGGGCGAGGATCCGGGTCCTGTCGTCCTTGAGGGATACGAATACGTGAAAAATCTCCTAAATTCTTCATAATTAGGGCGAATATCCTATTCCGCTGGAGATTCACTCGATCGGCTATTAGCTGCGTTATTAAGGTGTGCTATAGCCAATCAATTTTTGTCTATACCGGTAACAAGCTATCGCCAACCTTGAAACTGCAACAAAATTGAAATAGCGCGATCGACCAGAGCAGCTGCGTAGAAATCACTGTTTGAATACTGTGAGCTTCATCTTACGAAGGCTCTTTCTCGCTATCTTTGTACTAATAGGAGTCATTACGATTACGTTTATACTTTCTCACAGTCTCGGCGGCAATCCAATTGTTGCGTGGCTGGGGAAATCTGCCAGCTTACATCCTGAGCTCGCAAAAGCTTACGCAATAAAATACCATCTAAATTCGCCCTTGTGGGTTCAGTACTATTACTACATATCCGGATTGCTTCAGGGAAACCTCGGCTTTTCGCCTTCCAGGGGTTTTGTCCCGGTGACGACGGTTGTGGCGCAAACACTTCCATATACATTGCAGATCGCCTTTTTCGCGATTGTAATCAGCATAATTCTAGGGGTACTTCTTGGAGTCGTCGCTTCCAGATACCACCACTCGCCGGCGGACAAGAGCATTAGAGCATTTTACCTCGCCGGGATTTCCTCCCCGTCATTTTTTATCGCTCTCGTTCTACTGATCATTTTCACATTTGAGTTCCACGTCCTTCCCAGCGGCGGTGCGGCCGATCCTACAATTACCTCGCCGCATCCAATCACTTACCTTCCAATTCTAGACTCCCTGCTCGAAGGCAATCTGGCTTACTTTTCCAGCGCGATGCAGCACGTTATCCTGCCCAGCATGGCTCTTGCCTTGGGTACTTTTGGAGTGGTTGTTAGGGTCCTTAGAAGCTCAATGCTCGACGTGATGAGAGCAAACTATGTCAGGACGGCGCGAGCGAAAGGCTTGAAGGAGAGAACAGTCTTTTTCAAGCACGGTCTGCGCAATGCAATGATTTCCGTCGTTACGCTGTCATCATTAATCGTCACCTGGCTGATCACCGGGACAATCTTCGTAGAAAATATCTTTTCATATCCGGGAATGGGCCAGTATGTTTTCACTGCGCTTATCGCGCAAGACTATCCGGGAATTCTAGCCACAACGATTATCTTTGCGATAATCATAATCCTGTCAAACCTTACCGCCGATATCCTGTACGTTATTGTTGATCCTCAAATCAGATTAGGTTAAGGAGAAAATCCAAATGCTTTCAGGTGAAGCGGCAGAAGAGAATCTAACCGAGACAAATCCAAATTCGTCAGTTTCCGTTGATAGAGTTCGCAACGCCTTTGCTTCGATCAGATCGAACAAGGGTGCGCTTATTGGCGCAACAATTGTCGCAATCTTCGCGGTCACATCAATTGTCGTTTTCCTTGCCGGCGTAGCTCATATCCAGATTACTCCGTACAACCCGCTAAAGCAAGACGTGGGTCCTCCACTTGCTGCTCCGTCATTGGCACACATTATGGGTACCGATCAGCTTGGACGTGACGTGTTCAGCAGGATAGTTACAGCAACTCCGAACGACTTTTCGGTCAGCTTGGTCGTCATTGCGTTTGCGCTAATAGTTGGCGCGATAATCGGTACTTACGCTGCGTTCAATGGTGGGCTGCTTGATGAAGCTTTGATGCGCCTAACAGATGTATTTTTTGCGATTCCGGCTCTTGTCCTTGCGATGGCGATTGGAATTGCACTCGGCCCTGGGATTTCGAACATGACTATTGCCCTGATGATCATTTGGTGGCCGCCGTACGCCAGGCTTGCCCGCGGTGAAGCTTTGAAGATTGCTCACCAGAACTACATAGAGGCAGCACGTCTCGCTGGATCTGGTAGATCCAGAATCATAGTGGGTCACGCGCTGCCCAACATTACGCTCACCCTGATCGTCTACGCCTCACTGGATGTTGGAACAGTAATCCTAGTTTACGCGGGTTTGAGTTATCTCGGTCTAGCAGTAAGACCACCGCTTCCGGACTGGGGTGAGATGGTGAGCTCGTACCAGGACTTTATGCTCTCGTCGCCGTGGTTACCTTTCTTCCCTGGACTTGTCATCGCGCTCGGGGTGATCGGATTCAGTCTCCTGGGCGACGGTCTCCGAGACGCGCTTCAATCCTCTTGAGGATCTAACATGGAAAAGACAATCACAAATGACGTTCTACAGAGAAATGACGCTTCGAAGGATCTGCTCACGATTTCAGATCTGACTATCGCCTATCATTCAAAAAAGGATCGATTGCTCGCACTCGACCATACTACGCTCAACATAGAGAAAAACAGCCTTATCGCCGTTGTCGGCGAATCGGGTTGTGGCAAGTCGACTCTGGCTCTGGCAATAATCGGCCTGCTTGCGATGCCTCCAGCGAAGGTTGAGACCGGCGCGATAAACTACAAGTCAGTAAATCTGGTCGATCTAAAAGAAAACCAGCGTCGCCAGTACCGCGGGACAGAAATTGCCATGATCTTCCAGGAGCCCCTCACAAGTTTGAATCCGGTCTACAAAGTTGGCGATCAGATCGCGGAAGCGATCGTCGTCCGTGAGCACCGCAAAGGAGGGAGGGAAATTGACCCTGATATTCAGGTCATGCAAAAGGCGTACAAGGTAAACACGCCCGAGATTCCTTCGCGACTTCCGAGAATAAGGAGGGGAGCTACTGCAAGGATTCTCCGAAACGAGGTGTTGGATGCCCTAAAAAGAGTCCGGATTGCGGACCCGGAGCAGGTCATAGACAGGTATCCGTTTGAACTTTCAGGCGGAATGAGGCAAAGAGTTATGATCGCCATGGCGCTCTCTCAGAAACCTGCTCTTTTGATCGCAGACGAACCCACGACAGCTCTCGACGTAACGACGCAGGCGCAGGTTCTGAAATTAATGAAGATCCTGATGGATGAGGTCAACACCAGCATTCTCCTCATTACTCATGACCTCGCTGTAGCAAGCCAGGTCGCCGATAGGGTCATCGTGATGTATGCGGGCGACATCGTGGAGGACGCCGGCGTTTATGACATGTTTTCAGAGCCTTTGCATCCATACAGCAAGGGACTCCTTTCATGCATCCCATCGGGCTCCAAGGACAAGACGCGGCTAAAACCCATACCCGGCACCGTTCCGAATCTTACGGTCGAGCAGGTTGGATGCAAATACGCTTCACGTTGCCCTAACGTCATGAACATCTGCTCTACGAAGAAACCCAGGCTGATCGAGGCAAAGCCCAAGCATAAGGTAGCATGTTTTCTATATGGAGAGTAACACTACACAGGACGTTGACGGGAATATTCTCGTCACAAGAAATCTGAAGAAGTACTATCCCATACGCCGCGGCTTCAACCCATTCTCGGGCGGCGGCAAGAGATTTGTAAAGGCAGTAGATGATGTTTCGATGGCGGTACCGCGCGGTAAGACCGTTGCAATTCTCGGCGAGTCCGGCTGCGGTAAGACCACGCTTGCGAGAGCGATAACTCTTCTCAATCCTCCGACTTCAGGGGAGGTCATTTTTGACGGCCAGAATATCACAAAGGGGAAGGTCAACTACAAGAAAATCTACCGGGAAATGCAGATGGTCTTTCAGGATCCCGACTCTTCGCTTGATCCCAGACTGAAAGTCCGTCAGTCCGTTGCCGAACCTTGCAAGGGACTTTTGGGCAGGGAGGATGCAAACATTGACCAGCTTGTCATGAACAGCTTAAAGGCCGTGGGGCTCTCGGAAGAACATGCAGATAGGATTCCATCACACCTCAGCGGCGGACAGAAGCAGCGCGTCGCGATTGCAAGGGCAATAGCACCGCAACCAAAGCTAGTGATTTTGGACGAACCCACCAGCGCTCTTGACGCTTCCGTTCAGGCGCAGATCCTAAACCTGCTATTGGATCTTCAGAAGAATTTCAAACTGACCTACGTCATCATTACCCACAACATTTCCGTGGCGGAGTACCTCTCCGATCTTCTGATCGTGATGTATGCTGGAAACGTAGTGGAGTATGGACCGTCGAGTTCGGTAATCTCGAGGCCCCGGCATCCTTATACAATTACACTGATTGCCTCGGCACCTATTCCCAATCCGTGGAAGCGAAACCTGCTCAACACCGAGATCAGAGGAGAGGTCCCCAGCGCGATCAACCCGCCCAGCGGTTGCAAGTTCCATCCGAGGTGCCCGTACGCAGAGAAGATTTGCTCCGAGCAAGTTCCCGAGCTCCGGGAAATTGCGCCAGGACAATTTGTTTCCTGCCACTTTGCCGAAAAGACTTCAATGGGCAACATTCCATCCGGCAACGCTATGACCAGCGTTCTTGGCGATCCGAAAAATTAGGCAGTTCTCCGGATCAAATCTGCTCCAGGTTAATCCCTTCTCGGATTACGCTGCCCGGTCTGGTCAAAAGATAGATCCCAAACAGGATCACGATAACTGACCCAACCTGAAGCACCGTAATATTTTCGCCGAGCAGGATGTAGGCAAAAATCAGACCAAAAATGGAAGTGATCGGGAAGACGATTGTTGTCGTGATCGGCCCGAGCCGCTTCAGACTCTGAATGGAGAGGAATGCCGTCCCGCTGAATACAATGACGCCGAAAAGAAAAACATAGAGCAGGTCGGCCACGCTATTCACGACAAGGGCGTGGAGCAGGAATGCGATGAATAACAGCCCCGTACCCGAAATTATCGACTTGATTACGATTATCCTTGCCACATCGACCCTTTCAGTTATAGCGCTTGTGACGTTGTTGTCGACGCCCCAGAGAAAGGTAGCTGCGAGGATGAGTACGTGGCCAGGTGCGGCAAGATCGAGTGATTTTGGAGAAAACTGAAGATCTGTGATTACCGCGACTATTCCGAAGGTGAGCAGAGTTAGCGCAAAGAATCCCCTCCTGCTGAGGCGTTCACCGAAAAACATGGTCGCAATTAAAACTGTAAAGATCATCTCGCCGTTTCCTAAAAGCGCCGCGTCGGAAGCCGTGCTCTCCTGAAGCCCGACGAAATAGATGTAGGGAGCAATGAGACCTGAAGCGATCGCGCTGGCTGCGAGGATAGCGTAACCCTGTTTTTTGATGTGTTTGTTTTCTTTTGAACGGATCGATACAGGGGTGAAAAGGATAGCCGGGGCAAAAGTCACAATTGTGGTGAATAGAAGTGGGCTTACAATATTGAGCAGCGGCTTGGAAATGCTAGGTAAAAGACCTCCCAAGATAGCCGCGCCGAAAGCTGCGAAATAGCCGAGGAACACAAACCTTCCTCTGTCGTATCCAAAACCCATGTTCCCTTCACTTTTTTTGCGCGCGCGGAGGATGATTTCGATTATCGAATTTAAAAGAATCCGTCTGCGATTCGGAATTTTTTCTTGTAGTTATGGAAAATAATGCTGGGGAAAATTAGATCTGCAAATTGAACACTGCTCTAACTGCTGCAATGAATTTCTTCCTGAATCTCCCGACTATCCACGCCACAATGTTTAGAGGACAACTAATCGAGATTCAGCTGTCGCATGCTCATCAACGTTCACGTCACTGCGAATGCGAAAGAAGCCAGTTTAACCAAACTTGACGAAAATAATTTCGACGCCAGGGTCGACAAGCGAGCTGAAGGTGGCGAGGCAAACAGGAGATTAATCGAGATTCTTTCCCGGCACTTTGAAGTTCCAAAGTCAAAAATTCGAATCACAAAGGGAATCAAGGCAAGGGACAAAGTAGTCGAAGTAATTGTTTAGATAGAAATCCCTGACTTGATCTGGCGTAATGCATGCCATCAATCATAGACTCAATCGTTCCAAAAGAGAGATTTCGCTTAATGAAGAACTCGTTAATCGAGTGACAAGAGGTAAAATTTGGTTTTCATCGTCATGAAGTACCAATCTGGTTCGATAGACAAAACATAGGAACTTGGTAAAGTTGGCGGAGAAAGTCGCAGGTGCGATCCAGTGGGTACTCCTTCCCGAAATACAACTGATCAAGAGAGAGCTGAAGGTGATTAACGTGAGATTGGATGTGATGGATTTCAAGATTTCAGCCATCGATTCTAAAGTAGATGCTTTTCGAAATGAGTTCCGAAGCGAGATAAAGAGGTTGGACGAAAAATTGATGGACTCTCTAGTCAGTTCGAGATACAAGAAAAATCAATGTTCTGGAAGCCAAAGTAGCGGGAATTGGAACGAACTAAATCCTGACAAGGATCCCTACTCCACTACAACGGAACGCGCCCATGTCTGTGATTACCGGCCAGGCGTAGATTTCTCGGGAATGATCAAAGTCACGCGGCTTAATTTAATACAAAGTCTGGGTACCTGTTTAGGTTATGACAGACGTCATCACCGGATTGCACGCAGTAACGATCCACATCAGGGATATTCAAAGGGCAAGGATGTTTTACAAGAACGTTTTGGGCCTCCAAGAGCTAAAGTTTGATGAAAAGCTGAACCGTGCAGTATTCACTCTTCCCGGCACATCAACCATACTTTCGATGCACATTATGGCGCCTGGGGAAGAAGGTAGGGAGCCAGGCACGGTTTCCGGGGTTGTATTCTCACATCCGGACCCTGCGGTAGCATCGGCAGAGATCAAGCGTCGGGGCGGCACCATAACGCTCGAACCCCAGACGGTAGAGATGCCAGGCGTGAAATTTGTTCGGTGTGCGATTGCAGATCCTGATGGAAACGAGTTTTTGATTTCGAACCGCGAGGACTAGGATAACCGACAGCCAGGTTAGGCTCTACTCCGTTCATTTTGACATGAGTGGACCACGTTTTGTAGAGCCATTGGCCTCGAATGATGAAGCTAATTTGAAATCATTGTTTGATTATTCTATAGGCAAATCTTATTTTCTTAGATCTCTTTTTACCACTGTAGATTTCTGAAAAACGTTCTATCGGCTTTATAGTAAAGCGAAAAAAACAGGAATCTTTGCTCAACCTGAGAGGATTTCTGCAAAAAAGGAATCATTTGCAATAGTTTGCGATGCATTGCAACCGACGTGAATGAGATGGATCTGCCGTTCAAATCTCTTTGTTAAAGAAGAGTTTTCTAGAAAATAATCTAGGTAATTAGTGCACCATCTGCTTATTCGTGGTTCTAAAGGGAAGGACTACAAACGAATCAAGTCCTTTGTTTGGCCTAGCGTAAAGATTTCGATCATTTTCCTTTTCATCGCCGTCGCCTTCGTTAGCTCAACCTCATCGGCGTACCTTGCAAATCCATTGAGAGTTCCTCGCACAACAAGTGCGAGCGCCCCGATTTTTCAAAGCTCGAGCACTGCGGTTTCCAGCGGGGGGCAGGAAGAGCCGTACATCATCCAGCAGGTAGCTTCTGCCTCTAACCCCGGCGTGGTTTATCAGATAACCGGAGCGCAGATAGCTCAACGGCTAGTAAGCGGCGCGTACAAGAATTACCTGTATCTTTTTGTCAACACGGGAAGGACCTTCCCGGTGAACGCGTCTGGTCAGACTGTCAAGGACACCATAACTGGCTACAGCACCAATAACGTATACTGGAACGTTCAGAATCCTCCGACTCCGAGCACGTCATTTTGCGCCACTGTGGGGCAGGACTTGGACCTTGGAGCGACCTCGAACACTTTGTCGGAGTGGCAGTGGTCCGACCTGAACTGGGGCTGCGGGCGCAACCAGGTTTCTTACAGCGGGTCATATGACGGAGGAGGTCCGACCGCTTGCAACACTTACTCCAACAACCAGATGAGGGAATCTATCTATGTAATCATCGTAGACTCCTCAAGCAATAGTGTTTACCTTGTCACGGGAGCTGTTCTCCTCCAGCAGAGCATCAACGGAGTCGCCTCCACGACGTTCATCGCGCTGTTGAGCGGCAACCAGGGACGACTTGATTCCTCGGGCGACCAGAAGGATTGCCCAATGGTTTCAAATCCGCAGGTGACGCCGTCGCTTCGGTGGTACGTGCGCACTCCTCCTGTTGCCGGGAAAGTTGCCGGCGCGTCAATTACGGGGAACTTTGGCATAACTGGAACGGTGGGCGCGGGAGTTGCGAAGGCACCGGAGAACGGAAACATGGTATTCCAGCAGTACGTGGACAGAGCGTTCCAGACTGGCTTCATTCCAAATCAGGGTGCGCCTGGTGACATTTCGATTTCCGGCGCGACCGACCCGGTCAGTGGAAAGTCATGCCAGTGGCCAGGGACAGGAAGCTGCTCGTCAACGAGTACAACTAGCTTCTCCTCATCACATTCAACAAGTACAACGACCACGTCAGCCACAAGTACAAAGCCCACATCAACGACAAGTACGACGAAGACAACTTCCACCTCGACCAGTACGGTAACTTCGACATCGCCGACGTCAACATCAACCTCTACAACCACGAGCACGAAGACAAGTACAGCAACTTCTACATCTCCAACGACGACAACAATTACAACCACAAGTACAATCACGTCGAGTTCCACGACGACCACTCCAACCTCTACTTCCACAACCACAAGCACAACGACGACTTCACCCACATCAACGGTAACAACCACGAAGACCACTTCCACGACGACGAGCACGACAACAGTGACAAGCACCAGCGGCAACGATATAGTGAAATTCAGTATCACGCCACTTACACAGAATCAGGGAGGAAGTTACTTCAACATACAAACCGCTACATTTACCGGCCCGGGCGGGAGTCCGATACAGGGCGCTACGGTGACCTATTACGAGAATTGTGGTTGCTCTGGCGGTTATTTCCACGGAACGACTGATGTAAACGGGCGAACCAGCTCGACTGACGTGTACCCTGGTTCGGGAAGCTATACTGAATGGGCTTCAATCACATATCTAGGAAATACGTATGTATCACCCAAGATTACTGTGATAGTTCCTTAACTTCGCGTGCGGATGTGCAGGTTAACTCGTGACTCTGCACCCGTCTCACTTCTTTTTAGTTCATTTAGAGCACGAGCAGCAAAAGGAGGTTAACCGTTTGGGAAATGACACGTCAACTATGTCGGAACATTTGGGGTAGGCCGAGAAGAGAGTGGTTGACGACCTGTTTTTCCTAGTTGAACTTGCTGTTCTTTACTTCTAAAGAAATTAATAGAACATTCATTCGGCCGATACGTTGTCAAAAAGTGTTCCGGCATTAGATTACTTGCCTATAAGTAATCGAAGAGCCGGAAAGCGATATCTAGTTCCTTTATCCGAGAATCTTGATCAAGGGCGACATTCCAATTGTCAGAGAGAAGTGTAAGCGGGCTCGTTCAGTTGAAAAGTGATCATCCTTTCGCAGACACTTTAGGGCGATTGGAATCAACGATTCTTTCAAAGGGACTAACGATATTTGCTCGAATAGATTTCAGTGGAGATGCTCAAAAAGCTGGACTCGAAATGAATCCGACGATAATGATGATCTTCGGAAACCCCAAAGCTGGAACTCCGCTCATGATCGCGGCTCCCACGCTTGCAATTGATTTTCCACTCAAGATTCTTGTTTCCCAGGATGAAACAGGGGATGTATGGGTCTCGTACAATTCTGTCGAGTATCTGAGATATCGCCACAACATCCCGGAGGATCTAACAAAGAACATTGCGGGAGTTGCCGTTATCGCGCAATCAGTTGCGAAATAGTAGAAAGCTCTCGTAGATAGAATCCGGAGTACGAACGGCCACGGGAGAAAGAGTAAGCGACCACCTTGCGAATGAAAGAACTTACCTCGCCTGGCTCCGCACTGGAATCGCGACGATCGGCCTCGGTTTTGTTGTAGCGAAGTTCGGGCTGGCGATCAGACAGCTAACTGGTATCTCGGCGCTACCCGAGACAGCATTTCATCTCTCCAGCATCATAGGAATAGCTCTTACCATTACGGGTGGACTGATGATTCTCCTCTCATTCCAGCGGTTTACGAAAAATCAGCAAAGAATTAGGGCAGGAAACTACGATCCCACTTCCGGCAGCGAGCTCGCATTGACCATGACAATGTTCGTTATAGCGCTCCTTCTCATCGCGTACCTGTTGCTTACTTTCTAATTTCGCCGCTCGAAAAACTATAACTTACTTTCAAATCTCTTATAAACAGGACTTCTTTCTGTCTTCCATTGAGACAGTATTACAATGAGCCACAAAGATAGTTCAATGGCAAGTTCGGCCGACGCTGACAAAGCATCCTCGGCGACAAGAGAGGACATAGTCCGTGGGTTAAACGAAGACCTTGCGAGAGAATACAAAGCGATTATACAGTACGTTGTCTTCAGCGCCGCGTTGAAGGGAGCCGAATACAACGATATTGCGGATCAATTGAAGTCGCATGCTTCGCAAGAATTGGCTCACGCGCTCGAAGTAGCAAGGCAAGTAGATTACCTCGGCGGAGATCCTGCAGTCACACCCAAGCAGGCGGAATTTTCAAACGAATCCAAAAGGATGCTCGAGATCGACCTGAAAGATGAACAGGTTACGATCAAGAACTACCGGGAGAGGATCCGCCAAGCAGAGGCGGCAGGCGAATTCGCATTGTCTGAAGCTTTGAGGAAGATCATTTCGCAAGAGCAAGATCATGAGATCGATCTAAAAGATGCCCTGGGTCTTAGGTAGAACTCGTTTTTCGATGTCACCTCGATCAATTTGATCGAGATTGACTATACGCCTAATTGTCTAGCTCCGGGCCTTTGATCTTACTATAACTTACTAAAGTGGGTAATCCGATTTAGGAATAATACTGAGCAAAAATTCAAGTGCAGGTAGGTTTCACGCGTAGCTCGGCAACTTCTACTCAATGTCGATGCAATTATCCAATAGCGAGCGCAGCATACTCGCGCATCTATCGAAAAAAAAGGGAATGACGGTTGAAGAACTCGCGGTAGAGTTATCGATGGATTATCAGAAAACTATGCCAGACCTGGAGTTGCTGAGAAAGCAAGGACTGGCAACACTTGGACTGGAAAATCGTTACAAGCCCTTTCGACAGGTCATCGTGGCCAGCATAACGGTCAAGGGAAGAGCGTTTCTCCAACAACGCCAGGTTACTTCCACGAAAATTTCGAATTCCCAATCTGTTGGTCAGGCAAAAATAGCAAACAAATCGTCGCTCTCCGAAAGTACCGTATTACATTATCCACAGTATGCGAGAATATACGAGAGTATCCCAGTTGCAAAGCGAATCGCTGATTCATTAGTCGATTCTATTTACTCGAGCTATTCAGTAACCAATGCAGCGCCAGAACAGGAGGCTGCGATTCATTCTTTCTTTTCACGAAACAATTTTGATCAAATGTTCAGGAAGATCGTGGAGGACACTGTCACTTTCGGCGACTCTTACCTCGAAATAACAAGGGAGGATCCCCTGACCTTGCTAAGGATAGATCCGGTCAGCTCGATCTTCAAGCACGGGTGGACCGAAGATACGGAACGCGATGCTGTGTACGAGCAAATACTCGAATCGATAGAAGTTGAGGGTGAAAGAGAAATCGGAAAGGACAGATTCATCCAGTTTTCACACAAGATGCTACAAACCACATTTGGATTGTCTGCCTTCGGAGAGGGTTTTCTGACCTGGGCAGCGCTTGAACGTGCGGTCAATCTAATTGAAAGCGGAAACGGCGATAGAGCGGTCTCCAATCGCGATTATTACGAAGAGCAGGTTTTGGTAGACGGATTGCCTGAGACTTTGCTAACGAAGAATGCCCACCTCCATTCCCTGCCTTTGGAAACCAA
>Ga0207060_10289_pt1 | contig 15770 bp, 13 predicted proteins | sample Alteio_BWMinCont_30_FD_153270 | JGI IMG/M metagenome (GOLD analysis project Ga0207060, IMG submission 153270) | Enriched cells from forest soil in Barre Woods Harvard Forest LTER site, Petersham, Massachusetts, United States -... | ecosystem: Environmental > Terrestrial > Soil > Temperate forest >...
GACGAGATCCGAGATCCCGAAAAGCAGGACGCTCTGCGCGTGGACTGGAATCAGAGGGTTCAACAGAGCGGCCAAACGATCCAGCAACTGATTTCTGGGATGGAGCAAGCACGGAACCAGCTTCAGGCCCATTTGGAAGAAGTAAAGCAGTCAATTGTGGGTACCGCAGCCGAGCCCGTTACGAGCTTTAATTTCGATTTCGACTATGAGGAAACGTGTAAAAACAACCCTAACATCGGAGCAAATCTCGCCGCGGAGTGTGAGTATGTCAACACTCATGACGCAATCCGTGGCGCGGACGGTACCATCCAGATTCTTAGTTGCATGGGCGGCCTGCCCTCGGCGTCGGCCGATACCCCCGCGGCTCCGGCGGCACCCCTGGCTACTTACACGCCAAGTGGAAATGACACATCGTCTGGTACAGGTACGCATGTCTACACGCCTGGTGCTTCCTCAAACGAAAACACTAACAGCCCGGGTGTTTATACGCCCGGCTTTCCCGCGAACTCGCCTGCCAACGATACTTCGATGGGTATGTTGGATACGGGAGGAAATCTAAAGTCAACCTTCGTGGGCATGACCTCGGATTACGCGGCAGTCAACGAGCAGAATCACTCCTCTTGCGACGCCACCGTTCATGTCGCCCTACTCGGGAGCCAGCTGAGTGGGAGCGGTGCCAGCCTGCAATTCCAGGCATCGGTCCAACCGAACCCCAACTCTGCCAACGTTCCTTCCGGATGTTTCGAGCTCGAATACACCATTGAAGCTACTCAGCGGATGGCGAACGGAGATCCAGGTCCTGCGGCCGGACAAACGTTCCACACAAAATTTGCAGACGCTTCGGACACAAACAATATCGAGCTGCCCGTTGCGAGCACCGGAAGCAATGGGATTGATTTGGTGGGATGGCGCGTAGTTGGTGCTCTCTGTCACCGGGCGGATCAATGCGTGAAGCAGCTCCCTCCGGGACAGTGCGCCTCGCTCGAAGACTACAAGACAAACGAGCTGCCGAATCAGATGATGGATTTGATCAAGAGCTACGGAATCACCGCGTTGAATCGCGACGCGGCAGCAAGTCTCCGGTCCGATTTGAACCAAGAAGCATCGGATATTACGGATACGCTCTTCCTGGACCATTTGAAGATTCTTGTGGATGAAGCAAATGGTCTCGCCCCAATCTTCGCTCCCGCGGGAAAACTGGAAAATTTGGCAGTAAAACTAGGCCCCAAGCCATCTCTGACTGCAAGAGATGTTTGGAAATTGATCGTGGAGCCGCAGAAACAGTTGCTAACCGTAAAGCAGGTTGTCGACGGTGACTACGCTGCTGTTGTGGGGCTCCTTCCGGGAAAATTCTTTGCAACCCTTTCCTTAATTAAAGACGTGGTAGACGACGTCAAGGAAGTCCACAATTTGAGGACTCTTCGCAGTGAACTAGGCGACAAGGTGAGTTCATTGCAAGCCGCCATCGACGACTACAACAGTAGTCTTCAAGCCACGATGGATCAGGTCAATGAGATTCAGCAGGTCTCGCACGGGATCGATATGGCCTGTGGCAGCGGAAGCTCGAACAATCCGAATCAGTAGATTGGCGAGGGTATATGAAGCACATTGTGTGGCCTGGAGTCCTTGCTCTGACGATGCTAACCTCTGGCACGGCGTGGAACCAGCAGATCGTGTCGCCACCCCAGGAAGCTGTTGCGTTTCCCCAGGTTACACCTGCGGGTCCAGATCTTGCTGCGACCATGAAAGCTCTTGAAGCGAAACTCCGAGGGAGAGACCGCATAGATTGGACTCAGAACGTCAGCAGCTGGCAACGTAGGACATTTTGGGAGGTACCTACAAGTGTCAGTGCCGATCCCAAAACCTGCTCACTGAGAATAATATCGCAGACTAGTGAGGGCCTGTCTGATTTTACGTTCTATCTGGAGCAAATCTCCGAGGTGAACGACGTGCTTACATCGGAGGATTTCATACATCGCTATAGGCACAATCATATCACGGCACCGGGTTACCCGACCGACTACCAAGAGAATGTGCAGCCCCGACTTTATTCTGTCGGCTTTCATTCTTGGACACCCTTTGACATTAAATTTTCGACTAAAGACGCAGCAGAGCAAGCCTCCGCCCTGTTGCGCGAATCGGTCAAGCAGTGCAGTTCAGCGCCGATCACCCCACGGCCATCGGACGGTCCTGGTCTGGCTGAAACCCTTAGTTTCATTGCTGACAAGCTGAAATCACAGGGGCAAGTAGCGTCTAAGTCCACGGCCAGCCCTTTACATGGCGGAGAAGGGGTGCCTCTCACGAATAACTTCGAACTTTCAATCGACTACTTTCAGGTTTCATCCAATCCGACGACATGCACCCTAAGCATTGGTGGTGATATCTTGTCTTCTCGCCGTATTAGTAAGATCGAGGTGCTGAAGTCCAAGGACCATTTTGCCCGCCTTTTGGCGAGAGACTATCCAAACGCGACATTCCAAATCTCCGAGACTCATCCATTTTTCGTGCTTGATATCAAAATTCCCGGTGGCGATTCGAGGTACCTATTCTTTTCTGACGAAACGCTCGCAAACCGCGTGGCGAAAGCAATGGTACATGCTGCCGAACTATGTGGAGCAGGCTCGAACCGCGAGCCATTCTAGGGTATTGGTGGTTACGAAACCTCGAAAGTCGCGAAACCGTAGTTTGATGTAGAAAGTATGAAGCGCAGTGTTTTGCCCCGAGTTATCCGTCTAACGATCCTCGCAGTTGGGACCGAGCATCTCATCCTCGTTGAGGACAATTCTCGGGAGGCAAGAGCTACGTTCCTGAAAGCAGAGAAGACCGCGAGGAAGAGTGAGGAAGTCCTTCGGTATATGAACCAATTGAAGACGTGAGATTTTGAACCCAGTTCGAATTCCCCATTCGCCTCATCGGAAACTGACCCACAATCTCACCTATTGACATGCGGTACCTCAATGGTGCTATATGTATGCTATATGTATTACTACGTAGCCCTACAGTCCATTGAAATCAGTTTTTGGGCCGATTGGGAGGTTTTCCTTCAATGAAGAGTAACAACGCGGCCACTCGCCAGGATGTAGTCGTGAATTCGGTGAGCCATCAAATCTCCAATCTCGCAGATTCCGCCGCTTCACCAGGACAACTTGAAACCTTGCTCACCTCCGAACTCGACCACGACCTTATCGCGTGGCCCCGGCAATATCTCGAAACCTATCTCGATTCCGATGCCACCGGCAGGGTCCCGGTTGACGCCGAGCAACTTCAGGATGTCCTCGAGGCGGCCTTTGACCGGGACGCGGCCCTCGCCCGCGAGTACGTCGAAGAATTGAAGGGTGAACGCAGACCGAAGAGCATTGGCGATTCTACGCTGCAAATCGCAAGCGCCCACATCGAGCGGGAACAAATTCAATACGAATTGCTCTTCGATCCCGCCGACACCCGGGACTTGAGATACCTCATCGAGAAATTGGATGTGCGCACCTGGGAAAAGCAGAACGCTGTGACCACTCCTCCTCTCGAAACACACCCCGATACCGAACGACGCGAGACCACTAAATTTGTGGCTGTACATCAACCCAGAAGCGGGGCCGTAGACCTTCACGACAAAACCAACGGCACAGACGTGCGCAAACTGCTTGGGGGCGGCGAACTGCCCGTTGGCCTCGAATCGGCCCTAAAACAGATGGCTCCCGATGCACGAGTTGAACACGCGCAGACCGACAGCGGCTCCTACCGCGGGAGGATTATCGCCGATACCGAGAGAAACCTCATTCAGCAAATCACTTCGCATACCGCAATTGTCCACCGGAAAGAACTTCTCGACGTGATCCCGGCTATCGGCGAAAACGTGTGCGTCGCCTACGGCTACGGCAAGGCCCGTGTGCTCCACGTCAAGGAAAGGAGCAGAACGCAGGAGCTAGGACGGTGAAACATCTAGCCGCTTACCGGAAGCCGAGGGACCCCGGTTACGTCGGCGGCTTCTACTGGACGCCGACAATCGTTGGATTCATCGGGCTTTTCTTGACAAATGTCCTTGCCACGCAGTTTGTTGCCGCGCGCTTCGACTATCAGCCAGCTTTAGGTCCCGCCCTGCTCCGTATCGGCTCACTCTACCTTTACGCGCCTTACAAATGGCTTGTCTGGGTGTGGACACAGGGAAACACCGGGGACATCCGAGTCAAACTTCCCTTGCTCATCGGCGCAGGCATTATTGTTGGTGGAGCGTTCGCCTCAGGCGCGCTCTTTTTTCTCCTTAATCTCGCCCGCACCAAGGCTCTCTCGAAAAACACTGAGGACCTTCACGGTTCGGCGCGGTGGGCCACGAAAGCCGATATTTTGGAAACCAATTTGTTGCAGACAACGCAGGGTGTGTATGTCGGCGGCTGGCATGAACAATCCATCAAGCACCTCCATTACTTGCGGCACAACGGCCCGGAACACATCCTTGCATTCGCTCCCACGCGCAGCGGCAAAGGCGTAGGCATCGTCATTCCAACGCTTCTGGCGTGGCCGGAAAGCACCGTGGTCTACGACATCAAGGGAGAGAATTGGGCCAAGACCGCAGGTTTTCGCAGCCAGTCTGGGCAAATTTGTTTCAAGTTCTCTCCCGTAGAGCCCGAACACTCCTCCCGGTTTAATCCGCTCGCGGAAATTCGCTTATTCACCGACCGCGATGTTTCCGACGCGCAAAACATTGCGAACATGCTCGTCCGCACCGGGGAGGACAGCCCACAGGAACGCTACTGGCAGGACGCTGCCGCGTCCATCACGGCAGGGATGATCCTGCATGTGTGCTATGCCGCTGCTCTCGAAGGCCGGCAGGCCTCTCTCAGCCTTCTCGCCGGCGTCTTCACGCGACCTGGATTCAACTTCCGCGAAACCCTCACCGAGCTTCTCACCTACACTCACGACAAAGACAACGCTCATAACTGGCGGCTTCCCACAGGCGAACCGACGCGCACTCATCCCGTCGTGAAAGAGAAAGTCCAGGAAATGCTCGACAAGGAGGATAAGGATTTCTCCGGCGTCCTATCCACAGCCAAAACGGCATTGACGCTCTACAGCGATCCACTGGTCAGCCGTACCACTTCCGCGAGCGACTTTACGATCCAAGACCTCGTGAATCACGAACGGCCCGTGTCGCTTTATCTGGTAGTCCCTCCGAGCGACAAGATTCGCCTTCGCCCGCTCATGCGCCTCATCTTTACAATGATCGTAAACCGCCTCACAGAGAAACTTGATTTTCAAGGCCCCCAGCAACTCAGCAACAAACACAGGTTGCTGTTCCTGATCGATGAGTTCCCCTCGCTCAAGCGCATGGAGATTTTCGCGGACGCGCTGTCCTATATGGCTGGCTTCGGCCTCAAGGCCTACCTCATTACGCAGGACATTCGCCAAATCGTGGACGAGTACGGGCGATACGAAAGCATCGTCAGCAACTGCCAGGTTCGCGTCGCCTTTGCCCCCAACCAGTACGACACAGCCGAACTCCTCAGCAAAATGACGGGCACGCAAACCATTCGAAAAGCGTCCTTCAACTTCTCCGGCTCCCGCATGGCTCCGGTTCTCGACCACGTCAGCACTCATATGGACGAGATCGAGCGCCCGCTTATGACACCGGACGAAATCATGCGCTTGCGCCCCCCGAAAAAAGAGAGCGCCGGACACCAGGAAAAAATAATCGCTCCCGGCGATATGCTGATTTTTGTTTCCGGGCACCCTCCCATATACGGCACACAAATGCTCTACTTCTTCGACCCGATCTTGCGCTCCCGCGCCGAAATCCCTCCGCCGACAAAGTTCTATTCGATTCACGACGGAGGCCTCTCGCCTCAAGACCCGCTGCCGGACTTGGCCTTCAAGCCAAAGCCGACATCGGGAGCACGCCCACGGCGACGCGCGCCTGTGTCATCCGGCGGTGGTCCCGAAACAGCTACGTTGTTCGACCAGCTTCCACCACCAGCGAATGCTGAACTTCGCCCGCCAGAGGGTTTGGTGGAGCGGTTGGATATCAATTTGAAGCGATAAACCATGCAGGAAAACCGTTTTCAACTCGCCGGGTACCTTGCGGCAAAACCAACGCTGAGCTATTTACCGTCCTCAGTGCCCGTTGCGAAAGTCCGGCTTGGCCAAACCTATCGCTTCACTCGCAACGACAATCCTGCCGAGCATACCAATTGGTTCAGCCTGGTCTTCTACGGGGATTTAGCGATGCTTGCGACGGAACTTGAAAACGGCACGAATCTTTACGTCGAAGGAACCGTCGATCAGCGCCCTTACGTCGGCCAGGACAAATGCAAGCGCTATATATACGAAGTCAGTGTTCACAAGTTTTTTGTCATTGGGGGCGTCGCACAAGACCTGCCCGCCTCGGCCCAAACGCACACGCAACTCACGAACGAGGTCATGATCGATGGAGCTCAGTCTCTCGAATCCCCAGAAACCCAAGACACCTGGCTCATATGAACTACGTCAACGCCTCCGCCGCGCCGTTTTCTGGGCTTGCCTGCTGGCCTCGCCTTTCTTTCTCGGACTCATTGCAGGCTGGGTTTTTGGTATCCGTCTTAATCTCACACCATCCCTTCCGCTCGGCTTCTATATCACCAGCCGTTCGCGGGACGCGAATCTTGTCGAGTTTTGTCCGCAAACGGCGGCAGCAACCATTTCCCTCAGCCGTCAATATCGCACTGCGGGGGCTTGCCCAGATGGCGGAGCGCCTCTTCTCAAACCCGTCGTCGCATTTCCAGGCGACCAAATCAAGGTGAGCGCAGATGGAATTCGAGTCAACGGACAACTCCTTCCCAACAGCGCCGGGCGATTCCGCGACCACTTGCAACGGCCCCTCGACCCGTGGCCCTATGGCACCTACAAAGTCGAACCGGGGACTGTCTGGGTCGTCTCCTCGTTTAACAGCTACAGCTTCGACAGCCGCTATTACGGCCCCATTCCAGAGTCCTCGATTCGACACCATCTCCGCCCACTGTGGACATTCCCTACGGAAGTCCCTCAGCAGTAGCGTTGCACTTCCCGCCGTTGCCGCCGCGACGGGGGCGATCGCATGGAGTGGCCACCTCGCAGTCATCCCGGTTTCCCTCGCCGCTCCGCTGTTCGTCTATCAGGCGAAATCCAGAAAGCACGCCTATGCTTCGATGTTCTGCTACTATGCGGCGGCGAGCTGGCCGCTGATTCCCGGCGCGCGTGCTTTCTTTGGAGTTGAGGGCACTCCGCTCATTGGAATGTTCCTCTGTCTAGCCGCAGCTTCGCTTCTGGCGTTGCCCTGGGGTCTGTTGTTCACCCGCAGGTGGGGCAAAGCTGCGCTCTCTGTGCCAGTGTGCCTCCTCCTGACGGCGATCCCTCCGCTCGGAATCATCGGATGGGCTTCGCCCCTTCTTTCTGCAGGCGTTCTTTTCCCCGGCTCGAAATGGTTCGGCCTGGGACTCATCTTTGGCTTCCTGAGCATTTTCCGCTTCAAGCCAGCACAGAGCGTCCTCTGTTTGACGCTCTGCGCTTTTGTCTTTCACTTCCAGTACACGAAACCGCAGCTCCCGGCAGGATGGGAATCGGTCAACACAAACTATGGGGGCTCAGGGCAGGGCGACACCGATTTCACAACTGAATACAACACTCACCAATCTATACAAACCACCATCATCGAGTCTCGCGCGGCGGTGCTGCTCTTCCCGGAACACCTGGTCACGCACTGGAATGAATCCACGGAAGCTTTTTGGGGAGATACCTTAACCTCGGTCGCGACGCAGCACCGCACCGTCCTTATCGGAGCTGGCATAAACCAACCTGGCGATTCGAGAAATCCTTTTGACCAGAACCGCTACTTGAACGTGCTCCTCGCACGCGGGGAGGAAAATGCCGCGGTCTATGAGCAGCGCATTCCCATTCCGATCGCAATGTGGAAGCCTCTTGGTGATGACGGCGTGCGATTGAATCTCTTTGCTCGCGGAACAATCTACGTCCACAATCAAAATGCCGCCGTCCTCATCTGCTACGAACAGATCCTCGTATGGCCTTTTCTTTCTTCCGCTCTTGAACATCCCACCATTCTATTGACCACCGCGAACAACTATTGGGCTAAAAACACCCGCATTCCGGCGATTCAGCAATCCAGTACCGCAAGCTGGGCGCGGCTTTTCCATCTTCCCGTGCTTTCGGCCACCAATTTCTAATGCGCCTTGCAAAGATCATTTTCGTAACGCTCTTCTCTGTCGCCGGAACCACCTGCTTTGCGCAGACACCCACCGCCAACCCCAACACCAAGATTTCGCTTACCTCCTTCCGAACGCTCGCGCAATCCTGCGCAGCGAACGTCCCCCTCAGTACCCTCGAAGCCATCGCACGCACCGAGTCCGCGCTCTACCCTTACGCCCTAAGCGTTAACCGCCCCCACCAGTTTGCCCGCCGCCAGGGATGGAATCGCGGCACCATCACTCTTGAAAGACAACCCGCATCGCTCGAAGAAGCGATTGCGTGGACGAAATGGCTTTTCGCGCAAGGCATCACGGTCAGCATCGGGCTGCTCCAGGTGAACAGCGAACACGCGGCCCTTTTGCATCTCACGGCCGAACAACTGTTTGACCCCTGCACGAATCTCCGTTCCGGGGCTGCTCTTCTTTCCACCACGTACGCAGAAACAGCTCGCATTCACGGTGAAGGCTTCGCCGCCCTCGATTCCGCTCTGTCCTACTACAACACCGGATCTCCCACAGCCGGATTGAGCAACGGATACGTGCAGCAAGTCAAAACCCACGCAAACCATTCAGAACACCAACGCTGATTCACTTCCACGATTAAAACAGTTCCGCCGCAAATTCCCTTCTCTGCAAGAGGCTGCGCCCGGCCCCGCGCTTGTTCCGTCAAGGGTTTCCTCTTCGCTCCAATAAACGGCTCATACCGCCGCCCTTGACGGCGCGCGCGCCCGTTCGCAATGAGCCCGCTATGAAGGGAATTTGCTTCTTTCTTTCGAGCACAATACCGCTCGAAAAAAGGAAAAGGGAGAAACAACAATGACGAATACGCAGGAACATGCAACTTGGGGAGAATTACTGCACAGCGCGGTCCACACGCCCGGGAAACTTCTTGCAGCGTATACCGCCTTCCATAACTACTCATTTGGGAATGCACTACTCGCCCTCGAACAATGCATCAGTCGGAAGATTGAACCGGGACCGCTCAACAGCTATAAAGGCTGGCTGCAACTGAAGCGCCAAGTCCGCAAGGGCGAAAAGGGCCTCTGCCTCTGTATGCCCGTGACCTACAAAAAGCGCGCGACGGACAAAGCAGCACCGGAAACAACCGAAGGGAGCGAAGAGATTCAGGACGAGGTACGGCAACGGTTTGTTTTTCGCAACTATTGGTTTGTCTTGGCGCAGACAGAAGGCGAAGCGCCTTACGAGCAGCCGATCCCCGACTTTGACTTAGAGGAGGCCTTGCAAAGACTTGGCATCACCCGCACGCCATTCGATGAAATGAACGGCAACATTCAGGGCTTTGCCACAGGCCGAGGAATCGCCGTCAGTCCAATCGCAGCGATTCCGCACAAGACAACGTTTCATGAACTTGCCCACTGCGTTCTGCACCACACAACAAACGAACGGCTAGTTGACTCCGAAGCCACACCAATAAACCTCCGCGAAGTAGAAGCGGAAGCGGTTGCGCTTATTTGCTGTGAATCGCTTAACCTCGATGGGGCAGAGTATGCGCGAGGCTATATCCAGGACTGGCTAAAAGGTCAAAAGGAGATCCCGAACCACTGTGCATCACGGATCTTCAGCGCCGCGAACACTATTCTGAAAGCAGGCAGTCCGGGGGCTGGGAGGCACTAGGCTCCCGGTTCGATTATGAAACAATAGTTTATGGGCCTTGACTAACGAATTGTTTAAGGGGAAGGTCAGTCGTTGCGGACTCAAGCCCCAAGGGCATTCTAATTCACTATTTCAGCCCGGCGTTCTTCGATTTCGCGACATTTCGCTTTTTATTGGACCCGCTCTTAGTGTCGGAGGCGTGTACTAAATTAAGTTCAACGCTGCGGGGAATTTTTCCTGTCTTCCTAAACTCGACGAATGCCTTAGGTGTCATCAACACGACTGAATCATATCCTCCCGCCAACGCTGCACGCTTTATTCTGGCGTCCAGAGACCATCGATCTTTCAACCTCATCCCCTCAGCGGAGAGCTGTCGACCAAACAGCTCTTTTTCGATGAATTGCTCGTCGCCGATAAGTGGGCTGACGATGCGGACCTTCTGTGGTTCATCCAGTGGTCGGCCCCAAAACTCCGCTTCTCTGAAAGTCGAGGCTAAGAATTTCCCACGTTTATAGTAGGCACTTCGATCTCGAGGCGGAACATGCCACCACTTTTTGCGATTGACGTGAGCAATAAGCTTGGCGATAAATTCGCCGTTCTTTTTCATTGTACCGATTGCGACTCCAGTTTCGTTAAGCCGCTCTAACGGACGGCCAGTCTCTCGAGCCGTTCTTTTCGGTCGCGCCAATCGGGCATCATGCGACTTAGGAGCCGTTGAAATTTAGGTCCATGATCTCGGTGACGGAGATGACATAGCTCGTGCGCAATCACATAGTCGATGCAATATGAGGGTGCCTTCACCAACTCCCTATTCAGAAGAATTGCGTTCGATCCATTGCAGCTTCCCCATCGCCCCTTCATTTTTCGAACACGGATCCTGGGTGGTCGAATTCCGAAATGGTCGTTCTTCTCGATGAACTCCCTTAGTCGATTCTCGTAGGTAGTCGCGGCTTTCTTTGAGTACCACTCTTCGACTAAGGCTTTAACTGCCTCCCTGCGGTGTGGCGCCGGCGAGCTGACAAATAGGAATCTTCCCGTCAGCTTCACTTCATTTCGATGTGCCAACCTAACTTTCAGCCGATACTGCCTGCCCAGGTAACGGAATGTTTCTCCCGAGATAAATCGCCTATCTGGAGAACGAGGAAGGTACTGCTCGAAATAGCTCAGCTGTCTAAAAATCCACGCTGCCTTTGCCTTGATGCGCGCCTGAATTTCGTCCGAGGCCTTGCCGAAGGGAGCATCGACTACCACACGAAGATCCGGGTGCACAGTGATCCGAAAATTGTCATGGCCTCCATACACTATAAGTAGGTTCAGCGGTTGCTCCCCAAAACGAAGTGATCCAATCTTGTGAGTTTGCATCACGGTCTTCTCACTCTCGCGATGTCCAAACACTCATCCAAGATCGTGTCAATCTCTTTGAATTGCAGGTTAACCCCGGCACGCCCCTTCAATTCAAAAAGAAAGTCCTCCATTTCTTGTCGCATTCGGTTCTGAATATCAGGATTTGTTGTCCAATTTACGATTCGTCGTGTGTTGATGATACGGTCGAAGGCCAATGCGGTTTCTACGGCGAGTTGTCTTGCGTCGCATTTATCCTTCGGGATTCGATCAAATACATCTTTAATTGACCCATAATATGCCACTGCGACTTCCTTTCCCGCCAAATCAACTGGAATGTCGTCGCCAGTTCTAGTTACGACCGCGTTCATAATCTCTGTCGCACGAAGGAGGTATTCCGCAGCCTCCATCCTTTGAGCCCGAAAGGCATCGATCACCTCTTGCAGCATTCGAGAAAACTTCTTGTAAAAGGCGGGGTCTTCACGTTGCCATTTTTCCCGCAATACTCGCTTTGTATTGTGTGCAATCGTGTCCGCCTTAGCTGCCTCTCCGTGAGCCTCCTCGATCGCCTGTGAACGGGCCTCCTTGTTAAAGATATCGATCGCCCCGGTTATGTTTTGAACCTCATCCGTGGCAATGTAAGTGTCGAGCAATTTCTTAATCTTTGGCTCGTATTCAGAGAAGTCAATCACTTCAGCGTACCGGCGACGAACCGACAGTCTAAGCGCCCCAAAGAACTTCAGATCTCTCTTATATTCTTCGTTCTTCTCTTCTGAGACCTTCTCAAAAAAAGACTCCGATGACATCGCTACGGCCAAAGCCCGAGCAAAGTCGCGGAATCGGTCATAGAACTGCACTCTGAGGGCATCATCCGCCAACAATAATTCGTAGGCTTCAACATCTCTCTTGTTCTTGATTCCCTTGAAGATGTCCCAGATGGCCGAATGGGTCTGGGGCAGTTTGTCAATGACATCAGCGATATTCGTAACTGTACCTTCCAAGTCTTTGTAATCGAAATCTGGAAGGGAGGAGTAGAAGTCCAGCGCTTGATCGAGTTGAGGCAATACACCCCTATAGTCAATGATGTAGCCAAAGTCTTTACCTTCATAAAGCCGATTCACCCGGGCGATGGCTTGGAGCAGCGTATGTTCCCTTAGGAGCCGCGCGAGATAAAGGACCGTATCACGGGGACAGTCGAAGCCGGTCAATAGTTTGTCCACCACGATGATAATCTCCGGTGCCGCTAATTGCTCGTCATTTGGGTCACCAAATTTGAAGGCGTTGATCAGTTGGCGCTCATACTCCTTGGGTGTCCCGTACCTATCCATCATCAATTTCCAGAAGCGAATAACTTTGTCACTGTTTTCCTTGTAGACGTCTTCTTCGCCTTCCCTTTCATCAGGCTGTGAGATCAGGACCTGAGTTTTCACAATCCCGAACTCATCAAATAAGCTCTTGTACAAAATGGCTGTTTCCTTCCGTGGTGCGACCAGTTGCCCTTTGAAGGGAGTTCCTTTCCAGTTTTTACGGAAGTGCTCGCTGACATCCCACGCGATGGCTCTGACAACAGGCTCAGCACGGAACAGCATCTCAGTTGAGGCAAACTTTCTCTTCAGGTCAGCCCGTTGATGTTCATTCAGCTCCGCCGTATATCGGTCAAACCATTCATCTATCGATGCTTGATCGACTCGCTGGCTTACATGCCGACCCTCATATAAGAGAGGGACGACCGCTTCATCGGCAACTGCGTCTCGAATCGTATACGTCGGTTTAATCATTCCCCCGAATTTCTCGACCGTGTTCTTATCCTTCTTCATTACTGGAGTGCCGGTAAAGGCGATAAAACACGCATTCGGGAGCGATTTGCGCATCCTCGCATGCATGGAGCCATACTGCGTCCGATGGCCTTCATCAACTAAAACGAAAACATTCGAACTGTCACATCGGAATCCGGTTCGAGCCGCTACGGCTTCGAATTTATTTACCACAGTAGTGATGACACGCTGGCGCTTCCCCTGAAGCATCTCGGCAAGATTTGCCCCGGTCGTTGCCTGCTCGGGTTCGATACCGCAATGTCTAAAGGTGCGGTGAATCTGGTCGTCGAGATCAACACGGTCCGTTACCAGGACAATCTTGTAATCGTCCCATGCCTGGGTCCCTATTCCATCTCGGTCGAGCGCGATCGCCTTTGCTAGCATCACCATAGTGAGGCTCTTGCCGCTCCCTTGAGTATGCCAAACGACGCCGCCAGCCCTCCGGCCATCTTGCAGTTTCCTGATACGCTTCAAAATATTCCGGACAGTGAAATATTGCTGATAGCGCGCAATTTTCTTTTCTCCAGCATCGAAGACAACGTACCGATAACTGAGTTCGAGCATACGTGCGGGTCTGCAGAGGGACCACAATGCCCAGTCCTGCGCTGTTATTTCGCGCCCACCATTTGTTTCAAGTTTATCGAAAAACTCTTGAATGTAGGAAAATCGATCTTTAAAAAGTCGCTCTTTCGCACTTGCTGGGAGAGGGCGATTTATCAGCTCTCGAAGTTCAGTCTCGCGCTCACCTGATTCCTTCCATCGAGCCCAAAAGTTCTCCGGTGTGCCTACCGTGGCGTACTTCGCGTCATTTTTCGAAACAGCCACCAGCAGCTGTGAATATAGAAAGAGACCCGGGATACCCTCGTCCTTCTGATTTCGGATATGCTGACTAATCGCTTGTTTGATTGGATCGTGCCCAGGGGGGAAGGTCTGGACGTTTGCACTCGATAACTCCGAGGGGTATTCCGTTAACAAACAAAATGAGGTCTGGTCGGTAGGTGTCTTTGTTATTTGTACGTTCGACCGCGAATTCCTCCGTTACGTGATAAACATTTCGCTCGGGATGTTCCCAATCTATATACTGCAAGGAGAAACTTTTGACATCACCCTGTATCGATTGTGGTAGTGACTTCCCTAAAGAGAGAAGATCGTAGATTTTTTCATTGGTCCTCACAAGGCCGTCATACAAAATGTCTTTGAGTGCCTGAATTGCCGCGACGATGTTTCCCTCACTGAATGGCAATTCTTCGCCACGATGTCGGATGCGGTTCATTGCGCGGAGCTGTTGCTCCAAAACCCCGTCGAGAATCACATTTGCGAGGCGACTTCCGCGCATTGAGATCGCCTCGTCCGGTCGCAGATATTCCCAACCCATTGCCATGAGTAACTGTAAAGCAGGAACTTGAGACACGTGGTCCTCAAGAATGAGAGGGATTGTATTTGCTTCACTCATAATGGTTCCACTTGGAAAGCCGATCTCGCGTTGCACAATCCTTGTGGCCGCCCCATGGGGACACAGCGTTCCATCGTCACCCTCGTGTGCAAACCTGGACAGCCTTTTCAAGACACTCGCTAAGAATTCCTTCTTTGAGGCCCTCACTCTCTTTCAAAGCTGTTCTTAGGCAATCGATTCTTCGGTCAAGTACAACCAGCGGCGAAACAATCGCCTGCTGTACGGCTGGCTCCGGAAGTGACAGCGGAATCCGCTGGACCATGCTCCACTCTGCTCTAGGCATCTTCGATCCCGTGGCAACATTCGCAAACCTCGAAAACTTTGTCGTCTGAACCAGATAGAAGACGAATGCTGGCAAAACTGATGTTGCCGAAGGTCGCAATACCCAGATCTCGCTTGAGCACACCCCCTCAAAGCTCGGCAGGAGAAATTTGCGTAAGTATGGGCGAAGTTTGCCGTACAGAATGTCCCCCTTGCGGAAGCGGATCTTGGCACTCGCGTGATCGGGAACTGGCTGTATGGGTCCTCGAAGAGCACCCAGTTCTCCTAGTAAATCGTCTAATTCGATGCACAATGGCCGATCCAATTCTGACGCTGGCTCAAAGCGGTTTTGTGCAAGCCTCACACTATCTCCAAATAAGGGGCGGTCTTTAACACCAGCTGCACCCACATCAGCGAATACGGGGTTGAATAGGCAGTCGACGAAGTATTGTTTCAAGCGGCGTGTCGCATCGATAAGGGCAGAGTAGAGTGAAACGGTATGGTCTATATTACGCAACGCGGCTGCCACCCGACGTTGATATTCAATCGTCGGTAGACTGACTTTGATTTTAGCGAAGTCTTTGTAGTAGAGCCTGAGGCGGTCGTCGGTTATGCCATAAGATTGTGACCAAAAACAGTGCAGCAGCTTCTGAGTCTTAAAAAGATATGAGGCGAAGCCTGGATCCACCCTGCTTGTTCGTGGTGCCAAGACTACATAGGCTGGGCTTACAATACCATCATGCGGTGCCACACCTGAAGCTCCCTGCCACATCCGCATCATGTTATAGACGAGATCGTCTTTCTTTGCTAAGAGATGTTCACCAGGTAAAAGTTCGGTCTCCTGCTTTCTATCAAGCGAATTGCGCGTGACAAGGCCTTTGTCGAGCGTCACAGAAAGGACAGGCAAAGATTCTGAACATCGCTCTAGTCTCTTCCGAAACAGTTCACCCAACGGGATGAAAGAGCTAGCATTCATATCCCAATTCCTTCAGCACAGTTTTCAATTCCAGCTGGGACGCGTTCAGCTTTCCTTCGACATCACGAACCTTGGTGATAAGCACTCTCAGATCCATTGGAGGCCCT
>Ga0207060_10290_pt1 | contig 15727 bp, 12 predicted proteins | sample Alteio_BWMinCont_30_FD_153270 | JGI IMG/M metagenome (GOLD analysis project Ga0207060, IMG submission 153270) | Enriched cells from forest soil in Barre Woods Harvard Forest LTER site, Petersham, Massachusetts, United States -... | ecosystem: Environmental > Terrestrial > Soil > Temperate forest >...
CAGAAAAAAGGAGTAAAACTCCGGGTTATTCCTGTGGATGATGATGGTCAGATTATCATGGGAGAATATCATAAATTATTAAACTCCAGAACCAAACTGGTTTCATTCACCCAGGTTTCCAATGCCCTCGGAACGATTACACCTGCTAAACAAATTATTGATCTGGCGCATAACGCCGGGGCAAAAGTATTGCTTGATGGCGCCCAATCCGTTTCGCATATGCGTGTGGATCTGCAATATTTAAATCCCGATTTTTTTGTTTTCTCAGGACATAAAATTTTCGGACCCACTGGGATAGGCGTTGTTTATGGAAGAGAATCTCTGCTGAATCAAATGCAACCCTGGCAAGGGGGTGGTAATATGATCAAAGACGTCACATTCGAACGCACTATTTTTCATGACGCACCTGGAAGATTTGAAGCAGGTACGGGAAATATTGCTGACGCAGTTGGATTAGGTACAGCTTTGGATTATGTAAATAAACTGGGCATTGATAATATTGGGCAGTACGAACACTACTTATTGCTTTACGCTACAAATCTTATGAAAGAAGTGCCAGGTCTTAGGTTGATTGGTACTGCACCGGATAAAGCAAGCGTACTTTCTTTCACATTACAAGGCTACAGCAATGATGAAGTAGGTAAGGAACTTAATAAAGAAGGTATTGCCGTCAGAACCGGACACCATTGTGCCCAGCCGATCCTTAGAAGATTTGGAGTTGAAAGTACCGTAAGACCCTCACTTGCATTATATAATACCTGCGCCGATGTAGATACTTTGGTATCTGTTTTACACAGTCTGAAAAGAAAATGATCCCTAGTTACATTTCATAAATGGACGATCTATGTAACAAAAGCGTACAGTATGAATAATAAGATGATTTTAATGAATTGATTGATAACGGAATATAAACCGGCATTTGGTTGGTTGTCATTTGTTTTCAAGTGTATGTATGCTTAAAAACTATATTCTTGTTGCGGTACGTAACCTTCTCAAAAACAAATCAGCCTCTTTAATCAATATTCTGGGACTGACTATCGGTTTGTGCAGCTGCCTGCTCATTGGGATCTATATTAAAAATGAACTTAGTTATGACCGTTTTGAAAAAAACGGAGACCGGATTTTCAGGGTTATCATGGAATATTCTTTTGATGGAAGTCCAGCTTCAAAAAAAGGAAATTTCACGAGCATGAAAGTTGCTCCCACATTAAAAAAGAAATTCCCTGAGGTGGAGAATGCGGTGCGCATGATTCAATATCCAAATCTGATCCGATATAAGGATAAACTCCAGAATGAAAAGAAATTCATGTATGTAGACTCGGGAGTTTTCAAATTGTTTTCCCTGGCGTTACTTGAAGGTAATCCACAAACTGTTCTCAATGCACCACATCAGCTTGTCGTAACGAAATCTACTGCCCGCCGTTATTTTGGCAATCAGGATCCCATTGGCAAATTAGTGCAGGTTGGTACAGACAGTGTCCCATTCCTGATTACTGGTATGACGCAGGATTATCCCATAAACTCTCAGATCAAATTCGACTTTCTAGCTTCTTTTACTTCGCTCGATATGAGTGAAGAGCAGACATATTGGGACGCAAACTATACAACATATCTATTGCTCAAAGATCCCGCATCAGCAAATAAACTGGAGCAAAAGATCAATACATTCATGAAAAATGAAATGGCCGGACAAGGTGCCAGCATTCAATTCTCTTTGGAACCATTCATGCGTATTCATTTATATTCCGAATATGGAGGTTTTGAACCCAATAACAACATCAAATACATTTATATTCTGGAAGGCGTGGCAATTCTGTTGCTGATCATTGCCTGTTTTACTTATATCAATCTGAATATGGCCAGATCCGTTGAACGCGCGAAAGAAGTAGGCGTCCGTAAAGTGATCGGTGCAGGCAAAGGACAATTATTCTGGCAATTCATAGGAGAATCCACCATTCTTTGCCTGATAGCGGTTGTCTTCAGCTTCATTGCAGCCTATTTTCTTCTTCCCTTCTTCAATCAGCTAACAGCAAAAGAACTTCCGGTACATGCATTATTTTCATTTAATATTATCATAGGAGCCCTGGTATTGACTTTTCTTGTGAGCCTTTTGGCAGGAAGTTACCCTTCCATTTTGTTATCCAATATCATCCCGGTAAAAGTGTTGAAAGGTTCATTTAAAAATACCGGCTCGGGTCAATGGATCCGGAAATCCCTGATTGTTTTTCAATTCTTCATTTCGGTTTTGCTTATTGCATCCACCTTCATCATGCAAAAGCAATTGAGTTTTATTCAAAATAAAAATCTCGGTTATAATCGTGACCAGGTCCTGGTGTTACCCATTGACCAGCAGCTGCTGGACAAACTGCCCGTAATCAAACAGGAATTCAGATCCGGTGGTAATATATCCGGTATTTCTGCCTGCTCGAGAACGCCTGTCGATATTCAGAGCGGGTTTAATATGCGTTCATCCCTGATGCCATCAAATCAACAGATTGCTGTAACAGCAGACCGGGTGGATGATGAGTTCATAAAAACGACTGGTTTACATTTAATCGCCGGAAATGATTTATCTGAACAGGATATAAAAGATGCAAGGCCACCTTCCGGGACCAATCCATTATATCATTTTATTTTGAATGAATCGGCTGCGCGGGAACTGGGCTGGTCCCCGGAACAGGCAATAGGTAAAAAAATGTTTTTGGACGAAAGCAGACCTGGTTATGTGAAAGGTGTGGTAAAGGATTTCAATTTCGAATCAATGCATCAACCCATTAAGTCGCTGGTATTATTTCCTGAGAGCAGGGTAAATTACTTAATGTTAAAATTAAAATCTGGTAATATTCCCCAAACGATTGCTTTCCTGGAATCCAAATGGAAAACACTTATACCCGGAAGACCCTTCGAGTATCATTTTCTGGATGATGATTTCAATGCGCTGTACCAATCAGAATTAAGGCTTGGAAAAGTACTGAATGTATTTTCAGGGATGGCCATTGCGCTTGCCTGTCTTGGCTTAATTGGTCTCTCATCATATACGGCAAAACAACGCCAGAAAGAAATCGGGATCAGAAAAGTATTGGGAGCGGGTATCCGCCAGATATTGGGATTGCTTTCTATCGAATATGTAAAACTGGTACTTATCGGAATTTTGCTGGCAAGTCCCATCGCCTGGATGTTTATGAATCAATGGCTGCAGGATTTTGCCTATCATATTCCAATTCATTGGTGGATTTTTGGTCTTGCAGGATCCCTTGTCTTACTGATCGCATTATTTACAATAAGCTTACAGGTTTTTAAGGCAGCAATCGCTAATCCGGTTACAAGCCTCAGAAGTGAGTAAAGAAACAAAGCCAAAAGCTTAAAGCCTAAAGCCAAAAACTAAAGACTATGTTTAACTCCAACTATCAAACACTTTTTTGTTAATTGAATAAAATTTTGAAAATAATAAAATATGCTTAAGAACTATTTCAAAATCGGTCTCAGGAGTTTATTAAGAAATAAATTCTTTACTGCAATAAATATATTCGGGCTAACGCTTGGTATGACAACCTGCCTGCTGATAATGCTTTATGTGCAAAATGAATTGAACTATGATAGTTTTAATAAAAAGGCCAATCAAATAGTCCGGGTTGTATTCAGGGGTTCAATACAGGGTGAAAAAATGAAAGAAGCGATGGTGATGCCACCGGTAGCACAAACATTTAAATCGGAATACCCTGAAGTACTGGAAGCTACCAGGTTAAGAAACTACGGTAATCCACGCATAACATATGGTGATAAAACTTTTAAAGAAAATGCATTTGCCTATGCTGATTCTAATTTCTTCGAAGTATTTACACTTCCCTTTCTAAAAGGTAATCCGAAAACCGCATTACTTGAGCCCAATACCATTGTTATTTCTGAATCAGTTGCTAAAAAATATTTTGGTAATGAAGATCCTATCGGGAAAGTTCTCTTATTTAAAGATTTGAATACCAATTTTAAAATTACAGGTGTAATGCGTGAAATGCCTGTGAACTCACATTTTCATTTTGATTTATTTGCTTCAATGGCCAGCTTTCCACAGTCCAGGGAATTTTCCTGGATGACTTCTGAATATTATACTTACCTCGTTCTTCCTAAAGGGTATTATTATAAAAAATTGGAAGCCAAACTTCCGGCAGACGTTGAAAAATATATGGGCAGCCAGTTGCAGAAGGCCATGGGAATGACGTATGCACAATTCCGTCAGAAAGGCAATGAACTGGGCCTTTATCTTCAGCCCCTGATGGATATTCATCTTCATTCAGATCTCAACCTGGAACTGGGTCCTGTAAGCGATATCCGCTACGTTTATATATTCAGTATTGTTGCCATTTTCATGCTGTTAATCGCCTGTATCAATTTCATGAATCTATCTACGGCTGGCGCTTCCAAAAGAGCCAGAGAAGTTGGTATCAGAAAAGTGCTCGGATCTTTAAATGGACAACTCGTGCGACAGTTTTTGTTGGAATCACTGTTACTGACATTCTTTGCATTCCTGCTTTCTATAATACTTGTTTTTTGGACATTACCATTTTTAAATAAGCTGTCCGGGAAAAATCTTTCATTTAACCTGCTGAGCAATCCATGGTTATTACCAGGTCTTTTACTATTTGCGCTCGTAACCGGACTCCTGGCTGGAAGCTATCCTGCTTTTTTTCTGTCGTCCTTTAAGCCGGTTACGGTTTTAAAAGGAAAACTTGCATCCATGGGTAAAACTGTAAGTCTTCGAAGCGGACTGGTAATCTTCCAGTTTTTTATTTCCATTGTTCTGATCATAGGAACAATCATCGTTCACAAACAACTTTCTTTTATTCAAAATGAAAAACTGGGATATAACAAAGAGCAGGTAGTGATCGTGCAAGAGGCATATTGGCTGGGTAAAAATCAGGAGGCCTTTAAGCAAAAACTTCTGCAGGATCCGCGGGTTGTGAGTATTTCTTCTTCCGGATATCTGCCGGCAGGAAAAACTTATAATAACAACTTCATGATTTATGCCGATAATAATAGCGATCAGCTTGTGAAAACTTTGCGATATGATGTTGATTATAATTATATCCATACACTTGGAATGGAAATGGCAGACGGACGGAACTTTTCAAAATCATTTGGCACAGATTCAACAGGAATAATTATTAATGAAGAAACGGCAAAAGCATTTGGCTGGGATAAAAACGCACTCGGTCACAATTTAACGCGTCCGGATAACGACGGAACAAAGTTTACCTACCACGTTATCGGAGTAGTTAAAAATTTTCATTTTAAATCATTCCACGAACCTATATCCCCTCTTGTAATGGTTCTTAATAATAACAATGAAAATTTAATAGTTAAAACAAATACAAAGGATATGGCAGGATTACTGAATACGATGAAAAAAAACTGGAATGAGCTTAAGGGAGAGGTTCCCTTTTCATATACTTTCCTAGATGACAGGTTTAATAATTCTTATCAGTCAGAGCAGAAAATCGGTCTCATACTGAGTATTTTTGCAGGCGTAACCATTTTTGTAGCCTGTCTTGGTCTGTTAGGACTAGCCACATTTACTGCTGAGCAAAGAACGAAAGAAATTGGTATCCGGAAAGTATTGGGTGCCAGCATAACCAGTATTGTTTCTCTTCTGTCGATAGATTTTATCAAGCTTGTGTTTATTGCATTTATCATCGCTACGCCTGTTGCCTGGTATATGATGAATAAATGGCTGCAGGATTTTGCGTATAAAACAAATATCAGTGCGTGGATATTTATTCTGGCAGCCCTATTAGCTATAACAATTACAATCATAACGGTCAGTTTTCGAGCGATCAGGGCAGCGGTGGTTAATCCGGTTAACAGCCTCAGGAGTGAGTAAATTATAACTATTCGTTTATCGTAGATCGAGAATCGTTTATCGATATACGATCCACGATAAACGAAAAAATTCACTAACATTCAATATTGGAAAAATATGCTTAAGAACTATATTAAAATCGCCTTCAGAAACCTTCTTCGGAATAAAGGCTTTTCTGTTATCAATATCAGCGGTCTCGCTATAGGTATGGCCAGTGCCATACTTATTTTATTATGGGTTCAAAATGAAATCAGTTATGATAGATTTCACGAAAAAAATAACCGCTTATATGAAGTATGGGAGAATAACATCCACGATGGAGCTTTGCAAACCGGGCTGAGCACACAGCAGTTAATTGGGCCTGCTTTGAAAAATGATTACCCGGAAATAGAAAATACTACACGGGTCAGCTGGGAAATGTCAATACTTTTCGGGTATGGTGATAAACAGGTAAAAGCAACTGGTATCTGGGTTGATCCTTCTTTTCTAACCATGTTTAGTTTCCCATTATTGAAAGGAGATGTGAAAACAGCATTGAATGATCCTTACTCATTGGTCATTACAGAAAAAATGGCAAAAAAATTATTCGGTGAGAGCGATCCGCTTGGAAAACTGGTAAAGTTTGATAATAGCGAAAATTTCAAGATAACCGGAGTTTTAAAGGATCTGCCTAATAATTCACAATTTAATTTTGAATTTCTTGAATCATCTGCTTTTCTGGAATCAAAAAAATATATTGATGCAGACTGGACCGATGTCTCCATCATGACTTTTGTATTACTCAAACCAAATACCACACTGGCGGATGTCAATTCAAAAATAAAAAATATCGTTCTCAAATATTCTGGTGGCCGTGCCAAGGATCAACCGTTTTTATATCCTGTGAGCCAATTAAGGCTATATACAAAGTTTGTAGACGGGAAACCAAGCGGTGGCCGTATTGAGACGGTAAGATTATTCACCCTGATAGCTCTTTTTATTTTATTTATAGCCTGCATTAATTTCATGAATCTATCTACGGCAAGAAGTGAAAAACGGGCCAAGGAAGTAGGTATACGTAAAGTGGCGGGAGCATTAAAAAAATCATTGGTCGCACAGTTTCTTATAGAATCAATAATTATATCAGCTATTGCAGGCATTCTGGCTCTCATCATCGTTCAATTGAGCCTTCCTTCATTTAATCAGCTTACGCAAAAACAATTATACATTGACTACACCTATTTCTACTTCTGGCTTATCAGCATAGGATTTGTTTTATTTACCGGTTTGCTTGCAGGCAGTTATCCTGCGTTCTTCCTGTCAAACTTCAGACCTGTTGTTGTATTAAAAGGAACCTTCAAAAAAGTAAATGCATTGGTGACTCCCAGAAAAATACTCGTTGTATCGCAATTTACATTTGCCATAATACTTGTTATTTCCACTATTATAATTGTTCAACAAATAAAATATGCCCAGGAAAGGAATGCAGGATACGATAAGAATAATCTTGCGTATATATTCATAGAAGGCGATATTATGAAAAACTACCAGCTTATCAAGAATGATTTGATGAACTCAGGAACAGCCATTGCCATAAGTCAGACGATGGCACCTCTCACACAGAGCTGGAGTTCAGGAATGAGTTTAAACTGGCAGGGAAAGGACCCTAATACAAGACCGACTTTCGACCGCTCAACCACAGATGGCGGACTAATAAAAATGGCTGGCCTGGAATTAGTGCAGGGTCGTGATATCGATATAAACACTTATCCAACTGATTCTACTGCCTGCATTATTAATGAATCAGCGGCCAAAATTATGAACTTTAAAAACCCGATCGGTCAGTTGGTTTTTGATGATCCGATAAACTGGCATATCGTAGGCGTCATTAAAGATTTTATTTTGCAATCTCCTTATGATAAAACAAGGCCGATTATATTTAAGGGGCCAAAATATGGCAGAAATGTGATGAATATAAAATTCAACAGCAGAAATTCGACCGCACAGAATTTAGCTTCAACAGAAAAAATCCTTAAAAAATACAATCCTGCATATCCATTCGAATATCATTTTATTGATGATGAGTATGCGAAAAAATTCAGTGATCAGCAGCTGATAGGCACATTAGCGGGTTTATTTGCAGGTCTGACAATATTTATTTCCTGCCTGGGTCTTTTCGGTCTTGCAACCTACATGGCTGAAAGCAGAATTAAAGAAGTGGGCGTTCGGAAAATATTAGGGGCTTCCGTTACAAATATTGCGACTTTGCTATCCAAAGATTTCGTGACCTTGGTGATCATCTCCATTTTTATCGCATCTCCTATTGCCTGGTATTTTATGAAACAATGGCTGTTGAGTTTTGATTACAGGATCCATATCAGCTGGTATGTATTTGCGTCGGCCGGTTTAACAGCGATCATAATTGCTTTGTTTACTGTAAGTTTTCAGGCAATTAAAGCAGCGATAGCGAATCCGGTGAAGAGTCTGAGATCGGAGTAGGGTATGACGGTTGACGGTTGGTGGTTGGCGGTTGACCGTTTTCTCACACCCTCACACCCTCACATCCTCACACTTGCTTTCTCTTTCTAAACCAAAAATAAAATGGTACACCAGAGAGCATTAGCAGTAATCCGAATAAAGTGGCGCGAGCCTGAACAATCAGTGTGTTAATTACCAGGACCAGACAAAATATAATAATTAATACGGGAACTACAGGATAACCTATTACCTTCTTTGTAATTCTCTTCTGCATCTTCATTTTGATTAGTCCTGCTGCAGCTAATCCGAAAAAAAGATAAGTAGAAAATACCACCAGGTTGGTAATCTGGTCAAATGTGCCGGTGATCACAAGCACACAACTCCAAACACAAGAATAAATGAGCGCCACATAGGGTGTTTTAAAATCCGGATGTACACGGGATGCATTCCTGAAAAATACTTTTTCCTGGGCCATCCGAAAACTGATTCTCGGGTAGGTGATAATGCATCCATTTAGCGCGCCAAATGTACAGGTCAGAATAAGTACCACAATCAATGATGCCCCGGCGCGGCCGAACAATGTTTCTGAAACTACGGCGGCTGCAATTTTATTTTCGGGAATAGATGCCAGTTGTTCCATTGGAAGAACTTTCATGTAGACATAATTAAGTAAAACATACAATATCATGGCGATACCAACACCACCAATAATCGCATAAGGTAGATTTCGTTCAGGATTTTTAATTTCCCCTGTCACAAAAGTGATATTGGCCCATCCATCGTATGCCCAGAGTGCGCTGAGCAGGGCTCCAAAAAATCCGCTAAAAAGGGCCGCGCCCCTGAGTGGTTGAAATAATTCTTTGCCCTGGATCATCCCGACCGGCTCACCTGCATAAAAAACGCCGGCTGTGATTAGTAAAAGAATCCCCAATATCTTAGCGCCTGTCAAAACATTATTCAGTTTTCCTGCATATTTAATTCCCCGGATATTCAACCAGGTTAGTAAAATAATCATACTCATCGCAAATATCTTAATGGAAAATCCTCTGAACGGGTAAATAAAATTTGCAAAAGAAATGTCCCTGTATGCAGGTAAAAGAGTGGGGAAATGAAACAAGGCGTCAGCAGATTGGGAAAAGATATAAGCCAATGCAGCAATCGCACCCGTTCCGACAATTATGAAATAAGTCCACCCAAGCAGATAAGCTATAAAATCACCATAGATCAGACGGAGGTATTCGTAAATTCCGCCTGTTTCATTTGTCATGCTGGAAAGTCCTGAATATGTAAAAGCGCCGAAAATCGTAATGAGACCGGCAACAATCCAGGCAAGCAGAATATATGGTTCACTCATCAGCGACTGCGTCATAGGTGCAATCTTTTTGAAAGCACCAGAACCAATCATCAAACCTGCAACAAGTAGGATGGCAGTTGGCAATCCAATGACCCGTTTGAGAGCAATATGTGTGTTGTCCTGATTTTCCTGCATGAATGTTTTCTGATAATAAGATAAAACTAATTTAGATAAGAATCACCTAAGATGATTTCTCACTTATAATTTTCATACCGCTATGAAACTTCCTGATAATGATTAATGCAATGTTCCCGAATACATATAAATAAATCCACCATTTCTGGTGGATTTAAATTGATGACCCATCTGTGGCTCCAAGTTTTAAGCTATTTAAGCTCTGTGTATTCTATGGCTCATATGATTTTCCTGGCGGTTCAATTTGTTTTGTTCACGTTTTGTAATATGGCCATTGTGTCTTGATGCCATCCTTCTTTCTTCTCTACGGATTTGATGATCACGCTGATGAAGATTATTTGCCTGGCGTCTGCTCATATTACCATCTCTCACATCGTGATTGATACGGCGATCCTGATTATTTAAACGTTGATTTACTTCTGCCCTGCGTGGATGATTTTTATCAAAGCTGCCATCCTGTGCCATTGAGATATTAGCAATACCAAGAAATGCTACAAAGAGTGCGGAGAATAATAATTTCGATTTCATAGATTTTTATTTTTTGTGCCATGGCACATCTTATAGACCTGACTATAATACCGAAGTTTAATTCCAATACTTCTTTAACATAGCATTATGTTCGGTCACGGATGACCGTTGACCGTAGAAAAGCTTTAAGCCTTGAGCTTTACGCCTTACGCTTATAACCCCATTTCATCAGCACTCGGTCCATAAGATCCCGGAATGGGAATATTCAGAAGACGAAGAAAAACGCCCATTTGTGCTCGATGGTGAATAGTTTGCGAAAGTGCCATACGGATGACATATTCTTTAGTTGCGGACATAAAAACCTGATCTCCGTCTTTCATAGTCCATATATTCTGAAGATACTCATCTGTCGTTTTGGGCAAAGCCTCTTCTGCCTTTTTCTGATTTTCTTCAAAAATTGAAAGTAATTCAATATTATCCTTAAAGGGTGTTGCTTTATAATCATTCGCCGAGAAGTCGAGCACATCCGTATCAATTGCCATAGGAATCCACCCGGGTAGCTCTGCGAGATGTGCAGCCAGTCTGCGGACGGTCATACTTTTTTGATGTGGTTTCCAGTCGTACTTATCCTCAGGAATAATTTTCAACATTTTGCGTGTAATCTCCGCTTCCTCTTTCAATTGCTTCTCAAAAAACTGCGTAATTGTGTTCATGGTTAATTTTTATTAATAACCAAAATAAATGACGACCACTGACAACCCTATGGCAGGGCAAAAATTAATATTTTACGGGAAGCAGTTTCATGTAATCATCCAGCGGAATATGTTTCTGAATGGTGAAGGGTTCATCCGTACAATGAAGACGTAAAATGCGGGAAACCCGGAAATCGCGATAATCCTTCTTATTATGGCACCATCCGATCAGATGCCAGCTGAGCGCATAAAATACAAGACCGATGGGTTCCATTTTTCGAATTGAAACTTCTTCCTGCTTATTCGTATAGCCTATCTCGAGAATCTTTTGAGAACTTATGGCTTGCTGGATACTCGTTAAATAATTAAAATTCTGAACAAAACATGCCGGAACCTGAAGTTTTATATTCTCCGACAGCCGTTCGACTGAATCCTTCTGGGACGATCGTAGCACGGATTTTATTTTGGTCAGTGCGGTGGAATAATGCTGCTGAATGGATTTGTCAGCAAAAGCAGATACGATGGATTCCATTAATAATAGTGCATTTGCTTCTTCCGTAGAAAAAGAAATGGGTTGCAGAAAATAACCATTGACTATAAAATAACCGCGGTGTGGTTCAAAACTGACTGGTATGCCCTGCTCATTTAACGCCTTAATATCCCGATAAACTGATCTTACGCTGATATTGAACTTCTCTGCGATCTTTTCGCCGGTCACAAATTTTTTGGACTGAAGTAAGGTAAGGATTCCAAATAATCTGTCGATCCGGTTCATGTTTCAAATTTACCACATTCGGGTATTGACTTCAGTTCAAAATTTCATTCTCTTTACAATATAAAAGGGACGGAACGGAACCCCGGCTCCTTATCAGCCGGATCCGCCCATCCCGGTTGCCTGGGACAGTTATACTAACAGGGAACGGATCAAAACGGGTCACCAAATTAATTAGTTTTAATTTACTAAAAAAATTAGTGTGAATAAAATATTTATCCTAGCTTTGAAGAATCAACTACTTTGAACGACTAAAAATTACCCAATGTCAAACTCAGAAAAATTAAAGGCACTTAAGTTAACCATTGATAAAATAGACAAAGATTTTGGTAAGGGCAGTGTGATGATGATGAATGAAAAAAGCACTGAGCCTATGGAATTCATTTCTACCGGATCCATCGGTCTCGACGTAGCGCTGGGTATTGGCGGTTTACCGCGTGGCCGGGTGGTAGAAATTTACGGACCGGAATCTTCCGGTAAAACAACCATCGCGACCCATGTAATTGCCGAAGCGCAGAAAAAGGGGGGTATGTGCGCATTCATAGATGCCGAACATGCATTTGACAGTAATTACGCCAAGAAACTTGGTGTAGACGTAGATAACCTCCTGATCTCTCAGCCTGATTATGGCGAACAGGCACTGGAAATTGCCGATCGCCTCATTCTTTCCGGCGCTCTCGATGTAGTCGTGATTGATTCTGTTGCCGCCCTGGTTCCCAAAGGCGAACTAGAGGGAGAAATGGGTGACAGTAAAATGGGGCTTCACGCGCGTTTGATGTCGCAGGCCCTGCGTAAACTGACGGCCACCATCAGCAAGACAAACACCATCTGCATTTTCATCAACCAGCTACGTGAAAAAATTGGGGTGATGTTTGGTAATCCGGAGACAACCACCGGTGGGAATGCCTTAAAATTTTATGCCTCTGTGCGCCTGGATATCCGCCGCATGGCGCAAATAAAGGACGGTGAAGAAGCCATTGGAAACCACGTAAAAGTTAAAGTAGTCAAAAATAAAGTGGCGCCTCCTTTCCGCAGTGCAGAATTCGATATCATATTTGGTGAAGGTATTTCGAAAATGGGTGAAGTTATTGATATGGGCGTGGAGTTGGGAGTCATACAAAAAAGCGGAAGCTGGTTTAGTTACGGAGCGGATAAACTTGGACAGGGCCGTGATGCGGTTCGTCAGTTACTACACGATAATCCTGAACTGGCCGCAGAAATTGAAGCAAAGATCCGCGCGAAAATCAAAGAAACCCAGGAAGGAGGGGTAGCTGAGAAATGAGTTGGATTTATAAAATCTTGGGTTGGTAAGTATACAGGCTGTCTGAAAAGGCGGCCTTGTTTTTTTGCATAAAAAAGGGGTCAGAATAAAAATTCAACCCCGTTTTAAAATCCAATATCCTATGAAAAACCATGCTAAAGATAGATCTAAAGATCCACATTCGCAATATGGCCGTCTAATTACCCGGCTTTCCTTAATTATTTTTAACTAGTTGTTCAGAAATAACTGAATTTGTTGATTTATCAGTCGCTTTCAGTATATAATTCCCCTTTTGAAGGGTGGAAACATTAACAATCTGCATTCCCCGCATCTACTTCCTGTCCAAACCATACAGTACCGTACATATCTATAATCTGTATATTTAAAGCGTGTGAAGAACGTATAATTAAGAGCTTATCTACCGGGTTGGGATAAAACCTGAAATCGGCTGCTGAATTGGAATTTATATTTACTGTTTTAGAACACTTTTCTTTACCATCCTTTCCCGTTATACGGATGCGGTAAGAGATTGTTCCAGCTCCAACAGAGTTATCTGTTAAAGAATAAACTGAATCTAATCCAACAGAAGCATCCATCGCGCTTAACATTTCAAAATGAATTGCGTCCGAGCTTTTCTCCACGATAAAATAATCTTCCGACTTTACCGGAGGAGCGGACCAACGCAAAATTGCATGTCCATCCTGGGGAGTTACTGTAAAAAAACCAAAAACAGAATTGGCATCTGGAGATGAAGACGAAGTAGTGTGATCACCGGGGGACTGGGCCATCAATGCACAACATAAGAATGCTGATGCGAGCCATAACTGAAGTTCCTTCATGGGATAGTAAATGTGGATAAGCTGTTAACAAAATCCATGCCGTTCCTTAAAAAGTCATTTATTCGCTGACCGAACATAAAAATCATTAAGTTTTACATCATCTAAACTGGTTAGTAAATCCAATATCAACATGGTTTGGCGATCTGACCTGAACATAAATGAAAAGTTTAAATTCTCATTTCAAATGTTTTTCTATGCCAACTTCAATCTGGTTTTTCAGATGAAACGATCTCCCGATTGTTTCAGTCTTCATGCTTTGGTCTAAAGATTTCAGGCTTAAAACAAAACTTAACTTGCAGTTAAAGCCCGCAACATGAGTATTTATAAAATGGCTGCCAGCAAACGTATAGCACTGGTGGCCCATGATAATAAAAAAACTGAGCTCATCGAATGGGCTGTTTATAATAAATCCGTGCTTTCCATGCACCGTCTTTTAGCGACCGGCACCACAGGTAAAATGTTGGAAAAGGCCCTTGGTCTTCCCATCACCAAGTTTATGAGCGGACCACTTGGAGGAGACCAACAGATTGGAGCCCGGATCGCTGAACGAAAAATCGATGTCTTGATTTTTTTCTGGGACCCCATGGAGGCCCAACCCCATGATCCGGATATCAAGGCACTCCTCCGTCTTGGTGTTGTATGGAATATCCCTTTTGCCTGTGACCGATCGACGGCGGACTTTCTTCTTACTTCCCCATTAATGCACCAGGATTATGAAGTGATTCAGCCTGACTATTCCCTTTATTTGAAAAGGCCACCCAGATAATTCATAGTTCCTAACTTTAATTTGTCGCAGTTATGATCAGACTAAAGTCTGATAAAAGAAGAAATTTCTGTTCCAAAGTTCAAATTCTAAAATTTCAACCTGATCATTTGAAAAAAGCGCTCAAAATTGTATTAAGAATATTAATTGTGGTAATCATCTTGATTTTAATCCTTTTCATCGGTGGAAAGATCTATCTGAAGCAACATAAAAAACAGGTCATTTCCTTAATTGAAACAGAAGCCAAGAAAGAACTTAACGGTGGAGAACTCCATATCGCCAATATCAATATTGGTTTTTACCATAGTTTCCCAAGGTTTGCTTTTACCATTGATTCCCTTAGCATTCGGGACAGCCTTTGGTCCCATCACCACCACGACCTGATTTCTGCAACCAGGGTATATGCCACTATGGATTTATTTAAGCTCATTTTCGGCAAAATAAGTATCGACAGGGTTCAGCTGGAAAACCCGCGTATCTATCTTTATACTGATACTTCAGGATATTCTAATACTTCAATTTTCAAAAAGAAGGCTCCGCCTAAAAAAAATTTAGATAAAAATTACGAATATCCAATCCTGCAGGTCAGTAACGGGAACCTTATAATAGATAAAAAAGACTATAATAAAATCTTTGTTTTCGAGATTCCAAACCTGGAAACACACATTAATACCAGTGAAGAGGACCCTGGTTTGAAAATTAATATCGACCTGCATTGCATAATCCGTCAAATGACTTTCAACAAACAAAAAGGCCCTTTCCTCGAAGGAAAAACTGTGGCTGGCAATTTTAAAATTGAATTCAACAAAGATTCCAAAGTTCTGCAATTCGTAAAAATCCGACTGGATGTAGATAAGCAGCCTTTTACATTTACTGGTAAGTTTTTCCTTGCAGAAGTACCTGCCCCGTTTACACTCTCCTGGGAAACTGAAAATCTGTCTTTCAGAAAAGCGGCATCTTTTCTATCGAAAAATATTCGCATTAAATTAGAGCCATATTAAAATTTCCGTGTATCATTCTGAGACTATCATAGTTCTGTTCAAGGGAGCCACTATAAATCACGTTTATTTTTCCATAACCTTTTGAAAATGCAAGTATATTTTCATCAAAAACACTATTGATGTTTTCAAGA
>Ga0207060_10291_pt1 | contig 15720 bp, 16 predicted proteins | sample Alteio_BWMinCont_30_FD_153270 | JGI IMG/M metagenome (GOLD analysis project Ga0207060, IMG submission 153270) | Enriched cells from forest soil in Barre Woods Harvard Forest LTER site, Petersham, Massachusetts, United States -... | ecosystem: Environmental > Terrestrial > Soil > Temperate forest >...
CTCCGCCCGCAATTCGAAAACGAAAGCTGGACTAATCGGAAATGTCCTTCTAGCTGCCCTAATTTGACTTTCAGTTCCGCGAAGGATTTTTTTGGAAAAACTGGGAAGGAGGAAGGGTAGGATCGCAACTTACGAAACATCCGTTCTAGATAATACTCTTGTCCAATTGTTCTCAAGACTATCCTAAGCCTCCTGTTAAGTTAGCGGTGGAAAATTCTTATCGAAAACGCGAGCTTGAACAATATCTCGAAAAGGGAGAAGTTGGAAGACTTGCATAAGATTTCTTTCATAATGGGACTCGTCGTAAGCTGACTAGGATCATATCTGTATTTGGTAAATTATCTCGACGTTCTTGCTTGTGCAACCTCGAAGATTGCTCAAGACTGCGTTCCCTCAATCATTGGGACTTTAGAATCATATTGGGAGTTATCACACTGATCGCTTCGTTCTATCGTTTCCATTTCCATCAACCGAAATTTAACATGGAGAAATTGCAGAATTGATCGTTTCTCTTTACCGACAACCTAACAAAACCTTCTGATCATTCTCAATTTATATCACCAGGAATTTTCAAATTTAGCTTGAATCATGCAGACGAGAAGGATCGCCTTAATTGCCGTGACTGTGCTAATCGTGGCGATCGCCCTTGTCGCCGGAATTATCTTGAACAGCTCTACCACAGCTTTTAGCGAAGCCTGTGCGGTAGTCAGCTACCATCATTCCTATTCAGACAATCCGAACAACAATGCTTCCTACATCTATACCAACACGACTTTCACAACTTTGCTCTCAAGCTACTCAAGCGCGGCTAGCAAGAGTTCTCCAGCAATTGTCACCTTTGCCGGAACGACACTGACATATTCCGGGATACCGGGAATTGCTTGGAATGAAACGCTCTGTACAGTCTATACGTCGAGTCCCTGATCACCCATTGACTTTTGACATCGACAAATTTTTGTTCTGCCCTTCGAGAACTCTACAGAACCCAAATTAAGTCGGAAAAATCCCTACGAAATACTCTATAATGCCGATCGGCATCGTTTCGGAAATGGATGAGCGTTGACTCTTCTCGAATCAAACTCGTTAGATGATCTTGGAATGAGCCGGCCATCTCTCCTTACGCATTACTCTAGATCCAGTCGTTTTGGCACTTTTGTGCAAACGTCTTGTACACCATGTTGTATAGAACTACTACTCTTCGTCGAAACCCGTGCCAGCCGGAAAAAATTTCCGTTTATCATCTCGAACTAACGTTTCCATCGCCCTTCTCTTCGCCTGTCTGGTATTGTTGATCTCCGGTCCTGCAACCGTGGCAGCTTTCACGAGCGGGGAGATTGCATCAACTGTCCTGGGACAGTCGTCCTTCACGACGAGTGCTTCCGCGCTAACCCAAACGGGAATGTCTCAACCGACGGGCGTAGCTGTTGACTCGTTTGGCAACCTCTGGGTAGCAGAGTACGATAATAACCGCGTTCTCGAATTCCAGCCCCCGTTCACATACGGCGAATCCGCCTCGCTCGTCATCGGCGCCGACTCCTTTACGGCCTTGACACACGTTACAAACCAAAGCGGGTTCAACGGCCCAGAAGATGTCGCATTTGATCCGGGCGGCAACCTGTGGGTCACGGATTGCAACAACAATCGAGTACTCGAGTTCAAGCCTCCATTTTCCAACGGCAAGCTCGCTTCCGAAGTAATCGGTCAATCCGGTTTTGGCACTTCTGACTCGGCTCTGAACCAACATGAACTCAACTGTCCCGAGGATCTAGCGTTCGACTCTTCGGGCGATCTGTGGGTCGTCGACGCAGGTTATGGCAGGGTGCTTGAATTTGCTTATCCTTTGACGAGCGGCGAAGGAGCGTCGGTCGTGGTAGGACAATCGTCTTTCACAACATCGGTCGCGGCTCTTTCTCAAACAGGGCTTGCCTCAATTTGGGGGGTTGCATTCGACTCCAGTGGGAATCTCTGGGTATCCGACACTTCCAACAACAGAGTTCTCGAGTACTCACCGCCATTCTCAAACGGCATGCCGGCTTCACTTGTCCTCGGAGCAAAAGATTTCACGAGCACATTTTCAGGTCTGTCAGCAAAGAGCTTTTTTGGACCACAGGGCGTGGCATTTGATCCCTCAGAGAACTTGTGGGTCTCGGACACGCAAGACCACAGAGTCCTTGAGTTTCCAACCCCTCTTTCCACCGGTGAGAGCGCAACAGTGGTTTTGGGGCAGAGCAGCTTCACCACGAGCACCGTAGCTACAAGTCAGACCGGGATGAGCAACCCGATCGGGATCGCGACGGACTCGTCAGGCAATCTGTGGGTTACGGACTACTTTTTCAACCGAGTGGTTCAGTACCTAGATCAGTCGTACAAATGTAATCCAATAATTTGTGGTAACGTACCGATTGTGATTTCAGGTGGGCTGCCGGTGGGACAGTGCCCGCCCATCTGTACCGTTCCACAGGGCGTCTACGAGTTGAGCGTGCAACTTTCGCCGAGCTCGCCTGGAGGAATTTCTGGTGGAACGCTTGTTGCGAGCCAGCAGGGATCTCCATCGCCCGCAACCGATCCCTCTGTGAGTTGCAATTTAGATCTGCTATGCGGTCCGTACACATTTGCTTTCAATTCGCCCGGAACTTGGACTCTTACATTCACTCCAACACTGGCTACGGGGGCGCAGGGACCTCCGTTGAGCTTCACCTTCCAAGTCACTCCGACTCTGCCGACTCCAGAGTTTCCGGTGGGATCGCTCTTGGCTCTCGTGATACCGTTCGCGGCTCTCTTCCTCTACATGTCGCGAAACGTGCGGGAAAAAAAGTAGCTCCACCAGCGGTTTCCGAAGCTGCAACTCTAGTAAGCCAACCCGAAGTACTAGATTTAAGAAATCTGTCTGTATTTGCACAGAACTCGAGAGACTTCCGAACTCTCCAATCACGCATGACTAAGATTACGAAAAAATAAGTAAATCATTATCAGATTCATCCAACTGCTCATTTCTGCCAGCCATCGGGGAAGAATGTCCGATGCGATTATCAATGCGATTTATCGGAAACCGGACACGAAAACGGAGTTCTTCAAAAAGATCCTTTAAAGTCACTACCAGCGTCTTTTCATAGGAAATGATTCAGCCATTATCCCGATAAGAACCGAAAGCGAAAGAAAAAATAAGAATATTCCCAGTCCCCCGCTGATCAAAATCTCGCCAAGAAATAAGGGTACTAATGAAAACAGCCAAAAGGGGTGCAATACGACGGCTAGATGAATGATAAGAAAAAGATCGTAGATTCCGAGCACTATGAGATTGTAAGTTCTTGGATAGCCCAACCCACTCTGAATCGTTAGAAGTATCGCTACGACAATTCCGGAGGCAAGATACCCTAAAATCGTACGGCCATTAGGGTCCAACTAACAAGACCTGCCGCGTTCGCAACCAAATAAGGAAACCTATCGTCTATCATTTTTGGGGACTGAACATATGAAGTTCGGATACTCTTCATTTGTCTTTCAACGCTTTTGTTTACTTTCTACCTTTTCGTTGAATATGGTTTAACCATCAGAACCCCATCCTTAAGGATTGCAAATTGCGCTCAAAGGAGCACCCGATCTTTCAGTTTCAATTACGGTGAAAAGTATCCTAGTTGTGAAAAGTGAGTGTATAAGGATCCGCGTGGCTGGAACTCGGTTTTATTTCAGTGGTTTTCGAAGGTAATCACTTCCGAAGCGCCTAACGCTCTCGATTGCAGACAATTGTACTTTCTTGCGGACTAGATTACAGTCGGTACTTGTCGGACATTTCCTGAACTCAGTACCGAATGGCAAGATGGCAGAACGCTCGAGCACATTTGCCACTACACTGTATTTTCTTCAAGCGAAACCTAGTCGATTCAGCTCTTCGGTTTCCAAAACGTTTGGACGTCGAGGTAGATCGTTCCAACTAGAGGGATCCACCACGCGAGGAATCGAATGGGAAAATCGCCTATCCTCCAGTCCCAGGCCTGGGGGAACGCGGTGAACAAAAAGAGAATTGCGAAAAAGATCAGCAAGTTCCTTGCTATTCTGACTCTAGACAAATACTCCTGCGGGACTAGGTGCTTTTCCTCGTGGCTCAAGATGTGAGCCAAGGCCGCGAGGATTCCCACCATACCAGCGAGGTCAATCGCGTACAGTTGCGACGAGTACTCGCTCAGTGGGGTGTTCGCAGGAATCGGTAGGGGCGGCTTGACGTACTGAATCCCGATGGTAATGTATGTCACTAGAATAATGAGGAGAAGTAAGACCAGGTTCGCAAGGATGACGCTGCCGGTTTCCACAGGCAACCTAGACATGATCAAAGTGTATTGTACCCAGACCGCGATTAAGATCACGAAGTTGAAAATGAAAGTAATAATCCGAGAATTCATCTCGTCCGGGGTTGTCGGCGGCTGAGCAATGAGAGAAATGGCACCGATTGACAGCGCGAGCCCGAAGATTAGATCTGAGAGACTCTCTATTCGATTCCTTGGGATAGGGCCTCGGGGTTTCTCCCTTTCCTTTTCGTTGCCTTGCAAACGGAACAGTGTCGGGCAGTTACAAGTCGCCCCCTTATTTATCAGATCTACCTCGGCGCCTCATCCTCCGCTTTCCTGTAGAACTACTTGGGAAGATGGAACAGGAATGTGGTATAATGGTTGGCTGGTCGTGCAGAGTATTCCATTGGCACCACGTCGTCGACCACTAATTTCCCAGCTTCCATTCCAGGTCGCGGAGCACCACCCGGCGTCGCCGTGGGCAGTTGGGAGGACACTGGATTTGTTTTCCCCGCGATAGTATTCCCCACCCTGGTGTTTCCATTTGGTAGTGTTCTCGGAATCGTAGCTCCCCTGGGAGCTTTCGGAGGATACTTTGTGATGATAAAGCTGCGAAGTAAAGATCCTGTCGCAAATAGTCCAACTATCGAAAAAGAACAGGCTTGATTTCAGAAGCTATTGAAGCGTAACTCATCGGCGACAGGATCATTATGTCGGCATAAGCTCGCTTTAAGCTCTGTTTGGGTGAAAGAGTACCCATATGTCCATTGCTGAATATCAGCTCAAAAAAAGACCGGATTAAGAAAGAGGCAAGGAGCTCATAATCACCAGAGTTTCCTCGGTTACTTCTTGAAGAGATTACCTTGGAATGTTCTCAGGTGAGTTTGTCAGTCGGAGAGAAATTCCACTTTTTAGGGCAAAATACAATCCCAACGCCAAAAGTGGTATCAGAACTGCGAGTATACTACCGATGGGATAAACCGGGGCGGGCAACACGGGACTATTAGGATCGGTATACCAGACACATTGAGAGCCTGACGGAGGCGGAGTAAAGTCGCATAGATGACTGATTATGATCTGCATCGAGGCGCTACCGCTCGCAGACACTGGCACGCCATAATTCGCGTTCATCTGCTGGGTCATTTGTTGAAAAGTCGAAATATAATCTCCGGCATAGATTATATCACCGTCAAAATCTGATGTGCCCGAAAAGCTTTGACCGTGGCTGGCGGCACAATTGCCGGAAACGACGTTAGCATCTGCGCAGAACTGGGCAACACCCTGCTGACCACTCGCCCCGTTTTTCCCAAAATTAATCTCCCACGCGTTTTGATATGAACCCTGAATGCTCGATCCCTCTATGCTGGGGGAAGTGCTCCCAGCATCTCCTGTAAAACTGCCACTCCAACTAAAAGTTAGGCAATTTGAAATATCGGCAAAACCCGGACAGATGCCTTCGACCTGGATGGTGTTCCATTCCCCACTTTGAACGGTGAGCTGACCGCCCGATGACGGACTACCGTCTACCGAAACGTGATCCGTTTCGATTCCGTTTCCAACCAGGGCCATGTCATTGAAAGAATAGGTGGTCGCGTCCAGCCCGTCGCAATCTGGGTTTGCGTCTCCAATTATATCTCCGGAATCTGTTAGAGAACCAGTAAGAGAATCAATCGTTCCTGTTGTGGAAGTGCAGCTTGTTGCAACGGGGTTCATAATCCGGGCTACGCAGGATCCGTAATTGTCAGCGCTGGATGCCGTTCCCTGAAGAGTTGTAATGCTACAATTTGTGGTCGAGACCGCAAACACGGCAGGAGCCCGGGCAAAGATCGCGAAAACGAAGAGCGAGAAAAAAATCGTGACTGCGAGAAGTGAACTGGCTGATCTCAAGTTCGAACGGGCGTGGTATGTTAGAATGTTAATAAAGTGTTCGAGATTCGAATACAGCGGATCCCGATAATCCCTTGCACGTTTTCACGAAGAATAATGATCTCTATTGCGTCCGAAATAATATACTAACCCAAGAATCATTCTCGCTCCAGTGTTTCCCTTCGAAGCGATGCTGTCCATCCTTGTGCCCCTAGAGGCCAATCGTTCAGAGTTTAACAAATGGTGCAGAACAAAATCAGTTCGCGAAAGCGAAACTAAGGAATAATAGTACGAAGATTGATGAATTCTTCAATGACGAGTCACCTCTTTCCGTAGATCCGTTCTTCAAGAAGGTACTTTCATCATCCATTCTCAAAGGATGGATTGATAGTGACCTATTATGGTACGCGAAAGTCATTCGCGGTAGAAAGCAGGAATTGGAAGGGGAGCTCAGATGGAGGGGCTTTTATTTCCCGTGGTAACGCGGCTGTCTAATATTGTTCGACCTCGGATTCTATTTCAGCGTGCGAGACCATGATACTTTTGAGGGAGCATTGGAAAATAATGTCTGATCTAACAAAAAAATCCGGGTGAAAAAGTGAGATGTTGCTCCGTGGCACTCGTCAATTCCATTTGCGGGGGTCCCACATTTCGCGCTCGGGATTTACTAATATTGGCTGGATACAAAATGTGCCGATAATGAAAGCCCCTCTCCGGAGACTAAGACGGTGGACCTAACTCCTACACCCGAAGGTGACGATAGGTAAAAACAGTAATACTTCACTAGATCGAATCTTTTCAAGAGTCAAGGTCGAAAATGTCAAAGAACCGGAGCTTCGTCATCGCTTCGTATCGGAAGTTCCTTCAATTCGACAGAGTGGCCCTTCAGGCACGAGAACATTCAGCCCGCATTTAGGGCAAATTGTAATACGCTACGTAAACTTGAACGTCGCACTCGCAGTATTGCCATAGGCGTCGGTCGCTGTCACAGTGTATGTGTTTCCAGCGGTCAAGCCAGATGGAACTTTGAACGAACAATTCAACAGGAGACCGAACTTCCTTGCAACGCAAGTCGCGACACTAACTCCATTGAACCTGACTGTGACTTTAGAGCCTGAGACGAACCCCAAGCCGCTGACGTATACTCGCGTACCCGCCTTACTACTGCTTGAAGGACTGAGTAAGATCGCTGGAGGGCTCACCGAGACTTGGGTGGGAGCTGACTTTACGACTGCTCCACTACTATCACTTACCTGAAGCTCGAACGACCACGTACCCGCCTTGAATAGATTGCCCGAAGAGGTTGAGAACAGCGATCCGGCGCTGCATGAGAAAGACGACGCAAGCGGACTAAACGACGATGTTCCAGGCGCCTCGACAAGCCATTGACACGTGTACATCGGGGTCCCGGAGCTAAATGCGACAATTACAGAGAGCTTCGCGTTGGATCCTCCTATGACAAAAGAAGGCGAGGCCTTGATCGTCGGAGCCCTAAGCGGAGAATTTACCGTAACCAAGTCAGTTGAAGACGACACACCGGTAGACGGAGTCCCCTGCGAAGAGTCGGTGACAGAGTAACAATAGTAAGTGTTGGATGTCGGGGATAAATGGATACTCGAACCTGCACCTGCCGGAGACATGTCTGACGAGCAGGAGGCGCTATCGCCCGAGAACCATGAAATCGTGTATGGCATCGTCCCTCCAGATGGATTTGCGTTTAATGTGATAGATTGTCCGGAGTCAATAGCTGGGGATGCAGGAGTTATCGTGCCCGCAACCGGTGCGGGACTCACAGATACCAAGATTGCTGATACGGCGACTGAGGCCGCTGGCGTTCCCGAATCGGTAATAACTGCGCAGTAGTATGTGTTGGAGGTGGGAGAAACGGAATGAGAGTCAGTCAGCATAGATAACCCGGTATCGCTAGCCACTGGAGTGGTATCCGAAGCGCAGCTCGCCGAGTTGCCCGAATACCAAGCGACAGAGTAAGTTGACGTGCCTCCAGACCAAGAGGTGGAGAGAGAAATTGATTGCCCTAAATCAATTGTCGGGCCGCCAGGAGGAGACATGCTTCCGGCCACGAGGACAAGATTCACCGTGAGGCTGACCTGCGAGGACATCTGCACTTCTGGAGTAGGTGCACTGTCGGCTACTTGAAGCTCAAAGCTGTAAGTACCCGTCGAAGTGCTTCCTGTCGTCACAAAGTCACAAACAGCACTCACGGAATTGACACAATCTGTTGCAGGACTGTACGAGCCCGCGCCCGGTGCTTCTTCCATCCACTGGAAAGAGAATGGCGGAGCCCCGGTGGTTGACGTACTGTCCGAAATAGTTGCTGTCTGACCCTGATCAACCTCCTGCGAGCCCGGAGAAAGAGTCACGGACAGAGCAGGATAAACCGTGATGGTCGAAGTGGGGAGGATGTTTGTGTAAGAGTTAGGCGTCGGAGTACTGGAATCAGTCCAAGTTAGCTCGAAGCTATAAGTGTCGCCGGCTGTTAACGAGTTAGCCGGTACGGTGCAAGAATAGTTGGTCCCCTGAACGCCGGTCGAGATCGGCGCGCCGCACAGTGAAGAGGCGTCTGAGTAAGTTCCACCGTTAACGCTTACAAGCCACGAATAGCTCACCGGCGTATTCCCGGCGTAGGTGAGGTAACTAGAGATGGTGAGCGGTTGGTCTACGTCGATTGCCTGAGAGTAGCCGTAACTGTCCAAGTGATATCCGTCGCCCTTGTACACTGCTACGTTCTCGACGTAAGACCCCTCGTCTGGCGCCCCCAATACATAGGTCACGGAGCAGCTCGCCCAAAGGGTATTCGGTGCTTGCCCAGGTGGGAGAGCATCGAGCGTACAGCCGTTGAAAGTACCATCAATTGCATGATCAAAAGTTGAACCGGAGGCTGAAGCAAATCCACCAGTACCGGAAGTAAGGAAAAATACCTCTCCTGTCGGTGTACTTTCGTCGTAGCTGCTGACATCCATCACAGTGGCGGTACAGATCTCCGAACTGCTGCTTGGAGGAGTGCAAGTGATAGAAGTCGTCGTCTGGCGGTCGTATACTTCGAGCTGGAAACTTGAACCGCTTCCGTAATGAGCGCCATCTCCACCTCCATAAAACCCGGAAATTGTATTCACACCCTCGCTCCCTGTGCTCGGCGTGTAGGCAAGCGTACACTGAGCTTGCGTACTGCTAAAACTGACAAGACTGCAACTGGAGGGAGATACGAACTCGCTAGAATCGGAACCGAAGGGCCCGAAGGTTCCGCTTGAATCAGACGAAAATGCCACAGCTCCTTGTGGGGCCGTTGCGCCTGAGCTAGCAGTATCTGTGACTAGGGCGGTACAAGCTGCCTGCCCTCCGACAAAATCTGATGAATCAGAAGCTGCAAAACAAGAAATTGTTGTACTCGTGGGGTCGAGCGCTGGGGCCGCCGGCACAAAATTCGCGACAAGAGTTCCAGGTCCGTTAACGGTCATGCTTAAACTACTAACGGCGATACAAGAAGATCCTGTAACGCATTCAATTGTCCAACTGGAAAATGAGTAACCGGAGTTTGGAGTTGCGAATATCGCGTTTCCGCTTGAGCCGTCATTGTACCACGCATCGGAGCTCGTAGCGCCGTCGCTGCTGGGGCTAGCCATAAACTGGACGTAATCCTGCTTCTGGTAGCTACCGGTTATCGTAGTGCTTGACGAAATACCAAAGCCTGATGAAGGTGCAGTCGGAGAACTAAGTACGAACTGTTCACCGGTATTCGAGCTTTGAACTGTCGAAGTGTAAGAGTATGTAATCTTTGTTCCAGAATTGACTTCTCCCTCATTTACCATAAATTGCCCGACTGTGATCGGCGTGAACTGTCCCGTCGAAAAAGTCACAATGGAACCAATAGCGCTCGAGTCGAGTCCCGTCTCTGCGAATTTTAGGGCATAGGAGGTCTGGGTGATTGTGAAAGACCCCATCGAAGTTTGTCCGTTTACGGTCAGGTGAATATCGTAGGATCCGTCAGAGAGATTCGGGACTGTGACGCTGCAATCGACATCACCGGTGTAAAGAGCAGAGGTTTGGGACGTGCAAGTCTGAGAGGCTGGAGTTTGACCATTGAAGGTGAAACTCGAAACCGGGTAACCCGAGGAAAAGCCGGTAACATGAACGCTCACAAGATTGCCGGGTCCGCCGGAAGATGGCGCGACATCCATGCAGACAGAAGTGCAAGTACCTGACCCGGGACCTGGGACCAGAGCATATGATGCAGAAGAGGTGGATAGCAAAAACAATAGAGCTACGGACATAAGGATGAAAGCAGTGCGATAAGATCTGGAATTGTCTTTGTACCAAAGGGACAAGTGATTAACAACTCCCGCGTGCCGTCGAGATGTTAAATTATTTTAGTACAAAGAGTATCGGGATACGATATTCCCTCCAAACGGGATCGCTGGCCAATCTTTTGCCCAGAACAGACTTTGGTACGGGGGGATGATCACCTAAGCGAAGGGGAGTACATCGGCCTCAAAAGTCGTAGAGACCAAAACACCCCCAACTCTGTAGCTCCCTGCTTCGCTAGGATTCCATGTTCTACTAGTAAATTCGTGCTCAAATCCCACATTCCGCCCGCCGGATAATTCTGCCCAGATAATTTACCGGTAAAAGAAAAGGACGTGATTTTCCAATATTTCTAGGGAATAATTTTGTATTTCATACTAGGCTCGGTGGACTTACATCCACCAAATTGACTTCGATCATTTAGAAAAAATTTGGAGAGTGAGTAAGGCGAGCTGATAGGGAGGAGCTCACGACTCAGTGCACGCACTATCCTTTCCCCTCTTCTAAATTCATCTAATTACTTCTCCTTCGAGGCTGCTGTCAACTAGATCCGTCGCAGTGGACAAAGAAAGCTGCCTAACCTCTCCCAAGATAAGCTTGTGTTACTGGAAGTACAATTGTTTCGAGCATGTTGACATGAGATGGCAAAGTTGCCATAGTCAACACGGCGTTCACAAAGTCCTTAACAGCCATGACTGGTTCACCAGGATTCGGATCCATTTCAGTCGCAACGTTTCCTGGATGGAGACAACTCGCCACCACGCCGTAACTTCGCCCTTCCAATGCAGTAGCTCTCGTCAGGGCTGCAAGCCCCCTCTTTGAGCATGCATAAGCGACCGAATTGGGACGCGGTACCTGCGCTGAGATACTTCCGATATTGATGATTCGGCCGCCTCTCTGAGGTTTCATGATCTTCAAAGCCTCGCGCGTGCAAAGAAAAGGACCAGTCAAGTTAGTGTCTAGAGTTCTATGCCACATCTCCAAAGTTGTTTCTTCAATCGGTGCGGTCACGCCTGTCCCAGCATTATTCACAAGTATGTCCAGACGACCAAATTCCGATTTGGTTCTCTCAAATAACGCAATGACCTCTTTTTCGTTTCTGACATCCGTCGGGACAGCTATTGCAGACCCTCTTCCTTTCGACTGCAGTTCATCTCTTGCCTGATCAAGCTTCATCTGATTGCGTGCTGCAAGAACCAATTTTGCTCCTTCATCTACAAAGACATCCGCAATACCTCGACCAATCCCACTACTGGCTCCTGTAACAATAGCTACCTTGTCCCTAAGTAGATCCATCATACTGCACCTCAATAACTCGATAGTGCGAGAAAGTCTTGAGTAGTTTCTTCAGTTTTTCCCTCTTCCATTGAGATAGTTACCGAGAGGATGATGAAAGGCATTACAAAGGAAGAAGAAGCACAGCCGGTCGAAGTATTGAAAAAAATGCTGGGACAACTTGAATCAGAAGAGAATTCAGTTTAACGTAGAGATTCGCACCTTGTTCGTCGGCTAGAGCTGCTCCGGGAAACCCTGAATTCAAGCGTCCAACTTAGTACGAGCGATCCTATGTGACCGAACTTTCATGGTTTGGGCATTCTAGTAAATCTCTCTCGTCGAGGTTTGAAGCGGGGCTTGATGTTATAATAGCGGGTATGAGACTTTCGTCCGACTAGATCGTCAACGCGACTCTTATACCAAGGGACAAATGGGTTAGCGCGCGGTCCAACCACCATCAATAAGAATCGTCTCACCGGTTATCAGGGAGGCTGCATCCGACGCGAGAAAAACGACCGCCCCAGCCACATCCATCGGTTCACCGATGCGATGTAGTGCGGCGATTCGCTCCAAGACCTCGGCGCGGGCGTCCGGATTCGCCAGATAACTTTCGGTGCCGGGAGTCCGAATGAAAGTTGGGGCAACCGCGTTTACGGTAATATTGTACCTTCCCCATTCGACCGCAAGGCACTTTGTGAGGTGAGAGATGGCAGCTTTGGTCATGCAATACACGGACTCGCCGGGCAGGGCAACGAATCCAGCTTGCGAACTCATATTGATGATGCGGCCGTATTTCTGCCCGATCATGATTCGCCCAGCGCTTTGACTGGCGAAGAAAGTACCTTTCAGATTGACGGCAAGGGTCACATCAAAATCTTGTTCGCGGACGTTCTCAGCGGGATTTTCTGGCCCAATACCGGCGTTGTTAACCAGAATGTCGATGCGCCCGAAGTGCGCCGAGCTTCTTCGATAGCATCGCGAACTTGATCCGGGTAAGCCATGTCCATCTGCAAAGGAAGGGCCTGCCGTCCGAGGGCTGCTATTTCTCTAGGAAGGTCGCCGTGGGCGTTTGAATCGCGCAAGCCGAGTGCAACATCGGCGCCGGCGTGGGCCATTGCGAGCGATATAGCACGACCAATGCCGCGGGCGGAGCCCGTCACGAGCGCTATTTTGCCATTAAGATCAAAAGTAGGGAATTCCATTGGGGAGGAGTTGCCGCCTTCCATGCGAGATCCTCAAGGGCATTCCTTGGGCGTGTTAATAAGTCGAACAGACCCATGGCTATCTCATCGTGGGCGCCCTCTATTTCGTGGAATTTAGGGCACCCATGGTTTTACTGGCAAATGTGTGCTCATCTTAGATCCCATCGTCCGCCGGTACTGGTATGAAGGACAAGTTTACCCCTTGGATTGGGTTCCGATGGGGATTCCACGCACGTATTTAGTACGAAAAAAAGAAGGGCAACAGCCTCGGTGCCCGCACAGAGATAAGCTACCTTTTCCCGTACACTCGAAAAGTATTTTCACCCTTGACGGGGTCGTACTCGCCTTCGACCCGAGCTTTTATTCCGTTCAGCCATGCGAGCTTCTTCGATTGGGTCTGGAAGGTGGTTTCTCCCGCGAAATGATTGTGAGTGGGGCTGTCAATGAAACTCTTCCCCTTGTAGTACAAGAGGATAGTGTCACCGTCGCTGGTGGTGTCGATCTGTCGCACTACGTAGTCAATGGTTCTATCCGGCTTTGCCAGAAGGTTGATCGTCCCGTAGAAGCTGGCGTTGTACACACCCTTGCTCTCTCCCTCGATATTGTCCTCGAGTCTGATGCCTTCGGGCGAGAAGTCTTTGATCGTTCTGGTCGTGTTCTTCCCCTTCAACTCTAAGAGGAGCTCCTCTTTTGTGTCCGCATTTTGTGATTCCATTCCTTTGATTCACCTCCTCAGAGCTTGGTAAGATCCCACAGCCATCTTGCACTCAGCGCTAAAACTTCATCTTGATTGCGTAGTAACCTCAAAGTCCTTGAACGTACCAACTGCCCCCTGCCCGAATAATCGTTCCGTCATCGGAAATGAAACACTGAGATCTGGCCTGTCGGGGTGTTGAAACGGAAACGCGTCAAGGCAGCTGAAAAGACCGTGCCCAATTAGAAATTCATCGATTGTGAGTTGCTCGCCCGGGCCGAGTGAAGGATACGTTCCCGTGTACGGCACACCCTGAACATCTAGAGGGATTCCGACCCGATCTACATGCGTGAAAAGCTGGTAGTCAATGAAATATTCCACCGACGATACATCTCTGCCACGAACATAGCGGATCGAAAAATGATGGGTGCCCGCCGTGATGGGTGTTTCTTTGATAATCTGGGTGTAAGCTTTGTCAAGTCCAAAGTTGGCGACACTCGTGACGGAAGAAGGCAATCGTTCAATCAACGCGAAAGCGTGTCCACCCGAAACAAACCAGTCGAAAAGCTGCATGTTTGATCCGGTCATGTTCATCATTGCACTCGCCTGCTGTCCTTCGAGCGTGGGTTTCGCGTACGGGAGAGTACATTTCTGATCGATTGATGAGAAACTGCCCGACGGGCCATAACAACCGTGGATCACTCGACCCGGCTCGGTGCCTGGTGTTTGAGAATTGATGTCGACCGCGAGTTCGAATGAGCCATTCTTCGGTACAACGAATGACTGTGTGCTAAGCCGAAAGTGTTTGATGTGATCGTATACACCCGAGTCAGCGCCGGTCTTGAACGGCGTGGCGCGCAAGATTACTGCATTTTCGGACACCTCCGCTGATCCTTCCCCGGGTCCGTACGGAGCTGTCCAGCGTCGATTGTACTCAGATTGATCTTTCCATCCGTAGCTAATTACACCACTGGACGGTTTCGGTTCATCGAGCAAATTTCTTTTTCAACCTCGATCTAACCAGACTTCAAGATTGGAACTACAAGGACGACTACAACAGCGGCGATAGAGCTTATTCCGGAATTCCTCTTTACAATTAATCTCTTATTCATTTTATTTTACCACAATAGATCGGGTGCTTCATTTCCTTATGATTGCCGGCTAGGAGGAGAACCTGGCTGAGAAGCGGTCGCTTTCTTGAAAGTATAGTTTTTCGTCGCGAGGCTCAAGACAGCAACGATGATAACCAGAATAATTCCGATTTCGAAAATCAGGTTGAAGGCGGTTGCTGAAGGCAACTGACCCGCGACAGTCTGCCCATTTATCCTCGATACAAACGGGCGAGTATACGTAGCCAGGATGCTCGTCGCCACGACCGGCCCAATCGCTCCCCCGATATTTCTGAGCAGAGTATTCATTCCCAGACCAACTGCAATGTTCTCCCGTGGTATCGATATAGCTAGCATGTTGATAATCGGAACGGTTATCGCGATGAACCCGCCTAATGCGACGAACATGCCGAGCGCGACGTAAGCTGAAGTCGATCTATTCAGGAGGAGCAAGACAAGCCCGAGTCCCATGAGCCCCGACCCAATCAGCAAGACGGGCTTCGGGCCGATTTTCGGCAGCTCCCGGCCTACGACAATGCTCCCGGTGAACATAGCAACCGCCGAGGGGCCGAGGGTGAGGCCGGCTGCAATGACGTCGAGGCCGAGGCCGAACGGTTGGGGAAGCTGGGAATAGTAGGTAACTGCAAAGAAAAGCAGGAACAATAGGACTCCCGAAACAAGCCCTACCAGATTCGCGACGAGGACGTCCCGGATCCTCAGAAGAGCGAGACTGACGAGCGGATTTGTCTTTTTGTTTTCAAAGAAAAAGAAGAATATTGTGAGGATGACTCCCGGGATGAGCAAACCCAGCTCCAGGTTCGAAAGCCATCCGAGTGACGGCCCCTCGGTCAAGTAGACGAGTATGAGGGTCACTCCGGAAATGAGAATGACAGCGCCCACATAATCGATGGATCTATTGACTGATCGGACAAGATCCTTCTTCAGGACCCTCGCACTGATCGCGAAAAGAA
>Ga0207060_10293_pt1 | contig 15639 bp, 13 predicted proteins | sample Alteio_BWMinCont_30_FD_153270 | JGI IMG/M metagenome (GOLD analysis project Ga0207060, IMG submission 153270) | Enriched cells from forest soil in Barre Woods Harvard Forest LTER site, Petersham, Massachusetts, United States -... | ecosystem: Environmental > Terrestrial > Soil > Temperate forest >...
AAAGAGAAAATGATGCTGATTTACTACACTTTCAAACGTGCTGTAAAGAAGTCTAGGCACAAGTTCAACCTTATCGAGTGGCTCGGTTGCCGACAAATAGCTGTCATCTATTAAACAGAATGATCCCTGTACATTATCCATATGTCGCAACTCCATTACCTCGGCAATTTCTTTGCACATATCATAGTTCTCCAAACAAATTTCCAAAATTACTCGTACCGGAATACCTCGCTCCCTTAGTCCTTTGATTGCGCTCCTGTAATCGTCTATTTCAAAAAATTGCGCACCTGAAGCCTCAACAACTGCGTCAAAAGCTCTCCTTGTACTTTTGATGACGTCAAGGAAGAATTTGGTGGTCTCGACCAATCCTAGGACAGTGCCACTCCTGGGGACTGGACGGTCAGTTTCGAGGGTTTTCCTGACATTGGGATCGAGAAACAGACTGTCTATTTTTCGAATCAATTCTGTTATGGGAAATGGTTTGATGAGGACAGAGTCAAAGGCATTAGCGCAAGATTCTAAGCGATCTTCATCTGGCGCCGCTGCGAGCATCAATCGAGTGGTGGAATTTATTCTCTTGAGGATTCTTGCAGCCTCTAGAACATCTACACCCCTCGAGCTCACTATCAAAACAACAGAACTCTCAAGTTGGATTCGACGATCAAGTGATTTATTCGCGGCAAGGAAATAATCGGCCAAATCCTCGATGCTGCGAAAGGTCGCCCCGACTTCGAGACCGATTCTGCCGAAATACTTTGTGTACATTTCGATAGCTTGTACGCTGTCGTGCAGGATGATGATTGGTCTTACCAATACCTCGTCACCACAGACAATATGAGAAAATCTCCCGGGTTAAGAAAAAGATTTGGACAGATCTTCACAGTATTGATTCGTAGAAAAAAGTTGTGGAAAATAGTTTCGAGATCCCCGGACAGTATAGGATTAGGCCCGGGAGATTCTTTGGGATTTGGGTCTCCCATCTGAAGAAATGTATGTGGCACAGGAGCTCCGGCGCGGAAAAAGACTGGACCCAAATTTCTCCTCCATCAATGTCGAAGCTGAAATACGAAGAATTTCCATTCTGTTCGAGGGCTTTCTCGCCCACCACACCCTTATTCTGCCGCGATTATTTGTCTTATGAATTCAAAAATACGATCTTCTTCTCTTTTTTCTAAGCCTACTTCCGAGAAACTCCGCAATCAATCCTGGGATTAGAAACCCCGCCAGGTAATAGAAGTTGAAATTCCCTCGGAACAAATCTGAAACTAGCAAGATCACGAACAATACAGCAAGTAGGACACAAACCGAGATTAGAATTTGAATAAGTTTCAAAATAATTGATCTTCTTTCACACGCGACTTATTTTTAGGAAGCGTTTCTGCTTTGCCATTCATCACAACAAGATGGAGAGGATGAACGGAGAACTTAGACCGTGACACAAATTTGAGAAAACTCGGAGAATCAGCTTGAAACTTTTAGGGGACCAGTCGGTTGTCCTGATGACCTGTCACCACATGTACTCCAGCTACATCCGGCGAAACTGAAAGATTGGATGCAAATTCTCCTGTATCTGCGCCGAAGCTGAAATATGCAGGGAAATTGGATAGTTGCCCGCTTGATTCGTTGACGTACCATAATGAAAGCGACGAGTTCATCTTGGTAAAAATCGTTCCGTAGCCGCAGCACGGACCTCCCCAGGCGAACTCTGCATCGTAGGAGAGGTAGCCGAGTACCAAACGATAGGGAGTGACGACTATTGCAGCGGATGAAATGTTTGGGATCATGAGACTCACGTTGTCAAACTCGTTGTTAGAATTAAAGATGTAAGAAGGCTCTCCCAATGACGAAAAGTAAAAACCAGCCGCCACGCCGTTCATATATACTTTCTTTACTGAAATTCCTAGGATCGCGCTTGTGGGGAGAGAGTAGGAGCTTATTCCACCATTATTCGTGTACACGAGCTCACCCTTGTCATCTTTCGAGACTTGTCCTAACCCCGCCGCGTCGTTCGTTGAGTTGCGGTCAGTCAGGTTAAACGCGAGATCTTTGTGAATGAGGTAAAGTGATTGTAGCGTGTCGAATGTTATAACATCCTGTAACCAGTACGCTTGCGTGGTCGTGGAAGTGTTTACCATTAGCATTACATTTAGCTGAAGACTCGCTTCAAACAGAAAATCCGGTGGCAAAGATGAATTATGCGCCCCTATCGCACTGATTCTTGCTTCCGAGATCACTTGATCGGTTGAAATGATGTACGGTCTTATCGAGCCAGAAGAATTTTCGAGACCAAACGCGCCCATTCCTGTCGGTGCTGACCTCGACTGATTTCTCAGAAAAGTTCTAAGAGTTCCCTGGTCGTAAACTGGATAAGCAGTATACGGGTTTGAAGAAATCGGCGTGATTACTTCTATTGCAAGCGGCCCGATCAGAATTGCCATTACCAGAATCGCTGCGTTGCGTTTGAAGTGTGACCTTTTGACTCTGGGGCGCTCGGGGGCTATAGTAGTTCTAGAGCGTCCGCAATTCGGACAGAATAGAGCGTCTGAGGGAAGCCTGGTTCCGCAATTTGTACAAAAAGGCAAGGTAATCCTCCAACTTAGTGTATTGAGTGCTCTACTGAAAATACTCAGTAGTATAGAAAATTATTATTCTGAATGAACAAATCTGGATTCGCGAATTTGAAGAATATTGATTTCCGCAAATCATCATTAAGAATCTTCGACAAGTACTCAAGTGGATGGAGCAGTGCAATAATGGTCAAATTTACGCCCGGTAATCTTCAATCGTCTATAGGCTTTTTTTCTAGCCAGAGGGGGTTGCGTTTTCTAACGCCGCCACGATCAAAGTTGATCTCTCCGAGTCCGACCGAACGTAGCGAACAAATTCCTCGATTTCGGACAGACCATAGTTGAAGCTGACGCCATAAGATTTGTTGCCGAAGGCCCTTATCTTCACGTTGATCAATCCCTTAGGCGTGAGCGTTTTCGAGATTTCTCCAGAGAGAATTGATATGACGGGGTGGAGGACTATTTCCCCGTCGAACCCTCTGCTCCCACGCAAGTGATCGAGGTCAGGAGATCCAGCCAAGGGAAAACTTTCAGCGTTCTCGAGAACGAATTTGGAGTCTTTCTTGCCCGGCACCTTGTACATCGTATCGAAGCGGATCTGCTTAACGTCAGTCTTCAAGTTCAATCCGAGGTCTTGAACAAGCGCCTGACTTATCAGGGGTATATCTTCCTCCATGTCTTTGAGAAGTTCTTCTGAATTCTCGAAGGGACTATCGTCGTAGCCGTGTCCGATGTGCAGGGTTCTGCCATAATCCTCCTCGTAAGCTAGAATCTGAATCCGCCCCTTCCGTATGTTGGGAAGGTGACGACGAGACTGAGATAGTGATGCGCTCTCTATAGCAGCTGCCTCCACCTCGCTCGGCGGAATGAGATCTGGACTAACCGCTGAGTTAAAAGCAAACCTCCACTGTTTTTCGGAGAATCCCCTTTTTTCAAGTGCCCTCCAAAGATTGTCATAATCGTACACCTTTCTATTGAATTCGACTACCAGGTTGAAAGCGAAAAGCTGTCCAGATTTTCCCGCCATCTCATCCATGGAGGGCAGAACTATCTTTGTTCGAGGAGTCCCCATACAGACCTCAGCGGACTCCGGCGTCACGGACGTAACTTGGAACCTATGAGGCTTGTCCTGTAGCATCAGTAAGATTACAGAGCCCTTCCAGAGCGGCTTGTCTTCTATCCACGAAAGAAGCCAATCACTATCAAACTCTAAGTTTTCAGGCATTCCATCCAGTGGTTGCAATTCTATGGCAGTCGCAAACGGTGGATGCTCCTCGACTTTAGAGATGAAAATAGTATCTGAAATTTGAACCCGCAATAGGTCCCGTGCTATGCCGTCGATTTGTACCTTTACTGGATCCATACTCTCGTCTCTTTGATGCAACAACGAAAACTTGGCGTAGCTCACCTCGCCGGTCGGACTCTCCATCCGCAGCAAGTCCCCGGGTTGGAGATTCAGAATCTTAGAGTCCTCTTCGCAGATTCTGGCGACACCGCGAAAAACGTCTATCGGTCTTGCTTCCGCAACAAATCTAGCTAACGAATTTACAGGTGGCAAGCGAACGTACTCTTCCTCACAGCGGGTTTCTTGTCTTAATACTTATCACGGATTGTAAAGTGTTTCAGAAACCTACGGTCACGACGTAAGGCAGTATCGGATATGATCGCATTGGCTGTCATTTAGCCAACGGAATCAACATTCAAAAAAGATATTTTCCTGACGGTTGTTTCGTGCTGGGTGATGACCGTTCTCCCGTGTTTCAGATACGTCGAGATTAGGATCAAAAGACCGGAAATCACAACTATCAAAAGAACGAAACCAAAGATGTTATCGCAACTATTGGTGTAATTTGACTCAACGCAATAGGACGGGTAAATGTCAGTAGCCCAAAAAAAGTCTCCGAAGCCAACCAAGATTGTGATGGCTGAGAAAAATGCGATAGCTAGTTTCAACAAGACCTACGCTTGACAGTTCAAGATTGTCGGCGCAAAAAATTCAGGGTGAGTTTCTATTAATCGTTACTGAAATAAGCTAGAAAAAGAGACGACAAGTTTGCAGTGGTTGACTCGAGCAAAATGGCAATTCCACTATACCAGAAACTCGGCTTCAGAGAATACTGTAAGATTGGAAATTACTCAGGAAGATTCAAATGAGAATGCGGATTCTATCCGAATAACCCTTTGAAAGACTCGGGTTCGATTCCTTAATTCGATGGTGTGCTAATAGATGCGCCTGGCCTCTCAAGGAAAAGATCGATTCGTTCAAATCGGAGATGTCTCAAAATAAGGCGTAAGAAATGATTGTATCTTTCGTATGCAATATTTGCGTGTACGAAACGAAGTACAGTCTCTCTTTCAGAGGGACGGAACGATCATGGCAAGACCTTCAAGCTCATATGAAATCTGTGCATAACATTTCTGATCCTAAGCATTACAATTTCCACAAACGAGATCAATTCGCGAGGATTTCCAGAACCAAAAGCTCGAGTGGTGGTATCGGTAGCGGAGACAGCAAATCCAACCACTCAAAATGAGAGGTGCGCTCTAATGAACCGTATAGAATCCATGACTCGCTTGACGAAACAGAACCCTTCGAAGGCTTACTTCGACCAGAACGGATCAAAGCGTTGAGGTCAGGAATTAAACACGATAAAGTCCGGTCAGAAATTAATCATAGAACCTCAGAAATCCTAGTGATTTGACCATTAAGTACAGTTCATGTCCTGAGATGTAAAAAGAACCTGATAATTCAACAAATAATAGCGATTGCAGTTCTCGCGATAGTGTTTGTTATAGCTGGTGCCTTCATCTGGACGGCGCCAAATTCTAAACAAAACTCTGTTCTTTTGCCGGTGAAGAAATCTCGATCCGAGATTTACAAAATACTGTATTTGTTTGCGATTATGATTATCATAACAACAGTTGCTTTCGCTCACATTCAAGCGTACTCTCCAAATGCGCAATTATCAAGCGAAGAAGTCTTCCTTACGCTTTCCTCTCTTTTCTTGTTATATTCTCTTGTGCCTTGGGGCATGTTCCCTTTACCGTCGCTCTTCTACGTTGGATTAATTTACACGCTCGTGTATTGGAGTTTTGATCTATACTTTCTTGGTTATACATTCAAGTTGCTAATTCGCAATGTTCCGGGACGGAGTCAACTGACGAATTTGACGACTCTTTAGGTTAGCGAACCATCGATTTGTTACAAGAAGATTTTTTACCGGATGCCATCTAAGACGTTACAGAACCCTTACTTTTGTTCTGGTAACAAATTGGGACATGGAAAAAGGTGTTAACTAGTGGGACATGAGATCCGGGTCAAGTTTTACTTAATTTCGGCTGAAATCCGATGCTCGTTTTCCTTTGATTCCTTATGCTTTTGAGAGGCAAAATAGAGGAAAATTTCCGAAACAACAAATCCCAAAACAATTAACCAGGCGTTCTGATTCGTATATGATAGATATTGAAAGAGAGCCGTATCAACTGAACCCACAATTAGCGCCATTATTCCCCAGCGCGTGTACAAGTACCCTCTTTCGGAAGATGGCTCTGAGGCTTTCAGTCCAGTTCCCTTTCCACAGTTGTTACAGTAGATCGTGTTTTCGTCAAGCAATAGTTGTCCGCAGTGAGGACAGTTCAAGTCGAAATAATGGAAAATGAGAGAGATTGTCTAATAGACTTTCTTTCCAAAAAAGGAGAAATTTAGGTTATGTTAGTTTAGGTACTTTCAAGTCTTCGTAAGCCGATCAATTTTCTGCCGAAGTCCGCGAATTTTTTCGCGTCAAAATTCGTCAGCTAGTTTTGCGATGCTAATTTCTTCGGTAGTATTGACGTTCAGCAGAAAGTATCTCTGCTTTTGTCTTCAAGACACAACACGATATTTTCGACACAAAGGCTTCCAAGAATAGTATCTAGGTATTTAGCGAATAGAAGACTACCTGTCCTCATATTTCCATGCTCGAAAGTAGAGAGACCTGATTTTCTTTTCCAACTTTAAGATATTTCTCGCTCCTTTTCTCGTCATTGCGTATACCGCTTTTAGGTCCTCGTCTGCAAGTGGAAGTTCCAGAAACTCAGCAGTCAAATAATCAGCCAAGACATTGGTATCTGAGTGAGAGAGCCAAGGTTTGGTCACGTGGGTCAATCCATCAAAAATAGCGAGGGTTGCATTTACAAGAAAGTTATGGATCCCCACATTTTGAACAAGTCCAAAAATTCTTTCAAGGTCAATTGCAACCCCGCGATAAGCGGCGGTGAAATAAGAGGCTGAATAGTCCTCCATGAAAAGTATGTCGCGCTTTCCTTCTTTTGCAATCTCCCAACTCTTTATGATACTTTGATACTCTTCCGCGTTACAAATTAGTAACTCAAATTGTGGCACGACTTCTTTCAGCGTATTCTGAGCAAAGGACTTGCATTGTGTACCCAGGTCTAAGACAAAAGCAAACGAACTGGAATCTTTCTCGCCTCTGAGCACCTCCTCAAACCGAATAGCGAGTTCATCCCACCTGGAAATTTCCGAAGTTCCCGGCATTTTCGTAAGAGTGAAATCTGGTAATTGCCACTATTATTGCATAACGCTTTGTTGAACAATAAAGCAAGTGAAATTGTCGCCCCTATCGTTATTGCTGCGTCATTGCTAGCTCCATAAGGACAGCTGCCAAGCCTGACCTTTCAGAGCACAAATGGTATCCAAAAATAAGCTCTAATGGAGAGAGCGGGAAGTTCCTGTAGTTTCTTAAAAAAAGTTAGTGAGGTTGGGCTGACTCTCTGCCGAGGAGACCATCAACCTAACAATGGTATTATAGGATTACCTATACTAAATCGATTTCTTCTAAAAAGTTCACATGTTTGCGCGATTGCCGCCGAAGGGGTCGTCGATTACAAAGCGCCAGGCTCCGTCCGGCTGTTTTCTAACTACTTCCAGCGTATTGATTAGATTACGCACTTCTTTCCCACTTTTCGGATCCACATCAACGGATGTAATTTTCATCCGAGTTGTGGCTATCGTGCCATCCCCGCTAGTCACGGTTTTGATCTCGTGAATGATGAATTTTGATTTCATGGCGATGCCCTTCTCATTTTGTTTGCGAATTGCATCCAGCCCTTTTATGAGCTGGTCTGGTTCCGTGAAAAGCACGGCGTCGGGCTCATAAAGTGCTACTGACGTTTCAATATCTCCTTTCTCGATCGCTTCAACTATGAAACGGTCGCAGTCCTCAGGTTTGTAGGCTTGGATAGATTTCATCTTCATCTTGCATAGCTCAGGCATTTCTAAAAAAATGTTGTGCCGGTGTTCCCAGACACTTCAATCGCTTGTATTTTGGGATTCTTGGATGCTAAAGGAATTCTACTGACAACGAAATCAGGACCTGTCTGCGGTAAATTCTTTTCTCCGGTCTTCAAAGTAGGCTTGCGCCAACAAGGACAGATTATCAAGAGACTTTAGCAGAGAGTCAATAGATTTCTTCAATTCATTGCTCGTTTCAGCAGACTGCTGTACTACCATAGCCAACGTATTCGAAATGCTATCGTACTTTGTATTAAGAGTACGAAAATCTTGTGAAGTGTCAGTTCGGAATTGTGACATCTCACTTGTCAGTACCTTCAATTGACCCAACCCCGCGGACATACTTTCTTCGAGCTCCGATCCCATTTCTCCATATCTTATTTCAAATATTTTGAGACCGACGTCTAGAGGAATACTTGATTTTTGCAAGTCTGCAACTTTGATGGGATCCGGTAACATTCTTAGGTTTCCGAGAAAAGTGTCAATTTTCGAATCATCGCCTTGGACTATAATTCTAACATTTCCGTCAGCCAGATTTTCGACTTTGCCAACTAATCCAGACTCCCGAGCCAAGTCCCTGACAGTTTTTCTGAATTGTACACCTTGAACCCTGCCGATGGCAAGAACAGCGTAAGCCTGCAACACGTCAAATTTCCCCTGAAAAAATGCGAATATTTAAACAAAAACTGGGCTTCTCACATAAGTTTAGTGGGATTAGGATTCAGTTTTGAGCTCGGTTTCCCATCAAAATTGCAAATATTTGCCTCTCGGTTGAGTGCCTTATGTTTGCGTATTAGTTCATTCCTCGAAGCAAAGTCATCTAATGATCGAAAACGGCAAAAATCAACTAGTCTAAGAAGAAAATGGAAAACAAGGCGAATTTGCAAGATTTTGTCTAAAGGTCAAATCCGAAGAAACTGTCAGCATTGCAGTCATACGATTCTAGAACCCATAGTCAGCGACTATTGTACCAACTGTGGCAGAGCATAATACATACAACCGAATCTGAGGATCCGCGTGGTTTCTCTCCCGGCGTAAATGTGATTGTGGTAGATTTGCTCCAGTTACTAAATTCCTGATTTCTTGCTTCTCGGCTTCCGTCTGCCGACTTCTTACACAGAGAAGAAATTCCTTGGAGGCCATAGATGTTACAGTAGCGATCTATCCCCTGTCTTTGGCAAGTCCATAGTTCAGAATCAAACGGAGGCCTCTGAAATCCGACAAGGCTTATTATGAGTCTAGATTTTACTCGCATTCGTTTTTGTCATTCAATGAGGACGACATACGGAAATACGTAGACTCTGTCGAGGATTTCGCAAGTTACGCGGCGATGAGTGGCCTCTTGACGGCTGCTGAGGCAAATTCTATTCAGGCAACGCTTCAGCAGGCTCTAAACATTCTGGAAACTCCTCCAGCGAAAACTAACCAGGAAGATCTCAAGTCGAACCCATCTATCACACAGAAGCAACTCGACGATGCGCATGCATTAACAACAATGGCATGGTATAGCTTTATGGGGTATGTGAACAGTGAGCCTCTTACAAAGCGGCTTCTTTACGAGTATGGTATCCAAATTTGGGTGCCATTGATAATTTTCTCAGTCTCTTTACTGTTTATCATCCTGAAAGGATACGTGAGTATTCAATTCGATGGGATTTCTGGAGACGTAATTCTTTGGGGTGGTCTTGGAGGTTGCGTTTACTCGCTGTACAACTTGAGGGACGAATTGTACGGTCGTCACCTCACCAAAGAACGCACTGCCTATTGGCTCATTTATCCCTTTGCTGGAATGATATTTGGAGCGGCAATAGCCTTCATAGTCGCATCAGGACTTTTATCTGTGCAGGCAAAGCCATCGTATGCAGTTTATGCCAGTATAGCTTTTCTCGCGGGCTTGTTTCAGAAGTGGGTTTTTTCAACTCTACAGGATGTCGCAGAAGCTATTCACAAAACTTCCGAAACATCTCAATAAAAATCAGTGTCAATAGACTCAAGATGGGGATTGGAAAATGTCTTTCTTAATTGTCGCTCGTGTCGGGTAGCTTAAAACGGAATTTCTCCCGCCTGTGTTCTTAGGTCTCCATTTGTTTTCATCTTCGATCTCTCATACTTCACGAAAGAGTCAGTAGACGATCTGTTTTGGCTGCCATGATGAAATCGTTGCGATGCAATCCCTTGATCTTGTGAGTCCACCAAGTAACTGTAACTCTTCCCCATTCTGTAAGTATCTGAGGATGATGTCCTTCCTCTTCTGCAATCCGACCTACTTTGTTAGTGAATGCAAGAGCCTCTGCGAAGTTTTTGAATTTGAAAACGCGCTCGAGTCGTTTGATGCCATCCCTTTCAACTATTGACCAACCCGCTAGCTGGGGTTGGAGCCGAGCGATTTCTTCGGGGGCGACGGTCGGTTCGCCAGCATGACACGCTGTGCACTTTGTCTGGGAAAGTTCTTGTTCCAATGAGGAATGACCCTAAGTAATACTCGCTGGCAATTATTACTTATCCTTAGAAGGAAGATAATTGTGTATTGTTCAGGATGGGCATAAGCTGCGCTTAGTGAAAACCTACGTGAACGCTCGGCAGAAAAATTTCTAGGGGAAACGCCACCCGCAATAATACGTTGAGTCTTGAAGAAGAAAAGTATTATTTGGCCCCGTCATTGGCGCTTGTATTCTAAGGCATTTGAGTTACTTGCTTGTCGCAAAGGAAACGCTTGGTTTGTAAACCCTCTAATATTTAGATCATTTTCACAAGAGTGTTATCGTAAATTTGGTGTCGCCGGGATTCGACGAAAATTTCTACAAGGAGCTGTTAGCAAAAAGATCGCATTTCGACTTGAAAGAAAGATTTGTACTTCAGCCAGAGAATGGGAAGGGTTTTGTCGTTAAGAGGGGTCAAGCGTTCAGAATTGTCGAAGCTGAAGGTCCCCAGATTGGCGATGTCTGGTTCTATAACCTGAGCAATCCAAAAGAGCATTTTTGGTCAAACTACACGATGGTCTTGGAGGGTGTTCACATGAAACGATTTAGTCGACTTTGGTCGGAGATGCCCGAATTTCGACCAATGGCGACAGTCCTTGAGGAGACTGTTTCGACGAGGGGAGCTCATCCTCACAACATAGCTCTTGGGTCGCATTGCACAACCGAGAGTTGGGAGCTGCTTTCGGGAATGAAAGAACACAACAGCTGTTACATGAATGGGCTCCAAGCCGTCACGCCATTTGGGTTGGGAGAAAGAGACCTTCACGACAACCTGAATGTTCACATGAACGTCATGATCGACGGAAAAACTGGCAATGTCACAGTAGACAAAACAGAATGCGAGAAGGGCGATTACATCGAGTTTTATGCAGAGCTCGACCTGCTAGTCGCTCTCTCCGTCTGCCCGCTCGGAGATGGAAGTTTTCTAAAGTCTGTACCAGGCAAGATAATTGTTCGTCCGCTGGGCGTTGAGATCTATGACACTTACGTAGAGCCCAAACCTTTTCCGAAATGGTCCGACTGGAGACCGTCATTTCAAAACAAAATCAGCGGACTTGCTCGCGACAAAGATGTCTGAAATGCTTCGCGGGTTTCAGAACATTAGATCAAATGATCGGTCTCGTTTATCGAAGATTCTACGAATGAGTTCTCGAAGAACCCACTCTTTACAAAAGTAGTTCGGCATGAAATCGAATAGTCAAAGTCATCAATACGGGCGATCAATTTTCTATATGAACGCCTCTCATTCTCGGGTAGATCAAGTAGAGGACGAACTCGTATACGAAGAAAATCCATAACTCGAAACCGTGAAATGCACTAGAGCGACTTTGCCCCATTCGTCTGCTGCGAGCGCTGTATAGTTGCCCTGGGGAAAGTTTTTGAAAGTTGGATTATTTGAAGAGCTGCTCCAATATCCCTTCGTTTCATATTGAAAAGTTGTAAGACTTGGATTGATGACATAGCTGTGCGAGACGACTATGACCGCGTCTGAGCTCTGTGGATTGAACATATAGTAACCATTGGGGGCAGAAACTGTGCAGGAGAATCCTTGGGTCGTGTTATACAGAGGTAGTGCCTTTGCGCTCGTGAAATTTGAGAGAGTGTAGTAGCCTGAAAAAATGGCAACCCCCACCGCTCCCGTAGCTCCACACGGGTTATGTGTCAAAGAAGTGGGGGAATACTGCCAATCATTTGCCGTACTAATGTTATTCACGAGGTTTAGAGTGTTGTATTCATCAGCATTAATCACCAAGAGTCCCGCCGTGCTAATACAGGGTGCAATGAAAAGATCCAATCGGAACCCGGATGAAGCGAGGCTGTTAGAGAAAACCTGAGTCGTGCCCTTGCATGAGGTGGTAGACGTGCTTACACTGGTTGAAGAACTAGGAGTGACATAGTAAATCCCAAATCCTAGAGACAAGGCGACTATGATGGCGACTACCGAACCAAGGATAAGATTCCTGCGAAACTCCCACATGATAGCGTAGAACAAAGTTGAATTGTATTTAGTCCTACGTACATCACAGAGCCATACTACTTCTAGTATGGCGATCAGGTTTTAGAATAGAATCCCGGGCATTAGAATAAAATGCCGGGCGAGAACGAAAACCGTAGAAAGAAGGATCGTGATTCGCCCGTCCTCGGCGGCACTACGTTGAGAGTGTATCGCTACCTTTACAGGCAGGGTGGAAGCCCTGCCGGCTTTCATGAAATACAGCGGGATGCGGCTTGAGCAGCCCCTCTGTTGCTCAATACCATATCAAGAAACTGCTCGATGCTGGGTTGATCAATGAACAGGATTCAGGCTACGTTGTCGACAGAGTCCTCTTCGAGAATATGATACGAATCCGCAAGTCCATAGTTCCGATGCAGCTTACATTCATGGTTTTCTTCATTTCCACCCTGATTCTTTTGCTGACGCTTCTCAGGCCAAGTTCGCTGACCGCAACCTACTTCTTTTCAGTTTCAATTAACATCGCTGCGATCGTCCTTTTCGCATACGAAGCGAATAGTGCGTGGCGACGCAATACCATTTGATCCAAAACGATACAATTAAGTCCAAGTTAATTTTGTAATTCTTGTATGTCTAGGTCGAAGGATTCGTAAATGGGATTCTGTTCGCTGAAGTTGTGGGTATCACAAATTCGAGTGCTTAAATTTGAAAGCAAGTCGCGCAGGGATAACCAAGATCGCCTGGAATAATTATGATTATTCTTGTAATCGTAGCTGCATTCTCAGGATATTTCCTTGCTTCAGCAGTTTCAACGTCCCAAACGCGCACCACGACGGAAATCTTATCTGAAACGACCACCCGAACAAGTTTCGTCGTTCAAAATGGCCCGACCGTCACCCTTTCAGCTCAGAAAAACTTCAACCAGGAGACTATAACAAAACTCGTGATCGTGGGAAGTGAAACTATCGGCGGGGGAGGTTTCTGCGAAGGAAATCTTTCAGTAGTAAATGGCTGCCAGGGGTCTGCAGTAGTCCAAGTGACATCCATCAATAGTACAAGCTACATATTTCCGACTAACTCTTTGAGTATTTTTCTCAATGTTACGATCACAACTGTTACCGACACTGGAATACCAGAGTGCCAGGGTGCATCGACCAGTACGACGACTTTAAGCTACAACTCCACAAGCGATTACGGAGTAATAGACTATTCATGGTCACAAAGTTGTTCGCTGGGATCGATTACCTCAACACAAAACAATACTTGATTTCTGAAAGTTTGGCACATAACAGAATAATTAATTGAACGCGTTTCTAGCCGACATTTATAGATTCAACGCACAAGTATCAACGATAATTCCAAAAAGGAACAACCATAAGTTCCGAGGTAAGAAAAACGAGAGATCAAAATGCCAATCGATCTAGGTTTGCTTGCAACTATTGTACAGACAATCGTTATCACTCTCACGCTACTCGTTTTCATCTTTCAATTCCGCAGTCAAGAAAAAGCGATCAGGGAATCGTCATACCAGAATGTCCTCGGGAGATACAACGATTACGTCATGTCAGGGACGGGAACGGACGACCTTATCATGGCGCGGCTATTTTCACCCACTAAGGTACTTTCGAAGGAGGAGATAGCAGGGATCCGTCGCTTGATGATAGCATACGGGATCATAGAAGAGACCTACGAGCTTTACAAGAAGAAATGGATTGACGAAGAAACCTGGGATCAGTGGGATGCCTGGCTGATGGCGATCTGCAAGCACCCGCTATTTGCCATGCTCCATAAGGCAACTTCAGGGATGTACGACAGCGATTTCCAAAAACATGTATCGCAGGTAATCGAATCGAATTCATCCGAGATGAAAAATACTATTTCTGAATGAAAACTGTACTTCTTCCACGCAGAACGTGACACCGAGGCCATCAGGTTTGCAGCAAACCGGTTGCTAGCCCTTCATTTCTTAGTCATACGAACTGCATTCTTACGCGCGATTTTCTCGAGTTCATCATCGAAACTGAACAAGGGTTGCTCGAGCCTCTTTGCAGCTGACAGGATTAGATAGTCGTTGTAATTCTTATAATTCTTCACGTTTGTTGCAAAGCGAACATCATCGGCAGTGCAGCCAGAAAAAAGACTCTTTTCGTTGGTCAGATACTCTTCAATCTTGATTTTTGCTCTTGAAAGTTCTATTGATCTTGACTTGAAGAACCACATGAGTTCATGAAATACAATGTTGGGCAAGTATCATTTCTCAAGCGAATCCAAGCCCTCGGATGCTTGTCGATGATACTCACTGTCTTCAATAGCGTCAAAAATGAGCACATTTGTGTCTATTACAGCACTCAACTTTCGGATTGCCCACTTTCGATGTCAGCTTCAATTCTTTTGATAGTCAGCTTCTCGCCTAATTTCCAGGTCTTTCTCTTGCCTCTCTTTGGCGGCTTTAGTCTCACGACAGCTTCCTTTTCATCGTATTCAACTAGAACCAAGTCTCCTTTTCCTATCTTGGCTCTTTGCCTAACAGCCTTAGGAATCGTAACCTGATAGTTTCTATTTACTTTGCTAATAGGCATATTAGCCCTATTAGACTAAGCGAGATTTTTTAAATCTATAAGATGTCATCATACTGGGTTCCATCGACGACACGATATATCTAGAATGTCAGAACTTTGGCGAGAAGGGAAATACCGGATGAATCGTGGATGAACTCCGGCAGCTATTGATAATCAAACTTATAGCTCTGGATCTACATTTAGCGAGGACATGAAGTCTAAATTGCTAAAGGGAAAAAAGTCATAGTTATTGCAGATCCACCTTGGATGGAGAATCTCAAGAAAAAGCCTAGTGCTCATTGTTAGAATGATCCCCCGCTTTTTTCTAATCACTCTCAGTCAGGGGGTTATTCAAAAGAAAAATCAAACTCTCAATTGAAAATAACTAAAATATTTAGGCACTTTAGGCAATTTTTCATCTCATTAGACAACGAGGATACCGATGATAGACCGGAATCAGAGTAATAGAACATTGGGACATTGTTCTTTTAAGAATCTGAAATCTGCCCAGAAACTCAGTGTGAATAATCGTGACAGTAGATACGAAAGAAAACGCTGAAAGTATATCCAACTCCTCCCGTAGAAAATTCCTAGAATACGCCGCGCTGGGAGCTGCCGGTGTTGCTGTTGTAGCTAGCGGCGCTAACATACTCTCTCCTACATCAGGCGCGAAGGCATCGCAAAATACCAGTCCGATAACGTTGGATAGTTCGGCGCCTGCGTTTGTAATCACCGCCCCTCCATAAGAGTGTCCTACAAGCACGGTCGGTCCAACGGCTTGCTGTATCAC
>Ga0207060_10294_pt1 | contig 15613 bp, 7 predicted proteins | sample Alteio_BWMinCont_30_FD_153270 | JGI IMG/M metagenome (GOLD analysis project Ga0207060, IMG submission 153270) | Enriched cells from forest soil in Barre Woods Harvard Forest LTER site, Petersham, Massachusetts, United States -... | ecosystem: Environmental > Terrestrial > Soil > Temperate forest >...
GAACTTTTTTTCAGCATAGATGAAAAAAATAATTCCGTCGACCTGACCGATAAAGGAATTCATACCATTACGCGTGAAGGAGAAGACCCGGAATTTTTTATACTGCCCGATATCGGAATCAAACTCGCCGATATTGAAAAAAGTGATATGTCTGCTGAAGAAAAATTTCAGCAGAAAGAAGCTTTGTTAAATGAGTACGCTATCAAGGCAGATCGTATCCATACCGTTCAGCAATTGCTGAAAGCCTACACATTGTTCGATAAAGACGTGGAATATGTGGTTCTTGACGGACAGGTCAAGATTGTAGATGAGCAGACTGGACGTATTCTTGAAGGCCGTCGTTACAGTGATGGTTTGCACCAGGCCATTGAAGCGAAGGAAAATGTGAAGATCGAAGCTGCAACACAAACCTATGCAACTGTTACCCTGCAGAATTATTTCCGTATGTATCATAAACTTGCGGGAATGACAGGTACAGCGGAAACAGAAGCCGCAGAATTATGGGATATCTATAAACTGGATGTGGTTACTATTCCCACCAACGTACAGGTTATCCGTAAAGATTCGCAGGACCTGGTTTATAAAACAAAAAGAGAAAAATATAGAGCCGTAATCGATGATATCGAAAGACTTCGTGCCGAAGGTCGTCCCTCATTGGTTGGTACGACTTCTGTTGAAGTAAGTGAACTCCTCAGTAAAATGCTGCATGTTAAAAAGATTCCGCATAATGTGCTGAATGCAAAACAACATGCACGTGAGGCACAGGTAGTTGCTGAAGCAGGGTTGACTGGTGCCGTAACCATTGCCACGAATATGGCTGGCCGTGGTACAGATATTAAACTCGGACCGGGCGTGAAGGACGCAGGCGGACTCGCGATCATCGGCACGGAAAGACATGAGAGCCGGCGTGTGGATCGTCAGTTAAGGGGTCGCGCAGGAAGGCAGGGTGATCCGGGTACCACACAATTTTATTCCGCACTGGAAGATGATCTTATGAGAATGTTCGGCAGCGAACGTATCGCTTCCCTGATGGATAAAATGGGTTATAAGGAAGGTGAAGTGATCCAGCACAGCATGGTGACTAAAAGTATTGAGCGTGCCCAGAAAAAAGTTGAAGAAAATAACTTCGGTATTCGCAAAAGACTGCTTGAATATGACGACGTCATGAACAAACAGCGTAATGTAGTCTACAAAAAAAGGAACCATGCACTATTTGGCGACAGGCTCGCACTGGATCTGGACAATGCATTTTATTCAGTGGCAGAAGGAATGATGAACAGCTATCGCGATGTGGAAGATTATGAAGGATTCAAAGTGGCTGTTATCCTGAATTTTGGGGTTAGTACTGGCATTACGGAAGAAGAATTTCTTAAAGACGACGTTGTACAGTTGGTTGAAAAATTATATGGTGAAGGAACGCTGAATTACGAAAGAAAAATGGCCGAGGTCCAGAAAGATGCAGTTCCTGTTTTTAAAAACATTCTGATAAACCAGGGCCGGCATATAGAGAATGTGGTTGTTCCATTTAGCGATGGCAAAAAAGTAATGAATGTGCTGGCCAATCTGCAGAAAACCCTCGACACCCATGGCCGGGAACTGATGAATGCAGTGGAACGACAAATTACCCTTTCCATAATTGATGATACCTGGAAAGAACATCTGAGGGCCATGGATGACCTCAAGCAAAGTGTGCAGACGGCATACCTGGAACAAAAAGATCCGCTGGTCATTTATAAAATGGAAGCATTTGAGTTGTTCAGGAATATGGACAGTAATATGAATAAGGAAATAGTGAGTTTCCTCTGTCATTGTACTATACCGATAGAACAGCAAACCCCCATAAGAGAAGGACATGAGAAGAAGACAGATATGAGCCGTATGAAGGTTAGAAAAGATGAACTGGTTGGTGCTGGTACAGGACCCGGGCCAATATTGGATGAAGGAAAGGATTATTATGATCCCTCAGAACCAGTGAAACGGGAGCCCATTAAAGTCGGACCGAAAGTTGGAAGAAATGACCCCTGTCCCTGCGGCAGTGGAAAGAAGTATAAGCAATGTCATGGAAGAGAAAATTAAAAAGTAAAAAGGCAAAAGTAAAAAGGCAAAAGTAAAAAAGCACCCTAATAGAGTGCTTTTCTCACCTTTCGCAGGTAAAATGTTTTTCCTTTTTACTTTTGACTTTTTAATTTTTACTTTACAGCTACGAGCTTATTTACACTTCGCGTAAGCTTGCTTTTGAGGTTTGCCGCTTTGTTCTTATGAATAACCCCTTTTTTGGCCAGGCGGTCGATAAGAGAAGCGATTTCAGGCATTTTTTCGCCTGCGGCTTTAGGTTCTTTGATGGCTTTCAGATCCCGGATCGCATTACGGGTTGTTTTACCATAATAACGGTTGCTATCCCTGCGTTTGGAAGCCTTCCGTACATCTTTTTTCGTTGCCCGATGATTAGCCATGAATTCTGAATTTTGGACGGCAAAGGTAGGAAAATCGGGTAAATATTGAAAAATAATCCGGATGTTTCTTTTGCCGATATTTGTAAAGCGATTAATGATTTGATATGAAAGACTTACAATACATCACGAATTCCTCCCCTTCGTTCATAGAAAGTTTATACCAGGATTTTATAAAAGACCCGCAAAGTGTTGACCCTGAGTTCAAAAAATTTTTTGAAGGCTTTGATTTTGCAATGGCACAGGGTAAAAACGGGAACGGACAAGCGATCGTTTCCAAAGAAACGACCTTTAAAACGACCGATGGAGTCGACTGGAAAAAAGAACTCGGAGCCTACCGGCTTATCCTGGGTTACCGTAATAAGGGCCATCTGATTGCTAAAACCAATCCCATCCGCCCGCGTAAGGACCGGGGAGCCAACCTTGACCTGGGCTTTTTCGGATTTACAGAAGAGGACCTCGATAAGTCCTTTTTTGCAGGAAACCTGATCGGACTTGGAACGACCTCCCTCCGGAATATTCAAACCCATCTTCAGAAATGTTATGCCCACCATGTAGGTATCGAATTCAAATATATCAGCGACCAGGTAAAGATTGACTGGCTTACAAATGAGATGGAGAAAAAATTCATTGAGCCCTTACCGCTCGAAAAAAAACGGAGGATACTTGAAAAGCTGAATGAAGGAGTTATGTTCGAAAAATTTCTTCATACAAAATATATCGGTCAGAAAAGATTTTCCCTGGAAGGCGGTGAAACAACCATACCTGCACTGGACGCGATGATAAATATTGCGGCGGAAAATGAGGTCCAGGAAGTGGTTATGGGAATGGCACACCGTGGACGTTTAAATATCCTGGCAAATATCCTGGGGAAAACCTATGAACAGATCTTCAGTGAATTTGAAGGAACTGCGAAACTCGATCAGACCATGGGCAGTGGCGATGTAAAATATCATATGGGCTATGGTAGTGTACTAACCACACCAACGGATAAAACAGTTCACGTAAAACTTATGCCCAATCCTTCTCATCTGGAAGCAGTGGATCCGGTTGTGGTTGGTTTTGCACGAGCAAAGGCTGATGTTCTGTATACAAGTGATTTTGATAAGATTCTTCCGATACTTATCCATGGCGACGCATCTGCTGCGGGCCAGGGAATTGTTTATGAAGTTTTGCAGATGTGTAACCTGGAAGGATATTATACCGGAGGTACCATACATTTTGTGATAAATAATCAGATTGGTTTTACAACCGACTTTGATGAGGCGAGAAGTTCAGATTACTGTACTTCACTGGCTGCTGCCCTGCATTCTCCTGTATTGCATGTAAATGGAGATGATCCGGAAGCTGCAGTAAAATGTGCTGAGATTGCGGCCAGATACAGGCAGCAATTTAATGCCGATATATTTGTCGATATGGTTTGTTATCGTCGTCATGGACATAACGAAGGAGATGATCCGAAATTCACCCAGCCGATTCTCTACGCACTGATAGAAAAGCATCCCAACCCACGTGAAGTGTATACGCAGTTTTTAATTGAAAACGGTGAGAGCGATGCGAAGGATCTGGCCAAGGATATGGAGAAAAAATTCTGGAATGATCTGCAGGAACGCCTGGATGAAGTAAAGCAACAACCGCTTCCTTATAAATATCAGCAACCGGAAATGGCCTGGAGAAGTCTGCGCAGGGCAACAGCAGCAGATTTTGATAAGTCACCTGTTACGGCTATTTCTGAACAGGATCTCAGGAAAGTTTTCAATGCCATGATGACCTGGCCTGAAACATTCACGCCGATTAAAAAAATAGAAAAACTTCTGCAGGATAAACAGAAATTATTTAATGAGGAACAAAAGCTTGACTGGTCATCAGGTGAACTGCTTGCATATGGAAGTATAATACTGGATGGTAAGGATGTCCGTATGAGTGGTCAGGATGTCCGCAGGGGCACATTCTCGCACCGGCATGCTGTTTTGAGGGATGAAAATACAGATGAGGCCTATAACCGTCTCAGTCGTGTTCCGGATGCAAAAGGAGAGTTCAGGATATACAATTCTTTACTTAGCGAATACGGAGTATTGGGCTTCGAATACGGATATGCATTGGTAAATCCTTCTGCACTGGTTATTTGGGAAGCCCAGTTCGGCGATTTTGGCAATGGAGCGCAAATCATGATAGACCAGTTCATTGCTGCGGGAGAACAGAAGTGGCAACGTATGAATGGTTTGGTTTTATTGCTTCCACATGGATATGAAGGGCAGGGTCCCGAACACAGCAGCGCCCGAATTGAAAGATTTTTACAGATGTGTGCAGAACTGAATATGGTGGTGACCAATGTGACCACTTCAGCAAATTATTTTCATGCCATGAGAAGACAGCTGGCGTGGCCTTTCAGGAAACCTCTTATCAATTTTTCTCCAAAAGCCTACCTGCGATATCCGGGCACTTATTCAACCATGTCAGAATTCACCAGCGGCGGATTTCAGGAAGTGATCGACGATAAGTTTGCCGGTGATCCTGCCCAGGTAAAAAAAGTGTTGTTTTGTTCAGGAAAAATTTATTTCGAACTGGCAGAAAGACAACTAAGAGATAACCGCAAAGACATCGCGATCCTGCGACTCGAACAACTCTATCCACTTCCTACCGTCCAGCTCGATGAATTGTATAAAAAATATAATAACGCCACCTGGTTCTGGATTCAGGAAGAACCCCTGAATATGGGAGCAGCTTCTTTCCTCCAGATGAACCTGAAGACCATTAACTATGGTTTTATCAGCCGCCAGCCGGGAGCTTCACCTGCTACGGGATATGCTAAAGTGCATGCCCTGGAACAGTCCGAAATCATAGAAACCGCATTTAGTATTTGATCAGAAAACGTCAGAACATCTTAAATAAATTATCTTCGTGCACGTAAATTTCAAAGCAGATGATCGATATTAAAGTGCCGGCCATAGGAGAATCTATAAGTGAAGTAACACTTATAAAATGGCTTAAGCACGATGGTGATTATGTTGACAGGGATGAAGTAATTGCCGAGCTCGAAAGTGAAAAAGCGACTTTTGAAGTGAATGCAGAAAAGGCAGGTACATTAAAAACACTTGGAAAGGAAGGCGATACACTGAAGATTGGACAAGTACTTGCCAATATAGATGAAACTGCAGCTAAACCTGCTGCTAAACCCGAAGAAAAAAAGTCAGCAAGCAATGGCATGCCTGCTGCTGCTAAAGTAGTATCTGAAAAAGCTGCTGGAGTTCCTGAATCAGGAAAAGCAGCCAGTCCTGCTTCCTCCTCCGATGTGAAAGCCACACCGGTAGCCGCAGCAATTATTACAGATAAAAAAGTAGATAAGGGAAGCATTATTCCTTCTGGTGCAAATGGAAAAATAGTAAAACACGATGTACTGGAAGCCCTCTCCAATCCTGGCCGTCTTCCTGGTAAAACTTTATTCGGACGGGATGTTCGCAAGGAAAAAATGAGCAATCTGCGCAAGACGGTTTCCCGCCGCCTGGTAGAAGCAAAAAATACGACAGCCATGCTCACCACTTTTAATGAAGTGGATATGACACAGGTGATGGCTCTAAGATCAAAGTACAAGGATAAATTCAAGGAGAAACATGGTGTTAACCTGGGTTTCATGAGTTTTTTCACAAAAGCATGTTGTTATGCGCTTCAGGAATGGCCTGCAGTGAATGCATATATTGACGGTGAAGAAATTGTGTACCATGACTACTGCGATATTTCTATTGCTGTGTCAGCGCCTAAAGGACTGGTAGTTCCGGTTATTCGCAATGCAGAAAGCCTGAGTATGGCGGAGATCGAAAAAAAAGTGGTTGAGCTGGCCGGAAAAGCAAGAGATAATAAACTGAGCATGGAAGAAATGCAGGGAGGAACATTTACGATTACCAACGGTGGTGTGTTCGGATCACTCATGTCAACACCTATTATCAATATTCCACAATCAGCCATACTCGGTATGCATAAGATTGAAGAGAGGGCCGTGGTAATTAATGGCCAGATCGTGATTCGTTCCATGATGTACCTGGCAGTAAGTTATGATCACAGGATTATTGATGGTCGTGAATCAGTGAGTTTCCTGGTGAGGGTAAAGGAGCTGCTGGAAAATCCCGATCAGCTTCTATTCGGGAAAGATCCTGTGAAAGCGTTGCTTGAATTATAATTCAGACTTTTTATATTTTATCAGGCGCGCCCTCCACGCGCCTTTTGTTTTGATATGAACATAATATGAAATTTAATAACCTCCTGCGGTATGCCGTGCGGGTATTGACTTCTTATACAGGAGAATTCCCCCTGCAGAGCTGGCTAAAGACTTTTTTTCGCGAAAATCCACAAATGGGTTCGCGTGACAGAAAGCAGGTGAGTGAAATGGCATATTGTTATTTTCGACTCGGGCATTCTCTCAAAAATATTTCTAAAGAAGATCGTATAATCACCGGACTCTTTCTTTGTAATGATGAGAAGGAACAAATCCTCGAACACCTTCGTCCCGTATGGCATGAGCAAATGGAAGTGCCTCTTGATGGTAAACTGGAAATTGTACAAGCAGCATTTCCGGAATTTGACCCACTGGAAATATTCCCCTGGAAGAATTTGTTGAGCGCAGGAATTGACCACCGGTCTTATTGTATATCTTTTCTTGAAAAGCCACGGTTGTTTATACGCGTCAGACCAGGCCATGATTTATCCGTGAAAGCAAAACTGTTGAAAAATAATATTGAATACCTTGACGCGGATCCTGATTCCATCCTGCCTTTTAAGCCTTACTCTTTTGCTGGCGGCACCAAACTGGATGATATATTTTTAATGAACCGTGAAGCTGTGGTCCAGGACCTGGGTTCTCAAAGCACAGCCCTTTTTATGAAGCCAGATGAGAAAGTGGAAAAAGAAGCCTGGGACTGTTGCGCTGGCGGCGGAGGTAAATCCATTTTACTGGCCGACCTGTTCCCCGGTTGCAGGCTAACGGTATCGGATATACGCGAATCGATTTTAAAAAACCTGTCAGCCAGATTCAAAGAAGCAGGCATTGAAACGTCCCGGCTTTTTAAGGCAGACCTGACAGACCAGAACGACCTTCCCCGCCAGTCATATAATTTTATAGTAGCCGACCTTCCCTGCACGGGCAGCGGTACCTGGAGCCGAAACCCCGAGGCGCTTTATTTTTTTAATCCTGATTCCATTTCTAATTACCGGCAGCGCCAGGAGAAAATTCTTTCCAATATCACAGGCCGGCTGACTGCCGGAGGCACCCTTGTTTATATCACCTGTTCCGCATTCGCAGATGAAAACGAAAGGGTTGCAACCTTCGCCACTTCTTCAGGCGTTTTGAAACTGGAAAATCAGGAAATGATTACCGGGTATGGAAAAGCTGCGGATTCTATGTTTGTTTCGAGATTCGTGAAGGTTAAATAAGAGGTTTCTAATACCGGTTAGCCTGCTCTAGAAATTCAAAATATACCCAATTAGTTAAGATGAGTTCGATTCTCGTTGGGTCTACATCTGTTTTACAGGACAACCCTATTTAGAAATTCGCAGTGATAATGTTGATAGGATTATACACAACTCGCTATAAGATGTTTTGTTTTATTCGTGCCAAATCCAGGCCCAGTTGTACTTATTTTCTAAACTAATTTTTCTGCCCCTTATTTTTATTCCGAATAATTTCTGCCACGGAATCTACATTAAAATCAGCCTGGATCAGGTTGTAGCTTTCCCAAAAATTATCATCGACCTTATTCTTAGCCTGATATTCAATCGACTCGGAATTATTCAGCACTTCACTTTTCCGGAAAGCTTTTACTCCGGCAGTATCAATTTTTGTAACCAGATAATCCACCTTAATAATCAAAGGGTCGAAATTGAGAAGGTTTTTACCACCAGTAATATGCCAACGGGAAGTTCTTTGCACATGATTGATATAATATTTGTTTCCGTATTTTATGTAAGTAACTGTAACCCTGTTTCCTGATATATTTGCATTTACCCCCAATAAATCAAATGCTTTTTTTTGCTCTGATCCGAGTTTCCAATATTTCAGTCCTTTTGGGCTTAGACCATAATCAAACTCTAAAAACGCTAAACTGTTAACGTCCAGAAATAATTTTCCTTTTCGGTTTGATTCCTCCACTCCATCCTTTTGGTCAAACCCGATGTCGTAGGCCTCACTGCCATTATAATCTACTATGCCATTAAATGTAAAATCATATAATTTTAGCCGCTCTTCATTTAGCAAATTACGCTCGTTTACTTCGCTGACAATATCTTCATGTAAAATGACGTTAGGATTTTCCCCGAGAATGAGATAATTATTTCTACTAAAAGCTGTAGCGGATTCATCCTTATCTATCCTGGACTTTATAAGCTTAAACTGCTTGGTTTTCCTTTCGAAGTCTTCGCTGTAAACTTCGAATACAGCTTCGGATAAGTCAATAATTTTCTTTTCATTTGTACCGGTCATTCTGTAAAATCCATTCATGATGTAAGGTGACATCGGATAATTATCCGTTATTTTAGCAATGGCCTTTTTGACTAGATCTAATGCTTTGATTGGATTCACTACTACGTCAGGTAGTTGATAGAAGCTTTCCTGTAATTTTATTGTCCTAAATCCTGTGTCGGACAATAGAATAGCGATGCCAACCGGTTTGTATCCTACATGTGAGACATAAAAGCTGTCCTCCTTAATATCGGTTGGTATTTTAAAGATGAAATGGCCTTCTTCATTGCTCATAGTATTGATTCCGTTTGCTGACAAACTGATGGTTGCATAACTGACGGCTTCCCCGCTGGATGAATTCAGGATTACTCCTCTTAGGATAGCAACTGACGGGCTTTGGCAAAAGCTTACTGAAATAAAAAAGAAGAAGATTACCAGATAAACAATTGCGATCTTATTCATCATTTCTCACGGATTATTTTAGCCGGGTTGACAGAGATACTCCGCCATGCGTAATACAATATAACCGAAGTAACAACTAAAACTATTGCACTAAGTGCAACAAGTAAATCAGTCACATTCGGATACACATGATAGGAAAATTGGTTTAACCATTTACTCAGGAGTATCCATACTACTGGTGAAGCTGTTAAAAATGCAATGAGTAATATAATGATAAATTGTCTGTTAAACCGATTGAATACATTTCGAAATGATGCTCCAAGCACACGCCTGATCGCAATTTCAAGACTTGTAATTCTCATTATAAAGGAAGTGTAGGTTATTAAACCTATACAACTAATAATTACAATTAGTAATGAAAGACTCAACAGTAATTTTAAGAGATTGCCTTCATCCTGATATTGCTGTAAAAGATGTTGATCTAGGAAATAATAATAAAAAGGGAATTCAGGAAATGCATTCTTCCATTCAGTTCGCAATCTATTTAACACTTCGCTTGATTTGCCTTCCTCCACCTTAACCAGCATATAGGCCGGGTTTTCTGGTTCGTTAAATATAATGAGAGGAGCTATAGGGTTATGAAGTGAGCTAAAATGAAAATCCGGAACAACCCCGATCACCTGATCTGTCTCGTCAGCGTTCACTATCTTCTCCCCTAAAGGCTGATCCCAACCTGCTCTATTGGCAAATGAACTTGTAACTATTACATCGGTATTGGAAACGCTGTCTTTAACGGAATGAAAATCTTCGCCTTTAATGAACGGAATCTGAAGCAGGTCCAGATAATCAGCATCTACTCCGATATTGTCAACAGCCTTCTTAACCCGAATTCCATTCTCTTCATACTCAAAAACGTCGACTTCAGTATACTCTCCAGGCAAGGAATTTGCTCCGCAAAGTGAAGTTTTAATAATATCCGGGTCAGACCGCAATTTATTTTTTAGGTATTTATCTCCAGATGAAGCCTTGTCGCCCTGAGGCAAGTCAATGACCAGAATGTTTTTCGGATTGAATCCCAGTGGAGCATCTTTCAGGTATTTCACCTGCCTGTACACCACCAAAGAAGCTACAATCATACCCATCGAAATAAAGAACTGAAACCCGAGAATCAATCTGGGTACTATTCTCATTTTGAATCCTTTGCTGGTTCCCGAACGCAAAGTGTCGGCCAACTGAACTTTCCCCAGATAAAATGCTGTATAAACCGCTCCCCCTGCTCCCAATACAAACAGGGAGGTTATTATTGAGACCAGTATCTTGAGATTCAACAGGTCCGAAACGGATAATTCCCTGTTGAGAAGGACAGCAAATTCAGGTAGAAACAGCCATATGAGAAATATGGAAAGGATTATAGCTACTAACCCGACAATAACAGATTCCATCACATGCTGGGCGATTAATCCTGCTTTGCTTGCCCCAAAGATTTTTTGAATTGTAACATCCAGCGAACGCGAAAAAGTTTTAACCACGGCCAGGTTTATAGAATTCGTAAAGGCTATGATCAATATCAGTATGCCTGTAGCTAAAAAGATATTAACAGTTGTCCTGTTGCCTTTTGGAGTATCGTAAACGGAATTATTACTAAAATGCATCGTACCCAATGGCTCTAGCCTATAACTAATACTGACACCCTCCTTTTCAAATTGGGGATTTACAAATTCATTTGCATAGATGTTCAACTTAGCCTGAAAAGTCTTCATGGCCTGAACATTGTTAAAAAGTACATATGTATAGACCCACGGGCCGGGGTTTGCCTTGGGTAGAGAGTTTATTGAAATAAGTGCTTCGAATTTAAAGTCCGTATTTCCCGGCGGCTCATCCGCCACAGCAGTTACTTTTAATATTTTATCATTCACAAACACGATCTGATTAATCCCGGATCGTTCACCAAAAAGTTTTTTAGCGATTCTTCTGCTTAGAATGATTGTGTTTGGCTCCCGAAGGCATGTCTTGCGTTCGCCTTCTAATAGGGGATAACTGAAAACTTCAAAAACATCAGGATCGGAATAATAAATATTCTCCAATGCCAAATTTTTTCCCGGATCTTTTAGTCTGATTTCAGCCCTCCCATCAAATCGTTTAAAACGTACAACACTGGAAATTTCAGGAAATTTCTTAGGCAAAGTGATCGCAAGAAAGCTATTTGACAAGGCTGTACGCGTTTCATTGTCACCTGATAAAGTTGTAGTGACAATCCTTGCAATACGATCTTTATTGATTTGAAAATTATCATAACCTGTTTCATAAATGAAAAACAGAAGAGCAAAAAGAAAACAAGTGATGCCAAGTGTAAGTCCCAGTAAATTCAAAAGTACACTAGACTTATTCTTTAGGAAATTTCTCCAGAATATCTTAGTATAAAATTTGATCATAAAAATTACAGCTTAAAAGCATTAATTCATCTAATCAAGATTTAATCTGACGGTTGGAATAAACATTAGGTTACCGTCCCTATTTAATCAATTTCAAGTTGCCAGATAATGAATGTAGAATCTAAGTTAATAAATATGCCAGCTCACCGGAATATTGCCCAATTAAAAGATACAATGTTCTCACTTAAAAATTCGTTTTATTGACATTTGAAGATTAATCAATAAATTGAATATCAAATCATAGCGAGTAGAGATTTGCAAAATCCAGGTGCAAAAAGTTCGAACCGCGGCTACACAGGTCTAGTTTTTCAGCCCTTTATTTTTATTCCGGATAATTGCTTCTGCGGAATCCACGTTAAAATCAGTCTGGATTAGGTTGTAGCTCTCCCAAAAATTATCATCGACCTTATTTTTTGTTTGATTTTCAATCGACTCAGTATTACTCAGTACTTCACTTTTTCGAAAAGCTTTAACTTGTTTTTCCGAAAGGCAAAAAAGCAATCTGCCCTTCGTAAAAAATTAGCCAGGGATTCGCAATAATTTTCTATTTGTACTTTTCCTTTTTTTCTTTTTAATTTTGATCAATAATTTCATCCTAAGAGAGTTGAAGAATATTTATTATCTAATCCTATCCTGATAGAGCAATCCCTACCCAAGGGTTTTCGATTCAATCATCTCTAAATTCAAATTTATGTCTGAAAATTCTAAAAAAACATCGGTATTGGTCGTTGGTGCGACCGGTTTACTGGGAACAGAAATCTGTCGCCAACTTGTAAATGCAGGTAAAGATGTAAAGGCATTAGTCCGTCCTTCGTCAGATCCAGCTAAAGTAGCAGCTCTTCGGCAGCTGGGAATAGAGACCAGGGAGGGCGATTTGAAAGACGCAGCATCAATCAGAGAAGCTATTGCTGATATGGATTCCGTTATTTCAACAGCATCTTCCACCATGTCCCGCCAAGAAGGAGACTCTATTGAGAGCGTTGACGAAAATGGCCAACTGAATCTGGTTCAGGCAGCCAAGGAAGGGGGAGTGAGACAATTTATTTTCATTTCTTTCTATCCGATGAACCAGAAGTTTCCCTTGCAAAGTGCAAAACGCAAAGTTGAAAAGAAGCTTATGGAAAGCAAAATTAATTATACCATTTTGCAACCCGGTTTTTTTATGGAAGTATGGCTCAGCCCGGCTATCGGATTTGATTTTCCACATTCGAAAGCAACTATTTACGGAGAAGGAAAAAATAAACTAAGTTGGATCAGTCTGCGGGATGTGGCAGCTATCGCTGTTGCTTCTCTGGACAACAATGCGGTCAGTAATTCGGTATTCCAGATAGGTGGACCCAAGGCATTGAGTCCTTTGGAAGTAGTAAGAATTTTCGAAAAACATTCTGGTACCAGATTTTCCATTGAGCATGTGCCAATAGCAGTTCTCCAGGAACAAAAAACTGCCGCGCCGGATTCATTGAGCGAATCTTTTGCTGCCTTAATGCTGAGTTATGCTGAAGGAGACAATATTGCCCTGAATGAAGCCCGAATTATATATCCCTTCAAACTAACTTCTGTGGAAGATTACGCAGAGAGAGTTCCGTTAGAACATGCAATTTAATATCATTATGCATTTTTCGCATTTCAGTGAATTGCAGTTGAAAAGAGACAAAAAGCTATAAAAAGGAACAAAAAATCCTACGATCTTTGCGCTATGAATAAATGATCTTTCGTGGCAATGCAAAGTATTACGATAAGCTTTTTTCACTTGAGTGTAAGCCGGCATTGATAGCCGAAGTTTACTCGGAACGGAGGCTATTCACTGGATTTGCCATTGCTGCTTTTATTGCCTGAAAACTCACTGTGATCAATGCGATTGCAATGGTTAAAGAGCCGGCCAGGGCAAATACCCACCAACTGATATTAATTCTGTAAGCAAAACTTTGTAGCCATTTATTCATCATCCACCATGCAATGGGAAAAGCAATCACGAATGCGATCAGCACCAGTTTTATAAAATCTTTTGAGATCATAGCCACAATTTCACCAACGCTTGCACCGAGCACTTTTCTTACGCCAATTTCTTTTATACGCTGTTCGGCTGCATACGTAACCAATCCAAATAAGCCCAGGCAGGCGATAAAAATGGCGAAGATTGCGAATGTGATAAATAATTTTCCTGTTCGCTGTTCTGCGTTGTAGATTTTATTAAAATCGGCATCCAGAAATGAATAGCTAAACGGCTGACCCGGGCCCATGCTGTTCCATTTCTTTTCTACTTCGCTGATCAATGCCGGAATATTTTTGGTGTTGATACGCATGGCGATCCTTCCATAATTCTCGCTTAATTCAATGATCATTGGCCCCACTTTGTCGTGCATGGAGTTGAAATTAAAATCTTTCACCACGCCGATTATATGATATGGCTTCGACAAGAAACCCCCATTGCTTGCATAGCCCGACGGGCGGTATAAAGTTTCATTCAACGGATTTTTAAAGCTTAAGTACTTCGCCGCCGTTTCGTTTATGATCACTGCCGATGAATCAGTAAGAAAATCTGTTGAAAAATTTCTGCCTGCTGCCATCTGCATGCCCAATGTTGGGATATAATTCTGGTCGACATAGAAATCTGCCATAATGTTGACCTGTTTTGCATCCAGCGTCGGGTCTTTGAACCAACCGTTTTGACTATAAGATGTTTCGGTGGGCAACGATCCTGCAATAGTAGCGCCTTGTACACCGGATATTTTCAACATATCCTGTCTGAAGGTTTTGATTTTATTATCGAGGGCATACGTGTTATTGATTACCAGCACCTGATCACGATTATATCCAATTTCCCTGCTTCTTATGTAGTTAAGTTGATTATAAATAACAACGGTGCCAATGATCAATGAGATGGAAATGAAGAACTGGAAGACGACCAACCCGCTTCTCAACCAACTGCTCCTAAAACCCTTTGCAATACTGCCTTTAAGCACCTGAACCGGTTGAAAAGATGAAAGATAAAAGGCGGGATAGCTGCCCGCAATGCAACCCACTACTAGTATCAATGAAATAAGCAGCGGCAACAACCACGTGGAAAACAATGTCCACACACTCATTTGCTTTCCGGCAAGCTGGTTGAATAATGGTAACAACAAGGCAGCAATTCCAATGGCAAGTAGTAATGAAAAGAAACTGGTTAATACGGATTCAGTTAGAAATTGAGTAATGAGGTTAGACCTTAAGGATCCTACCACTTTTCTTATACCCACTTCTTTTGCACGGTTGGCAGAACGGGCCGTTGACAGGTTCATGAAATTAACACAGGCAATCAGCAAAATGAAAATGGCAATGATGGAAAAAACATACACATAATTGATATTCCCATTCGCTTCAAATTCGTAAGATTTGTTCGAATGCAGGTGGATATCTGTAAGTGGCATTACCGGGTATATAAAATGATTACCGCTATTTTTCAGATCATTTGCATTCATATGTAAGACCTGATCCAGTTGCTTTACGAGATAATTTTTGATAGTAGCATCTACTGCTTTTTGAAGCGATGCTTTTGTAATATCTGGTCTTACTAAAATATAAGATGCGTAGTTGTTACTCAGCCAATCACCCTGATCATCGTGATATGTATCATGCATTGGCCGGATAAAGCTGAAATGAAAATGGGACTGCGGCGGAATATCTTTGATTACGCCGGTTATTTTGCAGTTTACTGAATTGTCAACATATAAAGTTTTACCAACTACATCGGTAGAATTGAAATATTTTTTGGCAGTTGTTTCGTCAATTACAATTGAATTGGGTTCATTTAATGCCGTTAACCGGTTACCCTTAATCATGGGTATTGAAAATACCTGGAAGAAAGTGGAATCGGCAAATATTGCATTGTGGTTTTGAAT
>Ga0207060_10296_pt1 | contig 15345 bp, 10 predicted proteins | sample Alteio_BWMinCont_30_FD_153270 | JGI IMG/M metagenome (GOLD analysis project Ga0207060, IMG submission 153270) | Enriched cells from forest soil in Barre Woods Harvard Forest LTER site, Petersham, Massachusetts, United States -... | ecosystem: Environmental > Terrestrial > Soil > Temperate forest >...
ATGTGGTGAACCAGCGCATCCAGCCTGGCATCGCCTGTAGTTTTAAGGGTGTCGTGCTGATTTTGCTTCAATTGGTTCAATACGTCATTCAAATGATCCTGGTCCGACTGCTTCTTTTTGGCCGTATCGGTTGCAGCAACTTTTGCTTTCTCTTCAGCCGGCACCTTATTATGATGAATAGCAGCTACTACCTTCCTGATCGCTTTTTCAATTGGCTCACGGGCCGTAAACGCCGATACGCCCAAACCCACCACTACCAGGCAAACAGCCAGCATCGTTTTTTCGAACATATTGAGCGAGTGGTTGCGGTTGCCTATCATGCGTTTCACCCTCGCCAGCAGACTGTTTTTGCCGCCCGGAAATGCCATGGCATAAGCAGTGCCTGCCGCCTTGTATTCCTCGCACGAAACCAGTGCGCGGATATAATTTTCCTTATTGTTGCTTTGCGCGAGCGCCATATCGTCGCAGCAATTTTCCCTTTCGGCTTTAATTAATTGCGATAGCCAGAGTACAGCCGGGTTAAAAAAGAAAATGATCTCCATAAAGCTTTGCAGCAGGTTTACCAAATAATCGCGCCTGCGGATATGGGCCAGCTCATGTACTAATATCGCTTCCACTGCATCGGCAGGCAATGAATTTATAAGCCCTATCGGAATCAGTATCACCGGTTTTAAATGGCCGATAACCATAGGCACCATTGCGATACCTGATTCCATTAAATGAATGGTTTGCCTGATGCGCAGTTGTTCTGCCAGTTGTAAAAGCCTGTTTTCCCATTCTTCGCTAACAGCAAAAATTTTTGTCCGCTTTAAATAATAAACACCATGCAGGCCCACAGCCATTTGTACACTTTTAGCGCAAATAATTAAAAACCATATTAAAACGATGATATTATAATGGCTGTTGAAATAGTTGAGCACTGTTTGTGTAATACTCTCCTTTGTATTTTGCAGGACAACAGGCGTTGCATTTTGTGTGGCAACCGGCGCAATTACCGGTGTATTAAACTGGTGAGTTATTGGATTTGTTGCCGTCATATTAACCGGGTAAGTTATTGAAGCATGGACCGCTTGCGGTTGCTGCAACTGCCATATAAAAGTAAACAACACCCCACCCGCAAATAAAGTCAGGGCGCCAACGAGCAGGTTATACCTGTAAGCAGCGCTTGCCTTTTTTGTGAAAATGATAATGGCGCCGGTTATAACGGCAAGTAAAATTCCCTGCCATAGCGAGTGCATTAAAGTATTGCACAATGCTTTTATAATATGATCGCTTACAAGCGTATTTGCTGTCGGGGTTTCCATAACTTTGGGTTTATCTTAATAACATTATTCTTTTTCCAGTTTATTCAGCATTTCCTTAATTGCCTTTAAATCTTCTTTTGATGTATTTTTATTGCCCAGCAACTGCATCACCAGCTTGCTGGCCGAGCCCTTATACATCGAATCCACAAATTTATCCAGCAGGTGTTCCTTGGTTTTTTGTTCGTCTTCGGCAACCAGGTAAATATGTTTCATCTGGCTTTCATCGCGGGCAAGTATGCCTTTGTCAGCCATGATCTGCATCAGCTTAAGGGTTGTAGTATAGTTTACATCCTTTTGTTTAAGCAGTTCATTGTTTACTTCGCGCACCGTTGACGGGCCTTTTTCCCACAAAACCTGCAGTATTTCAAGCTCCGATTTGGTGGGTTCTAATTGTTTATTTTGATCTTTTATATTCATCACGAATCAAAGGTAGAAAAAAATTCGTACGAAACAAATATTATGTAAAATATTTTTTTATGAATCTTTAATGTGTTGACAGTGAGCACGAAGAAATTGTTGAATAATGCTAAAGAAGAAATTTTTATTCCGACCTTGGAACTTAATGAAACGCTTTCAAATTTTAATAGCGATTGCTTTTGCAGCAGTGTGTTGTAACTGCAATTCTCATGTTAAAAAAGGTGAGGACAAGGACACAGTTTTAAATAACATAAAGAAGGCCGATACGACCCAATCTGTCACCATCGATGAACCTATAGCGGTTGGTTCAGCTAAGGATTCAACCAAAGGCAAAATTGTAAGGCAAGTAGGGAAAAAAGAAATGCCAAAAGATAGCCGGCTTATTTTCCCCCATTTTGTAGTTAAACTGCATGATTTCAGGGTTTATGATCTACACAATGAATACAATGGTGATACATCCGAAGTAAAATTGGATATTGGGGACAATAATATTTGGAACGTTACAGTCAAAAAGGATACTTTGAATTTATATGGCGATTTTTATAATGTGTTTTCAAATAATCTTGTTGAAATAGTCCCCAATAAAAAGGCAGATAGTTTTAAGGTTTCCTATTCGTATAAGGTAAGTTTAAGCGGAGGCACCGATAAAAATCCGGTAAGGTGGGAAGGGATAACCCACTATAAAACATTAAAAGATTCTGCCACTTATTTTTTTAGAGTGCCGAAAAATGCCTACGAAAGCTATGGCGAAAAATGGCTTAAAAAAAGGCTTCATTTAAAAGATACACTGGTGACGTATACGGACGACGATGGGCCCAGCAAAACTACTGCATTGATATACAAAAATCAACCCTGTATTTTTACGATGATTTATATTTGCCTGCGCATAAACAGGTTTGCAAAAGGAAAATTATTAGGCGCTAAATACCTGATCTTTAGTCTTGATGAAACCGCCGGTGATTGAATGGCAACAGGTAACTCAAGGGACTGCATCCTTAATGTATTCGAAAGATTTTGTTTACCATTTCGAACGCAATCAATAAATATTCCCGCCCCAGATAAAATCTGCAAAATTACTGCTCGGAAGATGACGGCCTATAAGAAGGTATTTATCGATATCTATGGCCTGCGCCCGCTGTTCTATGGCTTGCCTGTCTTGCTGCGCAGGCGTCTCTTTTACTTCTAATGCAGTGTTTCCGTTAAAAATAAAATCAATTTCCTGCCCGGTTTTCTTTTGGTAGTACTGAATCGTACCCTGACTTTTCAGTTGTACTGCAATGGCATTTTCAAAGACTTGCCCGCTTGATAGTTGTTCCCCCGCCAAAACATTTAGCACCCCGGTGTCCGCAAAATATAGTTTTGTTTGTTGCGAAATTTCTTTGTCGATATTTTTGGTAAAAGGTGTGGCCTGGTATATAAAATAGGTGTATTCTAACAATTGAATATACGTGGCTATCTTTTGCCGGTTTATGCCTGTTATGCTGCTGATCTTGGTATAATCCACTTTGTTGCCAGTTCGCGCCGCCAGTACTTTTGCCAATTTATACAAGTCTTCGCTGAGGGTATAATCGGATAGCAATTTTACATCAAGTTCAATATATGAATTGACGATATCTTTCAATAATTCAATTTTATCATTTTGCTTTTCTTCCAGCACCACTTCCGGGAACCCTCCAAAACGGATGTACTCTGCATAGAGGTCTTTAAGTTTATTATACCAGGTTTTATTAAATGGTTGCCATGCGTATTTTTCAAAGTTTTTGACGCCGGCATCTTTAAAATTTAAAAATTCTTTAAAACTTAGGGGATACATTTCAAATATTCGCTTTCTGCCCGCCAGGCTTTCAGAAAACTGATTTTTCATATAATAGGAACTTGACCCGGTGACTATAAATTTAATCGCATAAGCGTCATACAGGTATTTGATCACACTTGGCAAATTCTCCACCAGTTGTATCTCATCCAATGCAACGATAGCCGGTTTTGAGATATCCAATCCTATAAGCTCCAATTCGTTCCTTATGTCTTCATAATTGAGGCCATTGAAAAGGATCCTGATCTCAATCCTTTCGCAGTCGAGATAAAGATAATTGCTATGGTTAATGTTTTGCAGAATATATTTTACCGCAGTACTTTTGCCAACCCTGCGCATTCCTGTGATCACTGTAACTTGTTTCTTTTTACTGTGTTCAAGAAGGTCAGCATAAATATCTCTATCTTTCATGAAGCAAATATAGGTAATAGTATTACTATTTGATTTTATTTCCATCATAAAGTAATACTATTTGATTAAATTTTCATCAAATAGTCAGCATCAATACTTTCTTTCATTAAAAAATCAGGCTCAAATCCAAATTAAAATATTGCTTTAAATAATTATTCGTTTCGAAAGCCGATATTTAAAAGATGAAAAAAATGGTTTGGCCTTTTCTATTAATTTGTTTTGGATGCCGTCATCAGCCCAAACAACCCGCCGTTCATATCACGCTGATAAATAACAGTCAATCCATTAAGTGCACCGGGCTTGATTACGCCATTACCGGCGAGATCAGCCGCGATTCAGTTCCCGGCATTTGGCAGGGCCTCATCCCGGTTTACCGGATGCCGGCGGATACGGACATGAAAGATTACCAAAAGCCTTTGCCGGGGGTTTACCGTCTAAAAGATAGCGCCGTTGTATTTACCCCCGACACCCCGTTTGTAAAAAATCAAACTTACTTTGTTCGTTATTTTAAATTCGATGGAGGTAACGATAGCTGGGATATTATTAAGGGTAAAAAGAAATTAGGCAAAACACCCTACACCGATTTGATTTTTAAGCAATAAGTACTTGAAAAACCAATAAAATTCATTATATTTGTATCCAAATTTAAAAAGAGGGGGCTATAGTCCCCTCTTTTATTTACCAAACAATCCTGGTGGTTGCAATAATTACAGGAGAAAGGCAGTGATGAATATTGAAAAACGAGTAAGGGAACTGGTTGAAGAAAAGATAGCAGATAAACCCAGCCTGTTTATATTGGATGTAAAAATGCACTCCAATGGAAAATTGATGATCCTTGTTGATGGCGACCATGGTATTGGCATTGATGATATTGCAGCCATAAGCAGGCATGTTGGTTTTAAACTTGAAGAGGAAAACCTGATAGAAACGGCTTATAATCTGGAGGTTTCATCGCCGGGGATTGATATGCCGCTCACAACAATAAGGCAATATTTAAAAAATATTGAGCGAAATTTGTCAATTAAAATGGCGGATGGAACCAAAAGAGAAGGTAAATTAACAGGCATTACAGAAGATGCCATTGTAATAGAAGAAAAAATAAAAGAAAAAGGGAAAAGGGCTGAAATTATTGAAAGCGTTATCCCAATAAGTAAAATAACAGAAACAAAAGTTTTAATATCATTCAAGTAATAAGATGAGCAATATTAATTTAATTGATTCTTTTCAGGAATTTAAAGATTTCAAGAACATCGATCGCCCAACCATGATGAGCGTACTGGAGGAAGTTTTCAGAAGCATGATCCGGAAAAAATATGGAAATGACGAGAATTGCGACGTAATTGTGAATACCGACAACGGTGACCTTGAAATATGGCGCACCCGCAAAGTTATGGAAGATGGCTTTAGCGAGGATGACGACCTGGAAATTGAATTAGCGGAAGCAAGAACATTAGACCCCAGCCTTGAAGTTGGCGATGACTATATAGAACAGGTAACCCTGGAAAGTTTTGGCCGCAGGGCTATCCTTGCCGCAAGGCAAACACTGGTTTCAAAGATATTGGAACTGGAAAAAGACGAGATATTTAAAAAATATAAAGACCGCGTGGGGGAAATTGTTACCGGCGAGGTTTACCAGGTTTGGAAAAAGGAAACTCTGGTGCTTGACGATGAGGGTAACGAATTGTTGCTCCCAAAATCGGAGCAGATACCTGCCGATTACTTTAAAAAAGGCGATACCGTAAAGGCGGTTGTCGACAAGGTGGATATGCTTAACAGCAACCCCAAGATCATTATATCGCGTACAGCACCGGAGTTTTTACAGCGTTTATTTGAAATGGAAGTGCCCGAAATTTTCGACGGGCTTATCACCATTAAAAAAATTGTGCGTGAGCCCGGTGAAAGGGCCAAAGTTGCTGTTGAATCGTATGACGACCGTATTGATCCGGTTGGGGCATGCGTGGGAATGAAAGGGTCGCGTATACACGGTATCGTGCGTGAATTGAAAAACGAAAATATCGATGTAATAAACTATACTAATAATTTACAGTTATATATACAACGCGCTTTATCGCCTGCCAAAATAACATCGATTAAGCTGGATGACGAGAAAAAAACCGCAGCGGTATATTTAAAGCCCGACCAGGTTTCGTTGGCTATTGGCCGCGGCGGCCATAACATTAAACTGGCAGGTAAATTAACCGGCTACGAAATTGATGTTTACCGCGAAGCAGATGAAACAGACGAGGATGTGGATATTGAAGAATTCTCGGACGAAATTGAAAGCTGGATAATCGATGAATTTAAACGCATTGGTTTAGATACAGCAAAATCAGTACTCGCATTAACCGTAAATGAGTTAGTAAAACGTACCGACCTGGAAGAAGAAACTGTTAAAGAAGTGTTATCAATTCTACAGGCCGAGTTCGAATAAGCATAATAACCAAAATTAAAATCGTATTTTTGCACAAAATAGCAGAGAAAGAATAATAATAAATGTCAGAAGACAAATCCATAAAATTATTTACAGCAGCAAAAGAGCTGAATATCGGTACGGGCACCATAGTCGATTTTTTGGCGACCAAGGGTTATAAGGTACAAAAACATCCTATGGCCCAACTTGATAGCGATATGTATAGCGCCCTTTTGAAAGAGTTTGCTGTGGATAAAATTATTAAGGAGGAAGCTAAACAGATCAGTATAGGGAAGATAAGAAAAGAAGAAACTGTTCAGTTCCCCGAAAAACCTGTTGAACACCGCCGTTCGCGGGATTTTGAGAATGAAGAGATCCTCATTAAAAATGCAGGCCATCATTTTACACCGCCGGTAGCAGAAAGGCCAAAACCTGTTGAAGTGCATCCTGCAAAAGCAGAAGAACACAATGAAGTTTTGCCCGGCGTAAAAGTAGTGGGCAAAATTGATCTTGATAACCTTAATGCAAAACAACAGCCCGTTGAAAAGGCGGTTGAGAAAAAAGAGGAAGTCGTTATAAAACAGGAAACCGTGCCGCAAAAGCCGTTGCCTGAAATAACCAAAGAAGATATCCGTGAAACTGCAGCGGCAGAAGTTAAAGAGGAACCGGTAGCACCTGCAAAAGATGCAGCTTTACCTGTTGTTGAAACACCTGCAGAAGGTGCCGATGAACCCCAGGAGCCTGAAGTAATAAGGGCTAAAGCTGAACGTTTAATTGGCCCTAACGTTGTTGGCAGGATACAACTGCCGGCAAACGCGCCTAAACGCAACCCGGTAGCTTCATCATCAAATACCAATAGCGCTGCCGATCATAAGCGCAAAAGAAAACGTAAAGACCACCAGGGACCGGGCAATAACCAAAACCAGGGCAACCAGCCAGGAAATCACGCGGGGCAGCAGGCAGCTAATCCGCCCGGGCAGCAACAACCGCATGGGGGCAATCGCCCGGATTTCAGGAACAGGGGCGCTAATCATCCGCCTGCAGGCGGTGGCAACCAGGGGGGCGGCGCCAGGCCCGATTTCAGGAACCGTAATGCTCCGCAAAGCACTGGCCCTAAGGAAGAACCATCGGAAAAAGATATACAAGACCAAATTAAGGCAACATTAGCGCGTTTAAGCGGCGCCGGTAAATCCGGTAAATTTGCGCAGCGTGCCAAATTCCGCCGTCAAAAACGCGATGACGTAGCTGCTTCGGCCGAAGAACTGGCAATGGAGCAGGAATTGCAGTCGAAAGTATTAAAGGTTACCGAGTTTGTTACGGCCAATGAACTGGCTTCGATGATGGATGTTTCTGTAACGCAGATCATTTCTACGTGTATGAGCCTGGGCATGTTCGTGTCTATCAACCAAAGGCTTGATGCCGAAACTTTGAGCATAGTTGCTGATGAATTTGGTTACCAGGTAGAGTTTGTAAAACCACAGGACGAAGAAGCCAACCTCGATACACCTGATGATCCTGAAGACCTTATACCACGCGCGCCCATAGTAACCATAATGGGCCACGTTGACCACGGTAAAACATCATTGCTCGATTTTATACGCAAAACAAACGTTATCGGCGGCGAAGCCGGGGGTATTACCCAGCACATAGGCGCTTACGAGGTAACATTACCTGATGATAAAGGAAAAATAACATTCCTGGATACACCGGGCCACGAGGCATTTACAGCCATGCGTGCCAGGGGCGCCCAGGTAACAGATATAGTAATTATTGTGATTGCTGCTGATGATAGTGTGATGCCGCAAACCCGCGAGGCCATAAACCATGCGCAGGCTGCAGGTGCGCCTATTATTTTCGCTTTTAATAAAATTGACCGGCCTGGCGCTAATCCTGACAAGATACGCGAACAGCTATCGGCCATGAATATTTTGGTCGAAGAGTGGGGCGGTAAATACCAGTCGCAGGAAATATCAGCCAAAACGGGCTTAAATGTTGATTTGCTTTTAGAAAAAATATTGCTCGAAGCCGAATTGCTTGAGTTAAAAGCCAACCCCAATAAACGCGCGGTAGGAACCGTTATTGAAGCAGCCTTAGATAAGGGCCGCGGAATAGTAACCACTATTTTAGTACAGGCCGGCACCCTGAAAGTTGGCGATCCGATACTTGCCGGCTGTTATAGCGGGCGTGTAAAAGCGCTTACCAATGAGCGCGGCCAGCGGGTTGACAAGGCAGGCCCGTCGACACCGGTACAGGTATTGGGTATGCAGGGCGCGCCAACCGCCGGTGATAAGTTTAATGCTTTGGAAAGTGAAGTTGAGGCGCGTGAAATTGCCAATAAACGCTTACAATTACAACGCGAGCAAGGATTGCGCACACAGAAACACATTACGCTTGATGAAATTGGCCGACGTTTGGCAGTCGGTAACTTTAAGGAGCTTAACATTATTGTTAAAGGTGACGTGGATGGTTCTATCGAAGCATTGTCCGACTCCCTGTTAAAACTATCAACCGAACAGATACAGGTAAACATTATTTCGAAAGCCGTTGGGCAAATATCCGAATCGGATGTATTGCTGGCTTCGGCTTCCGATGCTATCATCATCGGGTTCCAGGTGCGGCCGTCGGCAAGCGCACGTAAGCTGGCCGAGCACGAACAGATCGACATCAGGTTGTATTCTATTATATATGATGCCATCAACGAGATAAAAGCCGCGATGGAAGGCATGCTTGCGCCAACCTTCGAAGAGAAAATTGTGGCTAACGTTGAAATACGTGAAACCTTTAAGATCAGTAAAGTGGGTACAATTGCCGGCTGTATGGTGCTTGACGGTAAGATCACCCGTAACAGTAAGATACGCGTAGTGCGCGAAGGCGTGGTAATTTACACCGGCGAACTTGCCTCGTTAAAACGCTTTAAGGACGATGTTAAAGAAGTAAGCACCGGCTACGAGTGCGGTTTAAACATTCACAACTTTAATAATATTGAAGTAGGTGATATTGTTGAGGCGTATGAAAATGTTGAGGTGAAGAGGAAGCTGTAAGGAGATTTAAAATAACAAAAAAGGCACCCATTTAACCGGGTGCCTTTTTTGTTTCGTTACATCCTGCGATGGTGGCGGCGATGATGCATCCTGTGACGTTTGTGGTGTACCGGTTGGGCGCTTACTGCACTGTAACTAAACACAGCTAACAGCAGAATTGCTAATGCTTTTTTCATAAATATGGTTGTTGATTTTAAATATAACTCAATAATACAATAGATTATTGGCTTGCGAAAACAAAAACACATGTAACATTATTATGACATTGATGGCGCTATAGCAATAAGAACCTATCTTAACACAGACAAATTAGAACCATAAAACAATAAATTATTTCGCACAAAAAAAACAGTTTAACGGCGGTTTATTTTCGGCGGTGCATTAATTTTAAAAAACATAATTATTACCGGAACTTCTTTCCCCTGCAAAAAAAGTTCATTTTTGTATAGTACTCTTTGCCTTCTTAAACGACTGCTAACAAGGGTGCAAATTTTATTGCAAAGCGATTTAGAAAGTTTTTTTCTTTAAAAAACTTAAACGCAGACAACTGGCTATTTAATTTTTTCTGCGGGGAGGTGATGCCCTGTCAAAGAAAAACACTGAAAGAGATTTGTAGAATATTGAAAATATAAGTAAAAAATCAAGGACGAAACACTGCGAAAAGCTTATCCTGATAAAATGGATCGCAGCCCGCCTCTTGTGATTTGAAACGTTAAAAAGAAATTGATGATTGCCCCTTAGGTGATTTTCGAACCATGATTTATTTGGCTGCCGTAAAATAAATTATTGAACAGAATTTAAGCTTAACTGTGTGTGAGCCGAAAAATTGAAATTTTTTTTCAACTAACTTTTTGGTTTTTAACTTTAAGTAATGTAAATTTCACTTTTAACCTGAATTCATGAGAAAACGTATTTACTTATCAACCCTGCTGTGCTTTTTATGCGTCTTTATCAACAAAAGTTCCTTCGCCCAGGTTGCCCGGACTGACAGCAGTTCGCAGCAATATGCATTGAACAATACGCTAAACCTTTTTTACGCATCAATAGGGAAACAGTCGCCTTTGTATAATGGTTCTGAATACTATTTTTACGATCCTTTAATTAAGGGCAATGCCTACTTTTCGGAAGTAAACGCATTTTCGGCCGGCAGTGTCTTTTACGATGGGAATTTGTACACCGGCGTACCCATGTTATATGATATTTACAGTGACAAAGTTGTTGTGCTGTTATATGATCATTATTCGAAGTTTTCCCTTGTAAAAGAAAAAGTACGAAGCTTCGATTTTTTAGACCATCATTTTGTAAATATTAATGCCGATACCCTTGCTGCCAATACAATTATAAAAACCGGCTATTATGATGAGCTTTACGGCGGCAAATCACAGGTACTGGTTAAAAGGTCAAAAAACATCCAGGTTAGCGTTGGCGGGGGATCAGCGTCGGAATCGTATTTCAACCCTGTAAAAGATTATTATTTAAGGAAAAATAATGTTTATTACAGCATCTCCGGCGAGGGGTCAATGCTTAGTATTTTTAAAGACAAGAAAAAGGAAATTCAGCAATATCTCAAAGCTAACCAAATTAAATTCCGGAAAGATCCTGAAGAGGCTATGGTCAAAATAGCATCTTATTACGACCATTTAACCAACTAATATGAGAAAAGTTTACCTTTTAAGTTTTTGCTTTTTGCTTTTTTTGCAAGTAGCCACGGCCCAGCAAAATAAATTGATCAGCGTTAACTACCAGCAAGCAACTATTGGCCAAATTGTTAATGATCTTGAATCAAAAAGCAGTTATCATTTTTACTACGACCCGGTATCGTTTGATAGTTTAAAAGTCACCTTACAGGTAAATAACAAGCCGGTGGAGGGTATTTTGGACATGGTTTTCCAGAATACTGATTTTCATTATGCCATTACACAGCAGCAGCAAGTATTCCTCACAAAGGGACGCCAGATAAAAACCGAACTGGCCCCGGGCTTTTTAACAACTACAACCACCAACGCAAATAAACCGGTGTCGGCGGTTGCTGATTACACCGAGGACGACAGGGATAAAAAAGTGGCGGAAGCGACAACTGAAAACAAAGTTTACGAGATAGGCATAAAAACCAACAATATACCACCGGGTAACGCAACCCTGAGCGGGTATATACGCGATATCAAATCGGGCGAGGCTGTGGTTGGCGCCAGTATTTATGTTGTAAATACCAAAACGGGGGTAGCTACCGATAATTTCGGTTATTTCACCCTGTCGCTGCCCCGCGGAAGGCATATCCTTAACGTGCGCGGTATAGGGATGCGCGACACCAGGCGGCAGATAGTACTATACACTAACGGCAAGCTGAATATCGAGATGCAGGAGCAGGTAAACAGTTTAAAGGAAGTTAAAATATCGGCAGACAAAGTGGCAAATGTGCGCAGTGTTGAATTGGGTGTTACCCGGCTTGACATTAAAAACATTAAACAAATACCGACCGCATTTGGTGAAGCCGATGTTTTGAAAGTGGTGCTTACCTTACCGGGTGTTACTTCGGTGGGTGAAGCCACTACCGGCTTTAACGTGAGGGGCGGCTCTGCTGATGAAAATTTGATCTTGCTTGATGGGGCTACGATTTATAATCCGGCGCACTTTTTTGGATTTTTCGCTGCTTTTAACCCGGATATTGTAAAGGATATAGAACTTTATAAAAGCAGTATCCCCGAAAAATTCGGCGGGCGCTTAGCTTCGGTTTTAGATATAACCAACCGCGAAGGCAATAAAAAGATTTTTACCGGTTCAGCAGGTATTGGTTTACTAACCAGCCGCTTTAATATCGAAGGGCCTATAGTGAAAGATAAAACGTCGTTTATATTCGGCGCCCGTACTACTTATTCTGATTGGCTGCTCAACTTATTGCCCCAGGCTTATAAAAACAGTTCGGCTTCTTTTAATGACGCCAACCTTGATATCAGCCACCAGATCAATGATAAAAACAATATTTACCTGTCAAGCTATATCAGTAACGATAAGTTCAGGTTAAACAGCGATACCACCTACGCGTATAGCAACAAAAGTTTAATTTTAAAATGGAAACATAATTTCAGTACTAAACTGTTCAGTTTAATCAGCGGGGGGTATGACCGGTACGACTACTCCATATCCAGCACCGCAAACCCGGTGAATGGCTACGACCTTTCTTCCAATATCGGGCAGGGCAGCTTTAAAGCTGATTTTACCTATTATTTAAGCAGTAAGCATACCATCAATTTTGGGTTAAACTCAATCCTGTATACAAACAACGCGGGCTCATTTGAACCCGACGGCGCCGGATCTTTGGTAGTACCCCAGGTAATAGCCACTGAACAGGCATTGGAAAGCGCTTTGTACCTTGGCGATAAATTTGATGTTAGCACAAATCTAACTATTAGCGGAGGCGTACGCCTTAACGTTTATAATTACCTGGGCCCGCAAATTGTGAATACTTATGCCCCTAATTTGCCTAAGGAACCGGATAATGTGCTTGACAGTACAGCTTACCCAAGCGGCAAGATCATTAAAACCTATATCTCGCCTGATGTCAGGTTGTCGGCACGGTATTTATTAAACGATGATCTGTCATTAAAAGCAGGGTATAATACATTACATCAATTCCTACACCAGCTTACAAACTCAACATCAATTTCCCCGACTGACGTTTACAAGTTAAGCGACTCGAACATTAAGCCCGAATACGGCGACCAGATATCGTTAGGTATATTTAAAAATGCAGCCGCAAATACGCTTGAAATGTCAATAGAGGGATATTATAAACGAATAAGAAATTACCTTGATTACAGAAGCGGCGCTGTGTTAGTATTAAACGAGCATATTGAACAGGCTGTAATTGTTGACGAAGGCAAAGCTTATGGCGTTGAGTTTTTGCTGAAGAAAACTGCAGGAAAATTAAACGGATGGCTTAGCTATACCTACTCGCGCACCTTATTAAGGCAGGATGACCCGAATGCGGGCGAATTAATAAACGGCGGCGCCTGGTACCCTTCAAATTGGGATAAGCCAAATGCATTTAACTTTACCGGTAACTACAAGTTTACACACAGGTACAGCGTATCGTTGGATATTGCCTACAGTACAGGCCGGCCTATAACACTGCCGATAGCCCAATACGAGTATGCCGGTTCTGAAAGGGTATTTTATTCGGACAGAAATCAATACCGGATACCTGATTATTTCAGGTCCGATTTTTCCATAAATATTGACGGCAACCATAAAGTACACCAAAAAACACACAATTCATGGACAGTGGGTGTTTATAATATAACCGGGAGGCAAAATGCATACTCTACTTTCTTTACCGAGCAAGGCGGGGTAATAAGCGGGTATAAACTATCCATTTTTGCTACGCCTATTCCGTTTATTAATTATAACATCAGGTTTTAATCACACATGAAGTCTTATTATTTTAGGTGCATATTTTATTTTATGCTTGTTTTCGCTATTGTAAGCTGTAAAAAGCCTTATGATCCGCCGGTCATTGCTTCTACAGGCAGTTACCTTGTAGTGGAGGGGGCGATCAGCAGCGGTTCCGATTCAACAACTATTAAGCTTAGCAAAACAGTCAGCCTGTCAAACTCCAATATTATAAACCCGGTTACGGGCGCAGCTGTCGCTGTTGAAAGTGACCAGAATGTTGTTTACCCCTTAACTGAAACAAGCAATGGCAATTATGTTTCGGCCGGTTTAAACCTTAATGCTGCCCGTACCTATCGTTTAAGCATAAAAACCAGTAATGAACAGTATTATTCTGATTACGTGCCGGTTTTAAGCGCGCCGCCCATCGACAGTTTATACTTTAAAATAGTAAACAACGGGGTCGCTATTTATTCTGCAACACACGATCCAACCAACACTATAAAATACTACCGGTGGGACTACACCGAAACATGGATAATTCACCCCGCGTTCGACTCCGGCTTTATATCTAACGGGGATACCGTTTTAACACGGACCCAAAGCCAGCAAGTTTTTACTTGCTGGCGGACGGACACTTCGAGCAACATAATTTTGGGGTCGTCTGCCAAACTCGCAAATGACCTGATCGTTGATAACCCGGTTACCGCCATGAACGATTCGTCGCCGAAAATAGCCAACGAGTATAGTATCCTGTTAAGGCAATACGCACTTACCGCCGATGCTTACAATTTTTGGGAGAATTTAAAAAAGAACACCGAACAACTGGGAAGCATTTTTGATGCGCAGCCATCGGAGATCAGCGGGAATATTCATTCGGCCACCAATCCCTCAGAACCAGTAATTGGCTATATAAGCGTTGGGGGTATTACAAGCAAAAGAATATTTATTACAGAGCAGCAATTGCCTGCCTGGGGGAAGCCTTTCCCTAATGAAAATACCCCCGGCGACTGTGTGCTCTTAGACGATTGTTGCAGTTATGTATTTATCCCGCAAGGCACTTTTGGCCCCCCCGGGGCACCTGTTAACCAGGTAAACGAATATATAAATTATGATAAAGGCGCCAATCCTGTATTTATACCCATTGGCCCGATTGGCCCAATAGGCGTCCCCCCTACCGGGTACACGGCTGCATCGCCGATATGTTCTGACTGCACTTTACAAAAAGGGGCAACAAACAGGGAACCGGCCTTTTGGAAATAATAAATAAGTGATGAAGAGAGCGGTATGCTTATTAATTTTAACCATTATAATTATAACAGGGGGATGCAGAAAACCTTATACCCCCCCTGCTATTGCATTGGCGGGAAGCTACCTGGTTGTTGAGGGGGTGATCAACAGCGGCGCCGATTCAACAATTATTAAGCTTAGCAAAACAGTTAAACTTTCAAGCGTAACGGCCATAAACCCCGTTACGGGAGCAGCAGTAGCGGTGCAAAACGATCAAGGTGTCGCTTATCCTTTAACAGAAACCACCCAGGGCAATTATGTCTCAGCGGG
>Ga0207060_10297_pt1 | contig 15339 bp, 14 predicted proteins | sample Alteio_BWMinCont_30_FD_153270 | JGI IMG/M metagenome (GOLD analysis project Ga0207060, IMG submission 153270) | Enriched cells from forest soil in Barre Woods Harvard Forest LTER site, Petersham, Massachusetts, United States -... | ecosystem: Environmental > Terrestrial > Soil > Temperate forest >...
CGGCTTGCTCACGATTTCTGATTTCTGACTGGTTCGCCTGCAGCTGGCTCTGTACCTGCAGCATCGGAGAGCTTTGAGAAAGATCTAACGCCTCACCGACACCTGAAGCGTTATCCGACTGGCCACTGGTGGCATTCTTCTTCTTCCTCAATTCAGCGATGAGATCATCTCTCATCTTTTCGGTTTTAGTGATTTGCTCTTTTAGCTTCCGAATATCCGGGTACTGATCGGTATAGTGAGAACTAAGGTCTGCTAGCTGTGATTTTAGTTTATCGAGCTCCTGGTCTATCGCAGGTAGACGCGCAGGATTCACGTCAGTTGTCTTAGACGGCCCCTGAAGGGATCGATATTGATTGATCAATGTCTGTAAATACACTCGCTGTTGCTGGGCGGTGTTAAGCGCGTCTTGCTCATTCACCAACTCCGATTGCAAACCGCTCAGGATTTGGAGATTACTTGCCTGCTGAGTCGGCAGTTCCCCCATATGCTGCCCCTTAAACTCGCGAATTTTTGCTTCCTGTTCAGCAAGAATTGTTCGCGCATTATCCAGTTGACTAGTAAGAAACTTAGTAGTGTCTTCGGACTGTTGCTGGCGTACCTCCAGATTCGCGTCAATGAACAATTTGGTCAGTTCGCCGGTCACCTTTTGGGCAACATGGGGGTCGCGTGCCGAATAGTAAATGTTGAATGCCGTTATCTGGTCTTGACGAGCGTCACGTACAAGCGCGATATCGATATCTTTACGCATACGCTCGACTTTTTGATCTGAGGTAAGGTGCTTGCGGCCTCCGCTGTACAGGTTTAACTGGTCGATGATCAGCAGAAGGCGGGTGCGGCTAAGAATCTGCTGAGTAATGCTTTGCAACCGGTCTTGCAGATTGTCGCTGATATTCGGTGTAACGTAGTCTTTCGGCATTGTAGGCTGCTGTACCAGAATCAGTGTGCCAGACTTATAAGTTACAGGTAGAATCCAGCTCGCTCCCCACACTATGATCCAACCAAGAAACAGGGGTATCAAGAATTGGACATGGCGGCGGCGAATCACGTCCAAGTATTGCTGGATATCGAGCGGCCCTGATTTTTGTTCTTCGGCGACGTCTGACATGGTTTATCTTCCCAGCGGCCTAGTGAGTTGGTAGGAGATTGAGAGGAATTCATGGTTAGCATCGGGAGCACTGGAAATGACCGCGATGTTGTTATAGCTCTGGTGTATCCGAGCGTATCCGAATTCCAGGGTGAAGTGCCCACTGATCGCGTGCTCCATTGAAACAGCTCCAGAAATCGAGTGCCCACCCGGATTCGCGGTAGCCAGGGATGAATTGACGTTCTTTGTCATCAAGTAGCTTGCCGTGGGTCCCACAGTCCATGTACGCGCTAACTGCCAGCGCAAGGATGCACTAGCGGCATTCGTATAGTAGGCTCCCACCAAGCTCCCACCACCGCTGACGATTCGTGAATAGCTGGCCGCAGAACCCACACGGCGCCCTTGCCACCCTATGCTTGCTGTTGCAGCGGGCTCCCACGCGCGCGTCGCAGGCGATGGAGGCTGAAAAACAACATAATGCTGCGGTCCAGCCGAAAGAGAGAAAGACAGATTTGATTTTAAATAGATTGTATAGAAAAGTAGAGCGGCGTTAGTTTCGGTGTCGCTCTCTCCCACAGTCGGCGTTTCATTCAGTGGGGAGCTCATGAATTGTGAGTACTGATAAATGCCACCTAAATACTGTGTCTTCGATAGGCGACGGCTGTAGAAACCCAAACCGGAACGAGAATTAGAATTAGAGAGACCGGGCACTTCCTGCGGGTCTGGGTACTGCAAATTAGTGAAATTCCCGGACACGCCGATCATGTCATTGGCGCTGAATTGATATGTGAGTTCCGCATTCGCCACATTATTCAGTTGGCTTGCGAACGGAGCAACCGCTGCCGCTTGCGGAGACTGTGCCGATCCAGATATGGGTACTCCTGAAACAAGATAAGACTGGTTGAATACATTCGAACTCTTCCGAAAGTCTTCTCGCAGACTTGCCGTTACGTGGGGACTCAATCGGTATTGAAACTCCCAGGCCAAGCCTTGATCCTGTTCGTTCAGAGCGGTCGTCCGCTGATAAAACGTGAAGCCGGGGCTATAAGTTAACATCTGATGCAGCCGCGGCGTCGTCTGGTCGAGCGCAATTGTAGGACGTATAGAGTAACTGATATCGCTGACCGGGTTGGTGCCATTTCCACTTAACACGTTGTCGTTATACGCGGTGCTGACGATGATTCCCGCATGCAGGTAGTTCGATCGTGCTTCAGAAGCGATCTTTACCGGGTATGATTCGCCACTTACCGGAGGCGGTGTCTGCATAGAGATATCACTAACGTTCGAGCTAACCTGGGGCCAAGCGGGCATAGCTGCTAACAGCGCAAGTCTTAAGCAAACTCGTGTAAGCATAAATACTCTCAAGGCACGACGATGGTGTCGCGCGGCTCAAGCTGGATGTTCTGCTCAGGATGCTTACCCTTGATTACGTCCTTATAGTTGAACGCAATGCGCGAATCGCGCCCCGGAGAACTCTGGCGAAGGATATAAATTCCCTTTTGTTTGGCGAAGTCTCGGAATCCGCCTGCAGTGGCAATTGCATCCAGAACCGTCGTACCACGGGTCAACGGATATGATCCAGGTTTTGTAACTTGTCCCAAGATATTGAATTTTTCGCTGTTGATCTGCTGCACCATTACCGTAACTTCAGGTTCCGCAATATAGGCACGCAGCTTGTCGGTGATCTCATGTTCCAGTTGCAAGGGAGTTCGTCCTGCAGCCTGGACTTCCCCAACAAGGGGGAGTGAAATTCTCCCGTCTGATCGGACCGGAATGGATCGAGAAACATCTGGTTCTTTCCATACGTTTATCGACAAGACGTCGTCATTGCCGATAACAAAACTGTCGTCGTGTGCTTTGTTTGCCGATGGCTCTGGAGGTTGTGCCGAGGTAACTGCCGCTTGAGGAGCAGAGAGTCGACCATCAGCCTGAGTGGGGTCTGGGACTTGCCCCCATATGGAGCCAGCAAAGGCGACTAGAATCAGACCCGAGCTTATTGGGTGACTGGCACTCTTTTTCATAACAAATCCAAATCAATAATCTTGGAGGAAACTTCCTCGATACTGTTCAATCCGTCCGACCATTGCCGCGAAATCCGGTTCCTTTATTTCTGAACCCGCTGCCTGGAAACAGTGAAGCGTCAGATGCACTCATCTGGTATTGCTCAATTTTGTAGAGGAGAGTTCGATAACTCACCTTGAGCAACCTGGCAGCGGCCTTGCGATTCCACCCCGTCTTCTCCAAAGCTGCGGCGATTGCGTTCTTTTCGGTTTCGAGCTTTACGCTCTGTACGAGAGCCTTAAGCGAGTCAGAACTAGAAGCACCGTTAGACACAACTAATGATGGAGCCAGGAGCTTCAGTCTCCGGACTGCGGCCAAAGCCGTTATGTGGTTTACCTCATCCAGATCAGATCGGCTGTTTTCAAAAGCTAGTTCCCTGTCGCCAACCATGAGGTAACGCTTTACGAAATCTTCCAACTCCTTCAAGTTGCCTGGCCATGCATAGGACTGACAAGCCTCGATTATGGCCGGGGAAAATTCACGCGGAGAGAGACCATAGTGCCTGGCAAGATGGTGCATGAAGTGACGAGAGAGAAGCGGAAGTTCTTCTTTGCGCTCTCGAAGAGGAGGCACGTGAATCGTGTAGGCACTCAGTCTGTAATAGAGCTCTTCCCGAAATCTATTTTCAGAAATTGCATGTTCCATGTTTGCCGAGCTAGCCGCAAGAATGCGAACGTCAACATCGACTGAGATCGAAGTTCCTGGTCGAATAAATCGCTTATTCTGCAAGACCTGCAATAGGTTGGCCTGCAGGTCCATCGACATCTCTGTTATTTCATCTAAAAGGATCGTACCTTTTGCACAAAGCTCCAACTTACCGGCTCGTCCTTGCCCGTAATGGGTTGAAGCATCCCGGTGGTGCCCGAAAAGCTCTCGCTCCAGCAAATCACTCGGCAGTGCCGCACAATTTACCCGGGCGAATTCGAACCCGGAGCGAACAGACAGCTTATGAACCAGGCGCGCAGTGGTCTTTTTGCCGCTGCCGCTCTCACCCAAAATCAGGACTGGCACGTTAGCTTCAGCAAGCAAAGACGCTTGAGCACGAAGCTTTCGCATGATTGGGCTGATCCCTATAAAAAAGTTGTCGTTGCTGACCTGTTCGACATCATCGCTCGTAAACTCTGTCTCGGTGACTGGGCAGGCTCGGGAAAGATGTTGACGGATCGTCAGTTCAAGTTGTTGGTCGTCAAAGGGCCTGACCAGGTAATCTCGGGCGCCCATCCGAAACGCTTCTTCTTTCCTGCCGATGTCCTCGGCATAACCGATCAAGATAATCGGTAGTGCAGGACGAAGACGACGCAACCATCGCAAAATGTGCAGAGCATCGGCATCTCCGTGTGGCAAGTCCAACAACAGGAGGTCTGGTGTCACTCCGGACTGCACACGTTCGATTGCTTCCCACGCGTTGGTGGCGCTCTCAAATTCCCAGCAATTTGCGGCCCCAACCAGCCAGAGCGGGCGAAGGACGGCAGGATCGTGACTAACTACGAGCAGCCTTGCTGTTTCAATTGTATTTCTTGTCACTGGTTAGTTCTCAGATGAGAGCGCTATAAAGCAGGAAGCATTTTAGATTGGTTCTACGTCGTAGCCGTCGATCTGCACTGCCAGAGATCTCTGCATCGCATCCACTGAAATAATCAGCTTGCGATCGCCTTTGCGCGAAAGAAGAATCCCTTCAAGACCATCGAGGGCGCCGCTGCGGATTCGCACCCGCTGGCCAGTCTTGAGAAATGGATGACATGAATAGGGCAATTGCTCGCTTACCAGGATTCGAACCGCATCGATCTGTTCGTCTGGAATGGGTGTTCCTATTTTGGATGCCCCAACAAAGCCCAGAACGCTATCGATCCTAAGCACCTTCTGAAGTTCCTCATTTCGAGGAGTCAGTCTAACGAAAAGGTAGCAACCGAATAACGGCAGTTCTACGATTTTTTTCCGATCGCTCCAGCGATGAACCTCGGTGACTGTCGGAAAGAAGTTGACTACGCCTCTTTCAGAGAGTCTTTGAGCCACAACCTTTTCATGTCGAGCACGGGTTTGCACTGCATACCAGCTTTCAATGCCTCGCCCAATAATCGCCGGCGAATTTGGAAACTCCCACAACTGATTACTTGTGCTCATAGTTTTCCTTTTGGCTCACTTCCTGGAAATGGACTGCATTCAGTGAACGGGTCCGGCTTCGCTCGCGCACAGCTTCGCCCTCTGAGTCACATTTTGTAGCGACCCTTACGTCTATCCATTGCCAACGAGATTCTGCTGCTTAACGGCAGCATGAATCGGTCAGCGAGACCGAGCGTCATTCTTCAGCCATCACTGGCATGAAAGCTCGACTTTGTACTTAAGGGAGGAACTTGGGCAGGGGGTGGAGACTGTTTCGACAGTCGATTGCCTAAGTGAAACGAGCTTACATCCGTATGCAGCGTGCTGCAAGAGGTATAGCATCTCGGCGAAGCATTTCTCCTGCGCTTTGGATATTCTTGACTCCGCTAGGGAGAATAAGAGCCCAGAGAAGATCTTCTCGTTTACCAAGGACAGGACCGAGAGGCGATTTTCATAGATGGCCCTATCAGCTGTTTTTCAAACCATTGATTAAAAGGACGATAAATGAAATTGATTGCATTTCGTTCATTCAATTTTATGGGCTTGCGCAGAGCCTCAGAGCTGATTATTGTAGTAATGCAAGGATTTGATACTGCAGCAACTGAAACGCAGAACAATTGACGCAGTCCGGACGTGAATCTACCGAGGTAAGCGGACGCTTCCTTGGTTAGCGGTATTCTAGGCCTCCCCCAACGAAAATATCAGAATTGCAAAAGAGGTTCGATGAGCAGGGCAATGCGCGATAAGACCTTCGAGGTAGTAATTCGCGTACTCGTGGCCGACGATACTCGACTCCATACGCAGCTACTCTCAGATGCGCTAAGACGTGACGGTGAGTTCGAAGTGATCAGTTCAGATTCTCAGGAACTGGTTGCGCGACCGGACCTTCACAACATCGATGTGCTTCTCCTTAGCTCTGAACTGAACGATCAGCCTGCAGGAGGATTCGAGGTTTTGCGAGGTGTCCACGCGTCTCACCCGAGCGTCCGCGCAGTCATGCTCCTGGACTCTTCAAAATCCGAATCTATACTTGAGGCTTTTCGCGCCGGCGCGCGGGGCGTATTGAGTAGGCAGGATTCAATTGAAACTCTGAGCAAGTGCATAAGAAAGGTGCACCAGGGGCAGATATGGGCTAACAGTGAGCAAATGGGCTTGGTTGTTGAGGCACTCGCCGGCTCACGCGCTCCAGGGGCAGTCAATGTCCAGGGCATAGACCAGCTTTCCAAACGAGAGATGGAAGTCGTCAACAGCGTCGCCGAGGGCCTGACGAATCGTGAAATCGCCAAACGCCTGGGTTTGAGTGAGCACACCGTAAAGAATTACCTCTTTCGCGTCTATGACAAACTCGGAGTTTCAAGCCGCGTCGAGCTTCTTTTCATGACCCTCAACCGCTCCCCGTCACCGGAACCCTCGGCCAATTCCATAACGAAGAATGGCATTGACCGAGACTTGCAAGGTGCTTCCATTCTCGCCGGATACCAACGAGCTGCTGAGCAAGGCGTGCCGGCGGCACAGCTCGAATTAGCCCGTTATTACTGGACTCGGAGGTCTGACTCGAAGGACCTCGTCCAGGCCTACAAGTGGTATTTGATTGCGAGTCACCAGATAACGCGGACCAGCAAGAGTGTTGGGAAGGCTTTGACGATGGAGCAGTTGCTTCAGGCCGAGCAATTGGCAGCTGAGTGGCTGAAGAAGACAAACAGGCTTTCTCCCACATCTATCAGAGACACAGACGATCGTCCCTCCAATGCCGTGCTGCGCGCAGCATCCGAATAAATCCTCCTCAATTCCCGCACAATATCGATACGATTACTGATTCAAATGTCAAAACCGTCAATTGCAATAATCGGGGGTGGAATCGTTGGGCTCGCAACTGGGCTTGAGTTCACTCAGCGTTTTCCCGGCATCTCTCTGGCAATCATTGAGAAAGAGTCGGCGCTCGCCCGCCATCAGACGGGCCACAACAGCGGCGTCATACACTCTGGAATTTATTACAAACCGGGGAGCCTCAAGGCGCGGCTTTGCGTAGAAGGCGTAACCGCCCTTCTGCGATTTTGTCAGGAGTACGGGGTCCCCTATGACATTTGCGGGAAAGTCATAGTCGCGACCCAGGAAGACGAAATTCCGCGCCTCAGAGACCTATATGCGCGCGGTCAGAGCAATGGGCTCGAAGGACTCCGCATGCTGAACAGCGAGGAGATTCGAGAGATAGAACCGCATGCTGCCGGTATTCAGGGTATCCAGGTGCCAGGAACCGGCATCATTGATTACTCCAAGGTCGCAGAAAAATATGCAGAGCTCATAACCGCGAGAGGCGGAATGATCCACCTCTCGCACGAGGTTACCGGGCTAAGGCGCAGCGGCTCATCGACCTTCATCAAAACCACACAAGGGCCGATCGAGGCGGGTCTCGTCATTAACTGCGCGGGCTTGCAAAGCGACCGTGTCAGCCGCCTGGCGAAAGCAAAGCTTGAACTCACAATCGTGCCGTTTCGTGGTGAATACTACGACCTCGTACCGGAAAAGCATCACTACTTGAGAGGATTGATCTACCCAGTGCCCGATCCACGATTCCCTTTCCTGGGTGTTCACTTCACCAAGCGAATCGGAGGAGGAGTGGAAGCGGGCCCGAATGCCGTATTAGCCCTCAAGCGGGAGGGGTATTCAAAGACATCCTTCCGTCCGCGTGACATATTCGAGTACGCCACCTTTCCCGGCTTCTGGATCATGGCCGCGAAGTATTGGGATGTGTCCCTTGGCGAATATCATCGGTCATTGAGCAAATCGGCGTTTGTCCACGCACTGCAACGACTCATGCCAGAGCTGAGTTCCGAAGATCTAGTCACTGGTGGATCAGGAGTACGGGCCCAGGCCCTCGACGTACATGGCAAATTGCTGGACGACTTCCACTTCGTTCACACCGATGGCGTAGTGCACGTATGTAATGTCCCGTCTCCCGCGGCGACCGCATCGCTTGCCATTGGCAAGTACATCGTGGATACCGTGGTGAAACACAATGACCACGGTCTAGGTGACCTCCACTAGATTCGACTGCTCTCGTCATTTGACCGAAACTGATTCTCTCACCACTCGTTCAGCCTTTGCTTGGCGTCAGCATACGGCCTCGTCCAGAGAGCCAATTGCAATTGCAGCGACTTACACCACGCTTGGTGCATTTTGTCCACGTCGGCGGAGGAATGCCCCTTTGCTGCCAGATACGGTTTGATCGTCTCATTTATTACTGCGATAAACGCGACAATGTCGCGCAGCGGCACGTATTGTGTCGACCGAACTCCATCGATCTTGTTCTTCTTCAAACTCGTATGCCGTAAAGCGATTTCCTGTTGATAGTTAACCCAGTCCTGATCGTATGGGCGCAGGCACGTGTCAAGAATCCATTGCTGAAAACGAAGGTTACTCTTCGCCAAATAATCCGGCAGGGCGTCTCCCTCGGGCGTGCGGGAGTGTCTGGCAAGATTCGGAATGGTGGCTATGATCCCATTACGCCAATGAAGCACCACCTGCTCGGTCTGGTCTGCGAGCACTTCGCCTGCCTGCCGCAGGTAGCGCTCGTCTTCCTCCGTAAACCCCGCGTTGATCTTCAATTCTTCCAATTCGCGCATGGAAACAGGCGACATTGCGACTTCAGCGGATCCATACGTGTATCCGGGAATATGTTCGGCAGCCATTTTCATTGGGCGTTCTCCTCTATTTGACTACCTGGAGATTGGTGGTACAGACGAAACAGCGGGATGAAGCCCTCCAGCAGCGATGGTGAGTCAGGACTGCGTCGCGCAATGCCGTATACGGAAGTCCCGCGATCATTGCGATCTGCACTGAGCCCATGATCTCGCCGGCACCCACGCCAAATGCCGTAAAACCAAGGATGCGATCGCTTTCTGTGTCGATCAAGGCCTTCATAAACCGTCTCCGAAAGCGTACGCGTGCGGAGGACGGCGAACATCGGAATCTTCGCAAGGCGGTAACGGACTCCTTTGGCCTTGGCCTCCGTTTCGCTCAGGCCGACTCGCGCCAAATTCCGGATCGGTGAACATACAGAAAGGGACCTGCCGTCCGGTAGTGACATGTGGACGGCCTGCAAGATTGTTGCGAATCACGCGAAAATCATCGAAAGAAATATGCGTGAAGTGCGGGCTGCCCGCGCAATCTCCAATTGCCCAAACCTCGGGCGCAGTTGTCTGAAGCCGCTCGTTGACTTTAATGTAGCCACGGTCTGTCAGCTCGACTCCAGCTAAATCCAGCCCGATGCCAGCGGTATTGGGAGTGCGTCCGGTTGCGACCAAAACATGCGTGCCTTCAAGTATCTTTTCCGATCCGTCCTGAACCAGCCGCAGCTTTACAGACTCGCCGGACTTCCCCTCGACGTTTGTGGCATCAGCGCCCATCGCTAGATTGACACCCTCGTCTTTGTAGAGTTGTTGCAGAGCCTGCGAGATGTCCTCATCTTCCCTGTGCGCCAGGCGCGGGTTCTTATCGATTACCGTCACTCTGCTGCCAAACCGACGCATCGCCTGTGCCAGTTTAAGCCCGACATACTCCCCTCTCAGAACCAGCAGATGTTCCGGGATGTGGTCCAGCTCAAGGGCTTCTATGTGCGTTAGCGGCTTTGCTTCAGCGAGGCCAGAAATGTCCGGAAGAGTCGCACGTGTACCTGTTCCAATGACGACATTGGTCCCGCGAACCACCCGCGTACCACCATTGGGGAGCGTAACCTCTAGAGTTTTAGGGCCGATAAAACATCCCGATCCAATGAGCAGCTCCGTCTCTTCCCTTGAAATTGTCGAGATGCATGTCGATCAGACCATCGACCATCTTGCGCTTGCGATCCCGCACAGCAGACATATCAATCTTGACGTTTTCCTTCGTAATCCCAAACTCTTCGCTTCGCTCAAAGTACGAAGCAACCTTGGCGCTGTGAACAATGTTCTTGCTTGTCAGGCAGGCGATAATGGGGCATGAGCCTCCAATGTATTTGCGCTCGACCACTACGGCGCGCTTTCCCTGCTTGGCCAGAGTCCAGTCAAGGTACTTGCCTCCTTCTCCGCTGCCCAGAACAACAAGGTCGTACTCCGTCGCGTTCGAAATCTTCTCGTTCATAATGCGATCTCCTCTTGCTGTGTTCTGTGGTTATGCTTTCGCCCGAATCAGTGATTTACATCCGCGAGAAAATGGCCAGGGCTAGACATGAACTCGCCTCCTTGTATTTCCTAATCTTGGTTTACATTGCTGCAGAAGTATCGCTGGACGAACGATAACATGGTACCCGGAAACGACCGTACGCGCTCAGAGGTGGCCCGCGCACAGTTTTCTCCGTACGCAGGCGTCTCTCAGCGATTCGCGCATCGACCCCGCTGATAGCAGGTCGATATTCCTAAGTAATCGGCCTGGCGCAGACTCGCTCAGGAAGCGGAGAAAGTGCCCGCACTCATGTGGTAATTTTGTGGGACAGGAAATGTCATGCTGAACGCGGTAGAAAAGCGAATTTGCCGCTGTTCAGATTTGCGAGTGAATGAGACATACCAGTCAATCAAAACACGCTGAAATCCGGACAAAAGGCGAACCCACCTCGCCAGCACGTTGTGTCCCACTGGAGATTGCTGATGGCGCAATTGAATCCGCCGGCAAAGATATATGACGTCTGCATCATTGGATCCGGCGCCGGAGGCGGAACTGCGGCCAAGGTGCTAACCGAAGGCGGCCTGAACGTTGTGATGCTCGAAGCAGGCCCCGCGCTGAACCCGGACAAGGATTTCAAGGAGCACGTCTGGCCTTATGAGCTGCCGCATCGCGGCGCCGGCATTGGAGGCAGAGCGCGCCATGATTTCACCGGCGAGTTCCTGGCGCCCAATGGTTTCTGGGAGATTGATGGCGAGCCTTACACCGTTGCTCCGGGCTCGTCCTTCCGCTGGTTCCGCTCGCGCATCGAAGGCGGCCGCACCAACCATTGGGGACGCATCGCCCTGCGCTTCGGCCCTGCCGACTTCAAGGCCCGCTCCACCGACGGCATGGGCGACGACTGGCCCATTACTTATGAAGAGCTTGCGCCTTACTACGACAAGGTCGAATCGTTTGTTGGCGTCTTCGGCACAAAGGAGAACGTCCCCAACGCCCCGGACGGTGTTTTCCAGCCACCGCCAAAGCCGCGCTGCACAGAGACCATCGTCAAGAAGGCTTGCGACAAGCTCAACATCACTTGCATCCCGTCGCGCCTCGCAATCCTGACCCAGCCGTTGAACGGGCGTCCCGCCTGCCATTACTGTGCGCAGTGCGGTCGCGGATGCATGACCGCATCCAACTTCAGTTCCAGTCAGGTCATGATTCCGCCGGCACAGGCCACAGGTCGCTTCACCCTCATCCCCAACGCGATGGCCCGCGAAATCGTCATTGGCAAGGACGGAAAAGCCGAAGCCGTCTACTACATCGACAAGACCACGCAGAGCGAAAACCGGGTGCGGGCTCGGGCCTTCGTCGTCGCAGCCAGCGCGTGCGAGTCGGCACGGCTCCTTTTGAATTCCCGCTCCTCGGGCTTCTCAAGTGGCCTGGCCAACTCCTCCGGTGTTGTCGGCCGATACCTCACCGATTCGGTCGGCAGTAACCTGGCGGGCTACTTCCCCCAGTTGGAAAAAGTGCCCGCCCATAATCATGACGGCGTGGGCGGCATGCATCTCTACATGCCGTGGTGGAAGTTCGGAGAGAAAAACGACTTCCTGCGCGGATATCACATTGAGTTTGGCGGCGGACGCGGCATGCCGGGCGTTGGCGAATTTGGGGGAGTTTGTGCCGAGTACGAGGGTTATGGAGTTTCACTGAAGCAGAAGTGCCGCAGTTCCTATGGCACAGTCATCGGATTCAGTGGGCGCGGCGAAATGATCCCCAATGAAAACAGCTATTGCGACATCGACCCGAATGTAGTCGACAAGTGGGGTATTCCAGTACTGCGTTTTCACTGGGAGTGGGGCGAGAACGAGCTGAAAATGGCGCAACACATGCAGGATACGTTTCGCTCCATCATCGAAACCGCTGGAGGAACCGTTCTCAGCCGTCATCGGGACTCGAACGAAGGCCAGATAAATGAGGGAAAGATGCGCGTCGACCCGGCTCAAGCAAAGAGAAGCAGCATTTCCGAAGGCGGCGCCATCATCCACGAACTGGGCACCGTGCGCATGGGAGACAATCCGAAGATCTCCGCCCTGAACAGGAACTGTCAGGCCCACGATGTAAAAAACCTATTTGTAGCCGACGCTGCTCCATTCGTGACCAATCCCGACAAGAACCCGACGCTAACCATCATGGCTTTGTCATGGAAAACCTCTGAGTACTTGCTCGACCAGGCCAAAAAAGGAGAGATTTGAGAAAGCGACCTATGTCTGTGAACTCTATATCGCGTCGCAATATCTTAAAGTCGCTCAGTATGGGAGCCGTGGCAGGCTCTGTGCTGCGAGTGATTCCCCTCGAAGCTGCCGAATTTGCCCACAGCCTCGTCGCGGCTGAGAAAGCCGATGCCAAGGCAGGCGCATACACCCCGAAGTTCTTCCCTCCGCAGCAATACAAAACGCTGCAGTTGCTATGCGGGACTATCTTCCCTGCTGACGCCGACTCGGGAGGCGCTGTCGAGGCTGGCGCTCCCGAATTCATAGACCTGCTCACCAGCGAGAATCCTGAATACCAGTTGAAGCTGGGCGGTGGTTTGATGTGGCTGGACGCGACGTGCGTTGATCGCTATGGCAAGGTCTATCTTGATTGCAGCTCTCGGCAACAAAAAGAAATGCTCGATCGAATCGCCTATCGCAAGAATGCTGTGTCGGAGGCGAGTCTCAGCCAAGGCGTGGAGTTTTTCTCATTTTTGCGCGACCTGACAGCAGACGGCTTTTTCACCAGCAAGATTGGCATCGAATATCTGGGCTACATCGGCAATACATTTCTGACCGATTTCCCAGGATGTCCACCCGTTCCGGGAGTGTAAACCTCTTGGTGCGCAGTTCGTGTTTTCAGAGCTAGCTTATTTCATCGAGGAATCATAAGGATGATGAGGTATTTCAGAATGGTTGCAGTACATCGTAGCGTCAGGACAGCGGCGTTATTAGCTTTCGTATCCCTGACATTAGGCCAAATAGCAAAATCTCAAACCACACCCGACAGTGAACCTGGAGCAACCACCTACAAAAAAAGCTGTGTGACCTGTCATGCTGCAGACGGCGCCGGCACAGCCTTGGGGAAACGCCTTCACGCTCCCGATTTGCGCACGAAAGAAGTCCAGGACAAAACACCCGCAGCTTTGACGCAGATCATCACAGCAGGCAAGGCGAATATGCCGGCGTTTGGAACTCGTCTGACGAGTCAACAGATTCAGCAGGTTGTTGACTATATTCGCCAGTTTCATCCGGACACGGGAAAGTAGCCCGGCAATCTGTGGCTTAACGAGTTAGGCGCTCGCCTCCCGAGAGATTAGAGCGGAAAAAGCACCTCGGAGATCGCCCGTAGCCAGATGGCGACCGCATTTGCTCCTGGATCGGCGTGGCCGAGCACGCGATCCCCGAGATAGCTCGATCTGCCCAGACGCGGCCGCATCTGGGCAGTCGCCTCAACGCCATGTTCAGCCGCTTCGACTGCAGCCTGGAGCACCTCGCGCGACAATTTCCCGCCGGCAGCTTTCAAGGATTCCACGAACGGAACGAGAGCATCCAACATCGTCCGATCGCCAGGTTTTGCGCCACCCAATTCGCTGATCGCGCGACAACCCTCCGCAAGCGCTTCGGCCCATTGGGCAAGTTCTATTGCGCCACAACCCTCCAGAACGTTGCTGCAACGCAGAAAAAGTACACCATATAGTGGTCCCGACGAGCCACCCATCGTGCGCTGCAGAATATATCCGAGCGCTTTCAGCGTAGCGGGAACATTGTCCAAGCGATAGGATTCTATTTGACCCCGAACGGCCTCGGCGGCGCGTTTCATGCTGATGCCCAGGTCGCCGTCTCCTGTGATGCGGTCCATTTCCGTGAGTTCATCTTCCGCGTTGATGAGAGCATTGCAAGCAGCCTCGATGACCTGCTTTGCTTTTCTGCCCGTCTCTGTTTTCGTAAAGTCGCCAGTCCGCGAACTCACTTTTGCGCTGATCTCCATCGCGATCCCCGCTTCTGGTTTACCTGGACGCTGTTTCAACAGATTGGGCCACGCTGGAGCCGTGGTTGGCGCATCGAGCCAGCGCAGGCACTCATCGTTTATACCGAGAACAGAAATCGAGATCCCTGCCATATCCAACGACGAGAGAAATGTCCCAGCGTAGATTCGTTCCACGATAAAGCCTTTGCTTTTGAGATAGTGCGTTGCATGGCGAGCCACAATCGCAAGTTCCATACCCGTGGTAGCACCAAGATTGTTCACCATCACCGCCACGCGCTTCTTGGCGCCAAACTTTCCGTGCTTTAGAGTCCCGGCCAACAGTGTCTCAGTCAGTTCGTCAGCACTCTGCAGTTGCGTCCGCTTCACGCCGGGTTCTCCATGAATGCCGAGACCAAGCTCCATCTCGTCTTCCCCAAGCTCAAAGCTCGGCTTTCCCACCGTAGGCGAAGTTCCAGCGGAAAACGAAACCCCCATGGTTGCAAGGGCCTCAACCGCCAATCTACCCGTTGCCGCGACATCGGTGAGGCTCCTGCCTTCAGCTGCGGCAGCCCCTACCAGTTTGTGAATGAAAACAGTTCCGGCAAGACCTCGCGCATCCGTGACGTGTGCCTCTCCTTTGAGAGCAACGTCATCATTCACAATCACCATTTCAACCGGAATGCCTTCGGCGTGCGCCATTTCCGCAGCCAGACCAAAGTTCAGCCTGTCGCCGGTGTAATTCTTCACCACGAGCACCACACCTGGCTTTCCCGATACCGCCTTAATGGCAGCAAATACCGAGTCGCTGCTAGGCGAGGTGAAGATCTCTCCGGCTACAGCGGCAGACAGCATACCGTCGCCAATATAGCCCGCATGCGCTGGTTCATGGCCGCTGCCTCCACCAGAGATCACCGCAACGTGATGATCACGGGTGTGTTCCGTGTCTGCGCGAAGTATAACTTTATGCCCCGACA
>Ga0207060_10299_pt1 | contig 15185 bp, 16 predicted proteins | sample Alteio_BWMinCont_30_FD_153270 | JGI IMG/M metagenome (GOLD analysis project Ga0207060, IMG submission 153270) | Enriched cells from forest soil in Barre Woods Harvard Forest LTER site, Petersham, Massachusetts, United States -... | ecosystem: Environmental > Terrestrial > Soil > Temperate forest >...
CATTGATGGTGCCGCCAGTGTGCCAGCGGTGCGCCAGATTTTCGGGAGCGTTTCGTTGGCTCGCAAGACAGGACAAATCGTGGGACGGGGACGGCACCGGTGGCTGGTCCGCGTGTTTCTCGGCCGCGACCGTGAAACCCGCCGGCGGCGGTACCTTAGCCGAACCGTGCACAGTGCCGTGCGGTAGGACCAGTCCTACCTTAATAAGGTGCTACGCGAGCGCGATCCCGGCCGCAGGGTGGAGGGAGTCACGGTCACGCTCGGCGAGTTCCTTGATCGATGGCTCGACAACGCCGCCAGGCCAAAACTGCGCGACAAGAGCTATAAGAGTTACGAGAGCTTGTTACGGCGCTACATCCGTCCTGTGCTCGGCGAACGAATACTATCCGCAATCACCCCGCTCGACGTGCAGGACGCCTATCAAAGGATGATTGACCGCGATCTGTCGGCTCGCACCGTCCGCTAAACGCATTCTGTGCTTCGCTCAGCCATGCGGCAGGCCATCCGGTGGCGACTCCTGAATGCGGAACTGGTCTTCACTTCTCCTGCTGGTCGCCCCATCTACTCCGACAAGTTGGCAAAAGGTTCAAAGCAATTCTCGGCCAGAACGGATTGCCCATGATCCGACTTTACGACTTACGCCACACGGCCGCGACGCTTGCTCTATCTGCCGGCGTGCCGCCCAAGGTCTTGTTCTCATCAAGGTAGCAGTCCTGACGGCCTCAGGCGCGAATGGCGTCACGTTGAGCCTCAATCACGACAGCAGCGGCTCGCCTGGAACGGCGATCAAGACGTGGAACCTGGTGAATCTGCCTCCGTTCCCAGGCTGTTGGCAAACTTGATCTGGCTCGAGTCAAGAAAACAGCAGGGTGAAAAAGGGAGTGCAGTATTGGCTGGTTGCGAGCACCGACAAAACCACGGAAGACGCATCCGACTCGTGGAACATAAACAGCCGAAGCATTTTCGGCACGGTAGGGCAGCGGTTTGGTAATGGCGCTTGGCAAGTAACGAAAAACAGTGCGCTATTGCCTGCGTTCAGCGTTTTGGGAACGCCCGCCGACTGAGGCTTGCGGAGTTGTTTATTGCTCTCTCCGCTTACTCGCCCATCTCGCGCTTTTCGCTAGTCGGGTGATCCATACAAGGCGGGTGACCCTGAAGAGTAGTTTAGAGGTATAGGTTGGGCCAGCCACCCGCACTGAAATGGCCAGTAGAGTCGAGAACAGGCGCAATGGCTTTAGCCTGGGGATTCCGGTGAAGGTAAAGGGTAATTCCAGGGGGAAGCCGAACGGTGTTCCGGTGAAGGCGAACAGCCGTCGGAGCGAAGCGACGCTAGCAGGCTGATTGTGCCGGAAAGTGTTCGGCTTCGTCAACGATCATCCGAAGGGACGAAGGTTTCCCGGAGCGAAACGGAGGAGCTTCGGCGGGGATTTGGGGTGCAGGGGAAAGGGGCAGCCAGCCCCTTTATCCCCTGCTTAGCTTTGTAGAAGCTCGACTCACTGCTCCTTATCGTCCGCGTTGTCGCTTGTCGGACGCCTCTTCCTGCGCATGGACTCGCCGCGCAGTTCGATGCGATGGGCGTTGTGCACCACGCGTTCGAGCGAAGCCGACTTCGGGCTCGGAATTACTTCCGAGTTGTCCGTTATTGCGGGCAAATATTCGGAACCCCGCATCGGCGATTTTGGAATTGTAGGTCTGCCGATGTTCTAAGAAAAGTTTGCCGGTTCACTTGCAAACAACTATTCGTCTCTCAACGCGACCATAGGATCGACGCGCGACGCGCGACGCGCTGGGATGTAGCAGGCCAAAACGGCCGCGCCAGTCAACACAAGCGATACGGAGGCGAACGTTACGGGATCTCTCGGCCCAACTCCGTAGAGCAAGTGTGAAAAGCTTAAGAGCAATCGGGTGAGAATTAGTGCGGCGGCAACCCCAATGGCGAGGCCCACAACGGCCATGCGAAGACCTTGCCCAATTACCATCTGAAAAATTTGCCCCTTCTCTGCGCCGAGCGCCATCCGAACTCCGATCTCCTGGACTCGCTGGGTCACGGAGTAAGAAATCACGCCATAGATTCCTACGGATGCCAGCAACAACGCCAGGGTAGCAAACACCGCGAGCAGAACCATCGGAAGGCGCTGCGACGACATCGATTCCGACACAATCTGCTGCATGGTTCGAACGTCATAGACTGGCTGGTCCTTGCCGGTTCCGTAAACCACATTCCTGACCGCAGGCATGATGGTCGCGACATCGAGTGGAGTGCGAACCGCTACTGACAAAGCCCTGCCGAACGCCGGTATCCACTGGTCGGAAAGCTGATAAAAAGAAATGTAGATCTGACTTGGGTTGTAGGTGCCGGGGTCGCCCAGCCCCCAGTGCCTTACACTCCCCACCACGCCGATCACTCGGGCCGTGTGCCAATGTGCGACTGTTATGGTCTGGCCCACGGGATCCCGGTCGCGGAAATAGGTGTGCGCAAGAACGCTGTTGATGACGACAACCGGTTCTGAGTCGGGGGTATCTGCCGGGGTGAAGAAGCGACCTCGAAGCAGGGGAATTTCCATGGTCTGAAGGTAGTCCGGACCAGTCTCAAAATAGAGGGCGTGGGGCGCGTCCTGCATGGAGGTTGACTCTTGCGGGCCGACCCAGAAGGGGCCGCCATTGTCTTCCTCACTGAGCGGAACGATATTTGTAAAATCCGCCGCCTTTACGCCGGGAATCTGGCGAATGCGGTCAAGTAACTGCTGATAGGCAATTCGGATGCTCGATGCCGACTGCGTCAGCGAAGGCGAGAGTCCCACCTTGAACGTGATCACGTGCTGCGTATTAAAGCCCGGATTGACCTTCCGCAAATCGCCGATGGTGCGCAGGAGCAGGCCGGCGCCCACCAGCAACACCAGCGTCAGCGCCATTTGAATCATCACCAGCGCGCTTTGACCGCGAGGATGGGCGCGCGTAGAGCCACGATCTCCCGACTTGAGCGAACCTTGCACATCGGCGCGAGAACTACTGAGTGCCGGTGCGAGACCGAACGCAATCCCGACCACGAGCGAAATGCCAAACGCAAAAAAAAGGACGGTAAGATTCACGCCGATGCTGTCACCCCGTGGCAGACTCTGCGGGAACTCTGCGAACATCAACCTGACTCCCAATTTTGCGACAATCAAGCCGAGAATTCCGCCGGTCATGGCGAGAAGCACGCTCTCAGTCAACAACTGCCGCACCATACGCGCACGGCTGGCACCCAGCGCCGAGCGAATGGCGAACTCGCGTCGGCGCGCGGCCGAACGTACCAGCAAGAGGTTCGCAACGTTGGCACAGGCGATCAGCAGAACGATGCCCACGGCTCCCAATAGCAAAAGCAGCGTTCCACCCACATCGCCGACAATCTCCTGCTTCAGCGGTACGATATTGATCCCCAGGTTTCGATCCGCGGCTGGATAAAGACGATCCAGATTCTCCTGGGCGGCGCTCATCTCGCCCGCGGCCTGACCGATGCTCACTCCCGGTTTCAGGCGCGCAATACCGATAATCGCATGGATTGTGCGATCGTTATAGAAGAGTGGCTCGCCCTGCGCTAAAGACGTATATACATCTGCGTCGACAAGGAAACGAAATCCCGGAGGAAGAACTCCGATGATCGTGCATTCCGCGCCGTCCAGACGTATGGACTTGCCAAGAGCCTGCGGGCTCGATGCAAATCGATTTCTCCACAGCCGATTGCTGATGATGACGGCCGGCGCTCCGTGCGGCCCGTCTTCCGATGGACTGAAGTCATGGCCCATAGCCAGGTTTACGCCCAGGGTTGAGAAAAAACCGGAAGAAATTTCCATGCCGTCCAGGTGTTGCGGTGTTCCGGGGCTGGTCAAGTCATAGTTGCGCGATGTGAGCGCGGCCATCTGCTCGAACGAGCGAGCATTACGCTGCCAATCCATAAAGTCAGGGTATGAGGTACTTAAAGTTTTCACGTTCGGACGGCTCTCCCATACCATTACCAGGCGGTTCGGTTCGGGGTAGGGCAGAGGAGCCAGAACCACACCGCGCACGACGCTAAAGATGGCCGTGTTAGCGCCGATGCCGAGGGCCAGAGTTAATACGATGACAATCGCAAATCCGGGATTCTTCCGCTGCGCCCGGACGCCATAGGACACGTCTTGGAGCAGTTGCTCAATCCAAATGGAACTCCACACTGCTCGCGTCTCTTCGGTAACCCTGGTCACATTTCCGAACTTGCGCAACGCCGCATAACGGGCTTCCTCCGGCGATAGTCCACGCTCGATGTTCTCTTGCGTCTCCATCTCGATATGGTCACGGATGTCCTGATCGAGCTGCTCCAACATGCGCTTTCGGCGCCTCATGATTTCCCCTCTTGCGCCTCCGGCCGGAGAATCCGTGCGATCGCTCCTGCCAGCCTTTCCCACTTGCTGGTCTCGGTCGTGAGTTGTCTCCGTCCCTTGGTCGTCAGGCGGTAGAACTTGGCACGGCGATTGTTTTCGGAAGTGCCCCCTTCAACCGAAATCCATCCCCTCTTGATCAGCCGGTGCAGAGCCGGATAGAGCGACCCTTGTTCAACCTGCAACACGTCGTCGGAGTTGAATGCGATTGCCTTAGCGACAGCGTGTCCGTGTGCCGGCCCCAGCCGCAGAGTCCTGAGAATCAGCAGGTCCAGAGTGCCCTGCAACAGTTCGATCCGTTCATTCTGTTCTTTAGTAGACATTCTAGGTAAGCGTATCGCTCGTTCCAGTAGAATGTCAAGGTAAGCCAGAGTCGAGCTCCTCGCCGGGCATTGCGCAAAACCGGCTGGCTTTCGCAGGGCCCAGATTGCAGAAGTCAATCGCTATATCGAAAAGCTCATGCATGTAATGGCGGTGCCTGGCCGCAATGGGCGGCTTTATGCCGTGTCAATCGTATTGACACCGTTGTCCCGCCGATCTCACCGCCATGATGAGCAGACTTTAACGCTACAGCGTCGGGTGACGCGGGCGCGTCAACTCGCTATCCGCAGGCTGTGCACACTGGAAGTCGGGCGGATCGTCGGCTAACAGGAAGTAATCCGAGGCTCCAACTGGCAAGCGATTCGTCTCAATTGGCGAAAAATCTCGTGGCTGTGTCGATCGGATTCACGGGCCACACGGAAGAGATTCAAGATGCTCTGAAGAACGCTCAGGCCGGCGGTCTGACCGCGATGCTTGACGCTATCGGTACCGGACTACGCGAGATGAAAAAGGCCAAGAATTCCCGGAAGGCAATCGTAATCGTTTCTGACGGAGGGGACAACCGCAGCCACTACAGTGCGGCCCAGATCGAATCGCTTGTTCGCGAAGCCGACGTGCAAATCTATGCCATGGGTGTTTTCGAACCGGTCTTCTCTCTCGGGCTGACCCCTGAGGAAATCTCCGGACCGCGTCTGCTGTCCGAAATTGCGGCGCAGACAGGTGGGCGGGCTTTCGCGGCGGCGGTCCCGGGCGATATGCCCAGCGTCGCAACCCGGATTGCCGTCGAATTGCGCAATCTGTATGTCCTTGGCTACTACCCTAGGAATAAGGCCAGAGATGGAAAGTACCGCAAGGTGGAGGTGAAGCTTTCGCCGCCGCCCGCTCTTGGTTCTCTTCTCAAAGTACACTGGCGCCTCGGGTACTACGCACCGGCTCAGTGATTTGCTTTCGACTAGCGGTGAACACCCGCGTGCACTCCAACCGGCGAAACTGGGCGGACGGGTGAAATAGGCCGCACCGGCGAAATAGGGTGCACCGGTATCGGGTGCGGACCAGGAGCGCGTGGAAAAGGTGAAACTCCGGCGTAGGGCGGTAAACGAAAAGGCGTTCGAAATCCACCTAGGCCCAGTCCCGCAAACACTGGCAGATAAGGGTAGCCGGGCAAGTAGATAGAGTTGAACCCCGGCTGATCGGGGCCTAAAGAGCTATACGTGCTGGACAAACCCAAACCCGTGGCGGGAAGACCGAGCATCGGAAAGTAAGTAAAACTGTCAATGCCCGAGTTGTTCACCGAAGCGGGGTCCTGGATGTTCGACGCTATGGCATTGTCCGCGGAAATCGACTGTTGGCGGCCATCGGCCCAAGCGCTAAGCGCATCGCGGGGTTCGTCGGTCGATCGCTCCGGCACGAGAACGGGCGCGAACGGCACATACATGCCTTGCCCAACCAATAGCGCCCCCTGATTGGGGTCAGCGGATACTTCCGCCTTGCCCTGGAGCACCCACAAGCGCGGCGGATCGGTATCAATTCGGTAGATGCCCCGTTCAAAGAAGCGCACGTTCCAATTTCTGTAAATTAACGTCACCGATGTGCCGGAGCATGGCTCCGCCGAATCTACGACTGCCGATCCGGTCAGCAATTCGACACGGGTATCCGAGAGTTTGTTCGCAACCATGCGAATCGTAGTCCTCTCTCCTATGCGTACGAAGACATCAGGCGTAAGCAGCACCTCGGCACGACCTTCCCCCGTGCGTAGTTCGGCACCTTGGGGTACGCTTGAAAATTTTCCTGGATGAGATTCCAGCGGTTGGTCGCCCAAGTAAACAGTTCCTTCGAAAAAATGGACTATGCCTGAACGAGTGGAGATCACCGCTTGTCCGTCAGCAGGAGGCGCCAGTACGGTGATTACAGCAAGGGTCCAAAACGCGCACGCACGACCGTAAAACATGAAACAGCCCCGCACAAGTATCTGCCCATCCGCAGCCCCAGTCAAGAGAACGTATCGAGCGGTGGTGTCATGCTTCCTGTGGTATAGCGCAAGTAGTTTAACGCCCAAGTTAGAGAACCATTGTGTCTCATTGCCGCGCAGACGCATTCCCCAAAGAAATGCCTCCGACAGTGTTCCTCTGGCTTCGAAACTGAGTTGCCCCTTCTACCAAGCAAATTCTGCCGAGCAGAGGAACAATTTGCTTCCTGCAAATCCGCCTGAATCCTGCCTGTGGGGCCGAGCTAACTTCAGCAAAAACAGACGCATAGCCATTGCCCCGCAAAGAGGCACAAAGAATGCTGAGTAGGGTTCCATGGTGATACGCTGCAGACAGTGCGGGTCCAACAACAATTCAGGAAATCATCTTTGCCTGACATGCGGAGCCGATCTTCTTTATTCTTCCGAATCGTTGGCAGCTGGGCCAATGGCACCGGAACCGCGCAAGCTAACATCGGTTAGCGGATCTTCCACGGTGCGTCCGACAGCTGAACCAAATTACAGTGCGTTTTATCCTTTTCAAACTGACATCAGTGCATCTCATTTAGGCCGCCATCTCGTACTACTCCTTTTCACCTTGGCGATTGCGGGTGCGTGCTGGCATTGGCAGGACCTGCGTATGTTCGCGAGTAGGTTTTCGCAAACTCCCGACATGAGGCAGTCGAAGGAGCCGAATTCTATCCAAGCATCGGCCTCGATTCCACCTCTAGACGTGCAGACGCCGCAGAGTACACACCCTGGACCTTCCGAGTTGGTTTCGCAGCGCGATCAAAGTGCTACTCAAGAGACATCCTCGCAGGAACCATCGCAGGAAGGACCCCTAAGGTCGTCGAAGGCCCAGGTGCAGCCAGCCTCTGCGAGCACACGTGGCCGCGATAGTTCCGAGACCGAAGGTGAAAAGTATCTCTACGGAGTTGGTGTGCCGGCTAATTGTGTTCGGGCCCAGCAAGATCTTCTCGCTTCTGCTGAGCACTCTAGCGCAAAGGCCCAAAGCGCTGTGGGAACTATGTACGCAACTGGCCACTGCGCGACTCGAGACTTGCCCCTCGCGTATCGCTGGTTTGCGCGTGCCCAACGCCAAAACCCCCGGAACCGAATTATTGAGGAAGACATGAGAGTTCTCTGGAACCAAATGAGCCCAGAGGAGAGGAAGCTAGCCACGCGGTAATCGGGAGCACAAATTACGCCTCTGTTAAGTTCTGCTACGAGTATGTTTCAGCAACCCTGCCGCAAACAATTGAAGCAGCCCAGTGAGCAATCATCGACCGACTGGACGACGCCTTGCGTGGGCGGAACCAATCGATGCGAATGAGAAAGATCGGCCTTCCAGCGGGCCCGGTGGGCGAAGGTGAGGCAGCAGAAGAAGGCGGCGTAAGCGTTTCACACTATACGGGCAAGATGCAAAATGCCAATCCACATCCATGCCCCAACCACACTCCAGAAGACTGGCCAGGGATTGATCTGGATGTCGGCCCAGGAACCACGCTTCTTTATGGTCACAGTTGGTTCTGTCGTCTTCATTTCTCACTGCGCGTTGGGATCTGAATTTCAACCTAGAGAAAGATGGAAGCGGAAGTCAAGTACAGGGCACGGATTTTTTGTAAAAGTTTGTCCTCAGTGGCGAGAATCTGCATAGCTAGCGAAATGCTCCATAAGCCTGTGTGACCCGAGCACTTGCATTTTGTAAGTTACAGCGTTTCTCTCAGGAATACCTTCAACAAACTGCCGCCTCTTCTTGAAAAAGGAGAAACAGCAGAATGCGAACCGCTGTGACTCGTGTAGTCACGGTTGATGACAAAGACGAACTACACTGGACACTGTAAGTCAAAAGACTCAAGCGGTGCGGTTGTTCGTCCCTATCTGGGCTTGATGTGGAGAGAACTTGTCTGGATCTTTAACTGTCGCAGCGGTTCGCTTACACAACCAGAACAAAAGAGGGACCGTTACGATCGCGAGTGAAAACCATGTCGTCAAGAACAAGCGTAAGAGATGCATTCTGGTCGCCTGTAAGATGAGAGGAGCGCCGACGTAGGTTGGCCGAAGGCGAGGTTCGAAACTACTGACGAACGGCACGTCTGCTGTAACGCACCACGGTGTCTGGAGCAACCATTTCGGCTTCGCTCTCATAAATTGAATGACGGGTCGGGTTCACGATCTTCTTGTGGGCCGTGGGTGGCACGCTTCTTCCGGGCTTGTCAGCATCAAAGGTTCGTTCGTTCGGCCCGATCTTCATCGCCTGTGGTTCCATCGTGGTCTTCGTGCCGACTTCGTCGCTCTGCGGAACTCTGAGGAGTGGCACTTCTTCCCGGATTACTTCCAGCCTGGCGGGTGAGGATGAGAGGCGATCATGCGAACTGACGAGTAGTAAAGCGAAAAGCGACGCCATTCCTAACGCCGTCGCCACCCTCCAGAAGAACTCGTCGCTCCTAGAGATTCGCCTGTCGCGGGAGGTTGGAATCACCGAATCGTTGAGGTGCGCTGAAGGTTCAAGATCAGAATGAGCCATCTGCACAGGCTCTAGCGGCAGCGAAACTGTCTGGGAGGAGTCCGCTCTAGTTTCCTTGACCGGCAGGCGGTTTTGTTCTTGCAGCGCATAAGCGGCAGCCAGGAGTTGCTGGAACTCATCCCGGTCCCAAACTGGCTTGTCCAGCATGTTGGCGCGTTGGGCGGTTCGCTTACACAGCCAGAATAGGAAGAACACCACTACGAGTCCGAGTGCAAACCATACCATTAAGAACCATCGTAGGAGATGCATTGGAACACCTGCTAAATCGGTGGCGTGCGAAGCGGCATTTTCGATCATAGCATATAACAAATGTGATATAGCAGTTTCTGTTAAGCAGCGAGTAGGGCGGCTGAAGTTAAAGTCGATGACTGACTGGAGAAACCTAACCTCCTCGACGCGACGCGCGTAGGTACCATTAGCTTTACCGGAATACTACTTTGCAAGGCGATGCACGGTACCGCTTACATTAGGAATGGCTGGCAGGGAATAGAAAACCGCCCAGGACGAGCACCCCCGATATAATGTTGCCGCATGGATGGGGGTATCCGAGAACGAGTCGAGGCGCTGAGGCAAGAGATCGCCGAGATCCAGAAGCTCAATCTGGCGTACTTGCAAAGGCCCAGACCCGACTTCAGTGCAATGGCCGATCACGCGAGACGCGATCAGAGGCTGAAGGAAATCATGGATGAATTAAAGTCGATGACTGCTTGGAAGAAACCCTAACCCCTCGGCCCGCGCGGGTATCGGCGTCATAAGATATTGAGACCGCAGAGCGCTGCACCTGAATGCAGAGCGTCGCGATTCGGGGCGAGATGCGGGTTAATCGGTTCTCTGTACCTTCGACCGACCTGGATAGCCTGGGTTAAAATACTGCGGTCGATTGGCATGCGTACGACGAGTGTGCGCCGGAGCGAAATATGAGCGACTGCGAAATCGTCCTGGTGCGTGGCGTAGATGATGCGAATGGGCATCTCTGTGGCGGCATGTCAATCGCCGAATGCTGCGACTGCGGCGCTAGTCTCTGGGCTGCTATGTGGGATTGCAGCCAGGACGGCGGAACTCGGGGCAGAGCGAGCCGCAGCCGCTCATCAGCAAGGAAGGCGATCCGTCTCTACGAACGTTGTTGGTGCAGGGGGCGCACCACATTCTGGGGCCATTTGGAGCGGACAGCGATCCGCGGCGCTTGGGTCTGAAGCTGGCCGAGCGTGGCGGAAAGAATGGCAAGAAACGAGCGGTGATTGCGACGGCGCGTGGGTGAGCGGAGAAGCCTACGAACCGCTGCGCAACAGCCGACCGGTGCGCTTGCCGGCAGCCGCATAGTTCAGATTCTTTGATCGGGAGCATCGCGCCCCAACGCCGAGTTCCGGTGACTGCGTCTATGGCTTGGCCCAACTTCCATCGCGAGATGGGAGAGAGAGGTCGACAAACAGGTGGCAGCACCGGCTGAAACGAGAACACCCAACTTGCACCGAGCGAAATAATCGCTCACTACGAGTGCGGATGGAAGGGTGGCGACAGGGTTGGGAGCAGAACAGAGGAACAGGAGAAAGACCAAATCCCGGGCGACCGCTCCCTTTCCTTCTTGGCGGATGGTGACAGAGCGGTCCTCGCCGTCAAGGGTTCGCTGACGCCGCAAAGAACGCGCCCTTGACTGCTCCGGGCCGCTCTGAACACCCTCCCGTCATGAAGGAAAGGGAGGATTTCAGGAAAGGCAAATCAAAATCTACTTGACCTGGACCGGCCTTCTCAGGGAGGCCATTACGCTCAAAACCCCTCAATGAACGTAATCGAGATTTATCGTCACATATCGGCTTGCGTGAGATCAATTCCTGTCTGAGGCAGCGGCCACAGGCTCCTCGCGTCGCCAAATCGACAATCCCGGCGCTCCTAGCGCCAACATACCCAGCGTAGCCGCTTTGGGAGCGGGCGAAGGGTGCGTTGCGGCAATAGGTTGAGCATGGTCGTCAAGGCCTTTGGTCGCGCCTGCGATAATCGCTTTGCCGGGGATGGTTTCATAGGCGTATCCGGTCAGCGTGCCCCCTCAGGCTGCATCGGCATTGAACCATCCCAACATCTGCACCATATACGAAATCGGCGAACACGAAGGCCAACCCTTCATTGCGATGGAGTACCTGGACGGGCTGACGTTGAAGCATAAGATTGCGGGTCGTCCATTGGAAACCGACGAAGTGGTTTTCTTGGCCATGGAGATTGCCGACGCCCTGGATGCGGCTCATGCGGCTGGGATCATTCACCGCGACGTCAAGCCGGGCAACATCTTTGTCACCAAGCGCGGACACGCCAAGGTCCTTGACTTCGGGCTGGCGAAGCTACCGGCGGTTCTGAAGGTCGGCGGCAGCAATAATTTGGAGACGGCATCGAGGGCTCCGACGACCCCCTTCTGACCAGCCTAATCGCATCTGACGTTAAGCATCTGCGATTTTGGAGCCGGCTTCGTCGTGCTCCCACGCCTCTGCGGGCTCACTCTCAGGGACCGGTCGGATGTCCGGATTCTGCATGATCACACGCGCACAGGTGTTCCATCGCAGAATGGCATCATCGTTTCCGGGTATCGCAAAATTCATTGCCTTCTCATAACGATCCATTGCTTCCCGCAGCGCGTGATATGCGGATGCGCCGGTTCCAGCGCCGCCGTAGCGAATGCGCGCATTCCCCAGACGCTCCCAGATGATGCCCTCGTAGTAGGCTCGCTCGTAGTCGCCTTTAATTTGTGCAAGAACCTCCTGTGCGGCTTTCGCATGCACCTGCGAGTGGAATTGGTCGGTTCGCGCGAGCAGAAGCGAAATCAGAGCCTGCTGATGGTCGGGCGCGACGGCCAGAATATCGAGGCAAATACTTTCCGCGAGGCTGGGTTCGTTCAACAGCCTATAGCGCTCGACCTTCGTCAGCGCTTCGGGGATACTCTGCGCGGAAATGGATTTCAGTTCGAAATGCATAACATCTCCTATCTTTTCGAATTGCTGAATACCCGGAACAGTTTCGACAGCGGATCGAAGAAGCGATCCACGACGCGCTCCTTGAGCGGAATGATCGCGTTGTCGGTGATCGTGATGTTTTCAGGACAAACTTTAGTGCAGCACTTGGTGATGTTGCAGAGACCTAGGCCGAATTGCTTTCGCAGATCTTCAACGCGATCTCCTACGTCCAATGGATGCATTTCGAGCGCGGCCGCATACACCAGAAATCGCGGACCGATAAATTGTTCTTGCATGTGATGGTCGCGCAAGACGTGGCAGACATCCTGGCAGAGATAGCACTCGATGCACTTCCGAAACTCCTGCACCCGTTCGACATCCTCCTGGGCAATGCGCCACGTGCCATCGGGCGCGTCAGGCTGCCGCGGCTGGAACTTCGGGATGCGCTTCTTTACGTCGTAATTCCACGATACGTCCGTGACGAGGTCCTTGATGTGCGGAAATGCCTTCATGGGTTCGACGGTCACGGGCCTATCCAGTGGAAGCGTGTTCAGCCGCGTCATGCACATCAATTTCGGCATGCCATTGATTTCGGCCGAGCACGAGCCGCATTTCCCCGCTTTGCAGTTCCAGCGAACCGCAAGATCGCCGACCTGTTCCGCCTGTATTTGATGCACAGCGTCGAGAACCACCATGCCCGCGGAGACTTCTGCAGTGTAGTCCTGGAACTTCCCCTGGCCCTTTTCCGCGCGCCATATCCGAAACGTGGCCGTCGCCATTACTTCATCTCCTGGATGATTTGCTGCAGATCCTCTCGCATCGGGGGGATAGGTTCGTGTATGAGCTGCATTTCTCCTCCCGCGCCTTTTCGCACCACGATGTTGAAGCCGTCGTACTGCTTGTCCTTGGTGGGAAAATCGTCGCGGAAATGCGCCCCGCGGCTTTCTTTCCGCTCCAGGGCCGCCCGGGTAACAATCTCCGAGACGGTCAGCTGGCAGTGCAGGTCGAGCGCCGTGTGCCAGCCCGAATTGTATTCCCTGTTTCCAGCCACACTTACTCGCCCACTGGCGCCTTTCAACTCTTGAATGCGCTCGAGCACCTGGCGCATCTCCTGCTCCTGACGCACAATCCCCACCAACTCCTGCATCGCATCCTGTAACGTATGTTGTACGACGTATGGATTGTCGGAGCCCTTACGCTCGAAGGGCTGCAACGCCCACTTTTCCGCTGATCCGAGCTCATCCCTGTTCACCGCGCCCAGCGAGTTCTCCTTGGCATAGGCTGCGGCGTACTCTCCGGCTCGCTTGCCGAAGACTAATAAATCGGAAAGCGAATTGCCGCCGAGCCGGTTGGCGCCATGCAGACCAGCCGCGCACTCTCCCGCTGCAAACAGACCTGCCACGTCCGACATTTGGGAATCAGCGTCCACCTTGACGCCTCCCATCATGTAGTGGGTCGTAGGACCCACTTCCATCGCCTCCTCGGTAATGTCAATGTCGGCAAGCTGCTTGAACTGGTGATACATACTGGGCAGCTTCTTCTTTATATGCTCGGCCGCGTTCGGAATTCTCTCCTTGATCCACGCAATGTCCAGGAACACACCGCCGTGCGGACTGCCCCCGCCCTTCTCGCACCTCCTGCCGGATGCAGCGGGCCACGTGGTCGCGGGTCAGCAACTCAGGCGGGCGTCTCGCATTCTTGTCCCCCTGTGTGTACCGCCATCCTTCTTCTTCCGTATCAGCGGTCTGGTTGACGTACAACGGCGGAATATCTTTAAACATGAACCTCTCGCCATTCCGATTACGCAGCACCCCTCCCTCGCCGCGCACTCCTTCCGTAACCAGTATGCCGCGCACGCTTGGTGGCCATATCATTCCCGTAGGATGGAACTGCACAAATTCCATGTCCATCAGCGCCGCACCGGCATGGTAGGCGAGCGAATGGCCATCGCCCGTATATTCCCAACTGTTGCTGGTGATTTTGTAAGCCCTTCCAATTCCTCCCGTCGCCAGCACTACGGCTTTGGCGCGGAACAGGTGAAATCGACCGCGCTCGCGGTCGTATCCAAACGCGCCCGCGATGCGGCCGCCGTCCTTCAACAGCGTGACGACTGTGTGTTCCATGAAAACGTCGAGACCAAGATGGATTCCATGGTCTTGAAGAGTGCGAATCATCTCCAGGCCGGTACGGTCGCCCACATGGGCAAGCCGAGGATACCGATGGCCGCCGAAATTCCGCTGCAGAATTCGGCCGTCGCTGGTGCGATCAAAAAGTGCGCCCCAGGCCTCCAGTTCGCGCACGCATGCCGGAGCTTCCTTGGCATGCAGTTCCGCCATCCGCCAGTTACTCAGGTATTGACCGCCGCGCATGGTATCGGCAAAGTGAACGCGCCAGCTGTCCCGGTCGTCCACATTTCCCATCGCCGCGGCTATGCCTCCCTCGGCCATGACGGTGTGTGCTTTGCCGAGAAGCGATTTCGAAATGACCCCGACCTTTACGCCGCCGGCCGAGGCCTCGATGGCAGCCCGCAGACCGGCGCCCCCGGCGCCAATGATCAGAACGTCGTGCTCATGCGTGACGTACTCACCCACTAGACGATCCTCCAATCCGTCCAGATACCCATCGTGCACATCCGCACATACACATCCGAAAACGCTACCGAAAAGAGGCTGCACCAGGCAAACAGCATGTGGCGCCGGTTCAAGCAACTCGCGCAATCGTAAACTCGCTTGCGGGCCGGTGCCCCCGCCAACCGATCGCGAAAACCGCCGACCAGATGACGAAAGGAATGGCATCCCAGAGTGTAGGAGGTTAGCAGGACGAGGTTCGTCAACAAGACCAGAGTACCGACGCCGACGCCGAACCGGCCGTTGAACCAAAACGCATCCCACACGTCCCGCCCCAAAATGACGAGAAACACCAGGGCCAGATAGAGAAAATACCGATGGACGTTTTGCAGGATCAGAGGGAACGATCGTTCGCCGAGATATGTCTTCCGCGGCTCGCCCACGGTGCAGGAAGGCGGATCCGCCCAAAAAGCCTTG
>Ga0207060_10300_pt1 | contig 15163 bp, 15 predicted proteins | sample Alteio_BWMinCont_30_FD_153270 | JGI IMG/M metagenome (GOLD analysis project Ga0207060, IMG submission 153270) | Enriched cells from forest soil in Barre Woods Harvard Forest LTER site, Petersham, Massachusetts, United States -... | ecosystem: Environmental > Terrestrial > Soil > Temperate forest >...
TTCCTATGAAAATAAACAAAATAGGTGTTGAAAAATTAAGCAGGTTTTGTGCTGAAAAAGGGGCGGTGCTTATCCATATATCAACGGATTTTGTTTTCAAGGGCGATAAATCAAGTCCACTTACCGAAGAAGATGCAGCAAACCCGGTTAGTGTTTACGGGCGAACCAAGCTTGACGGCGAGAGGGCAGTGGAAAGGATGCTAAAAAAATATTTTATCATTCGTACCGGTTGGCTTTATTCGGAGTACGGCAATAATTTTGTGAAAACAATGCTGAAACTCGGTGCGGAAAAAGACGAATTAAAAATTATAGCCGACCAGGTTGGCACACCGACCTATTCAATTGACCTGGCGGCATGTATACTGCAAATAATTAAGAGCGGCAGCACGGCCTACGGTACATATCATTACAGTAATGAAGGCGTAGCTTCGTGGTATGATTTTGCAAAAGCTATATTTGATCTATCAGGAACCAAGGTAAAAGCCATTCCGGTACGTACAGATGAGTATGTTACAAAAGCAACCAGACCTGCATATTCAGTAATGGATAAAAGTAAGATCAAAAAAGAATTTGGTATGGAAATTCCGTATTGGCGGGATAGTTTAATAATTTGCACCGGCAAACTCAAACATAACCAATAGTACATGAAAGGTATCATTTTAGCAGGCGGCTCTGGCACAAGGCTTTACCCTATAACCCGGGCAATAAGTAAGCAATTGATGCCTATTTATGATAAGCCGATGATCTATTACCCGCTATCGGTACTAATGCAGGCAGATATCAGGGAAATTTTAATTATTACAACCGCCGAGGATAACGAAAGCTTTAAACGGTTGCTTGGCGATGGCCGGGAACTGGGCTGTAGTTTTGAATATGCCATCCAGGAAAAACCAAACGGGCTTGCCCAGGCTTTTGTAATAGGTGAGCAGTTTATTGGAAACGAAAAGGTAGCCCTAATATTGGGCGATAACATTTTTTACGGAACAGGCTTTAGCGAACTGATCCGTGGTTTTAATAACGTTGAAGGCGCGGCTATTTTTGCTTACCCGGTTGCCGACCCCGAAAGATACGGCGTTGTGGAATTTGATAAAGATTTAAAGGCCTTATCAATTGAGGAAAAACCGCATAAGCCAAAATCGAGTTTTGCTGTCCCCGGCCTTTATTTTTATGATAATAGCGTAATTGAGATCGCTAAAAATTTACAGCCGTCGCCGCGCGGGGAGTATGAAATTACGGACGTAAATAAATTTTACCTGGAGCGCGGCGATTTACACGTTGGCGTTATGGACAGGGGCACCGCCTGGCTGGACACAGGTACCTTTGATTCGTTAAGCGATGCTTCGGAATACGTTAGGGTAATTGAAAAACGGCAAGCCACAAAAATAGGCTGCATTGAAGAAGTAGCCTACCGCCGCGGGTTTATTGATGCTGAACAGTTAAAAGTATTGGTAGCCAAATATATAAAAAGCGGCTACGGGGTTTATTTGCAAACCTTGCTGGGCTGATGTTTACTACGTAATTTCGTTTATCTTCGACATCAGGTCATCAATCAGCCCTTCTTTATCAGCCTCGAACCAAACTATCTCTTCGTCTTTTCCAAACCATGTCATTTGCCTTTTTGCAAAGCGCCGGGTGTTTTGCTTGATAAGCTCGACGGCATCGGTCAGGTTTATTTTGTTGTCAAAATATTCAAAAAGCTCGCTGTAGCCTACGGTGTTTAAAGCATTCAGACGCCTGTGTGTCAATAACGACTTAGCTTCCTCAACCAGGCCGTGTTGTATCATTGTATTGACACGGTGGTTAATTCGCTGGTATAAATCAGCTCTTGGTAAATTCAGCCCCAATTTTATAACCTGGAACGGCCTTTTATTTGGCGTAGATTTATGGTACGATGAAAATGGTTTGCCCGTACTCTCAGAAACCTCAAGCGCCCTGATTACGCGTTGCGGATTATTAAGGTCAACCACCTCATAATACTCCGGATCGGAGATTTTTAATTTTTCCTGTAAATAAACAATGCCGTTCTCTTCAAACTCCTTATTTAATTTTTCCCTCAGCCCCGGTACCGGGTCGGGGAATTCGTCGAACCCTTCGCACACAGCTTTAATGAATAAGCCAGATCCGCCAACTAATATTACAACCTCGTGAACCTTGAAAAGATCATTCAGCAATGTGAGGCATCGTTTTTCATAATCACCTGCTGTAAATATATCTGTGATCGATAACGTGTTAATAAAGTAATGTTTTACTTCAGCCAGCTCATCGCGGCTGGGTTTTGCCGTTCCTATTGACATTTCACGATAAAACTGCCGTGAGTCTGCCGAAATTATTACCGTGTTGTAATGTTTTGCCAATTCAATCGCAGCCGCAGTTTTCCCCGAAGCTGTAGGGCCTGCAATTACTATCAGTTTATTCATAGTTCCTGGTTCATAGTTGATGGTTCATAGTTCATGGTAGCTGCAGTAAATAGTTTAAAGTTGATAGAAGGAGAATTTATTTGATTAAATGTAATACATTATGGAGTTACGATAAACCATGAACTATAGTCCATGAACTAACCGTAGCTGCCATGAACTATGAACTATGAACTATGATCCATGAGCTAATCAATAATCTTCCCCGCCCGACAGTTTGCCTTCGTCTTCAAATCCTTCCTCGTCGGGGAACTCGCTCCCAAATTCATCATCTTCTTCGTCATCAACCTTTTTCACTTCATCGTCTTCTTCGCCGGTATCCGAAACCTCCGAAAAATCTTCTGTGTCTTCTTCACTTATACCCATCTCATTCAGGAAATCAAAATCATCTCCTTCTGGCGGCACAACCGGAATGGTTGGCGCATTGCCAAATTGTTTTGGCGCTTCGCCGACAGATTTTATAACGGCCGGGTAAACAGTCCCGGGCTTTTCCTCAAGGATAATTTTCATTAGTTCCACATGAAAATCAAACGGGCGGTCGAAATTAAATGTATAGTAAAATTTTTGATGCGGGTCGTCGATATAACTAAGCAGTTTTACACTTTCCATAAGCGGCACACGCCTGTCGATCCTCTTTTGGTTGGGTAAATAGGTAATTTCCTCGCCCTTCATCCATTGATCGTTGCTGATATAGAATGAGGAAGGATACTCTGAATTATAACCTGTTGACTGGTGGATTGCCCGGTGAAGATCCTCAAATGTCTGGTTAGATTTTACATCGATCTCCCTCATTACATCATCGTAGTCTTCAAAAGTAACCCTGAACCTGTATAGTGCCATTCTTTTCGTATGTTTTTACAAAAATAATAATGTTTTGGATTTATTTCGGATTTCGGAATTCCGATTTCGGATGTATTTTCGATTTCGGACGTATTTATTCTTAACTGCAATTTCAAAATAGCTTTAAAATCCGAAATCGAAATTTCGAAATCCGAAATCACAAATCGTTTGCCACAACTATTAAGCCAATTTCTGCGCCTTTTGCTATTGTGTATTTAATCGCCGCTTCACGTTCGTTGGGTATTTCACCTTCAAGTATTGCCTCCCGTATCTGGTTTTTAATAATACCAACTTCCCTACCTTCTTTTATGCCAAATAGCTGCATAATGTCGATCCCGGTTACAGGCGGCTGCCAGTTACGCATATTATCGCGCTCTTCTACATCCTTTAGTTTTTGCTGGACAAGCTCAAAGTTCTGGCGGTATTTTTTTACTTTATATTCATTTTTTGTAGTGATATCTGCTTTACACAACAGCATTAAGCTTTCTATATCATCACCGGCTTCAAATAATAAGCGCCGCACCGCCGAATCAGTGACAATAGATTGGGCAAGCACAATGGGGCGTAAATGAAGCAGCACCATTTTTTGAACGAACTTCATTTTCTCATTTAGCGGAAGCTTTAACTGCGTAAATATCTTAGGCACCATTCTTGCACCTTTATCTTCATGGCCATGAAAGGTCCAGCCATGTCCAGGTTCAAACCGTTTGGTAACAGGTTTGGCAATATCGTGCAAAATTGCCGCCCAGCGCAGCCACAGGTCGTCACTAGTTTCACAAATGTTATCCAATACCTGCAGCGTATGATAAAAATTATCCTTATGGCCTTGGCCGTTGATGATCTCTACCCCGTAAAGGGCTGTCATTTGCGGAAATATTTTATGCAGTAGCCCCGTATCAAATAAATAATTAAACCCGATGGATGGCTTGCGCGATAAAATGATCTTATTCAGCTCATCAGTGATACGTTCCTGTGATATAATGCCAATTCTGTCGGCAGTGCTCTTTATTGCTTCAACAGCGATTTCATCTATCTTAAAATTCAGTTGCGATGCAAAACGAATGGCACGGAGCATGCGTAAGGGATCGTCCGAAAATGTTTCAACAGGGTTAAGCGGCGTCCTGATCAATTTTTGCCCCAGGTCGGCAATCCCGTTAAAAGGGTCTAAAAGTTGGCCGAATGAATCAGGGTGCAAGGAAATCGCAAGGGCATTAATTGTAAAATCACGACGTTTCTGGTCATCTTCCAGCGTTCCGTTCTCAACGATAGGTTTCCGGGAATCAAGGCGGTATGATTCCTTGCGGGCGCCCACAAATTCCACTTCCAGATCAGGGTACTTGAGCGAGGCCGTACCAAAGTTTTTAAAAACAGATAGCTTTACCCTCAGTTTCTTCGCAACGCTTTCCGCAAACGAAATACCATTACCAATAATTACAATATCAATGTCCTTTGACGGCCGGTTCAAAAACAAGTCACGCACAAAACCGCCTATCGCATAAACCTGTAAATTTTGTTCAGCAGCCAGCTTTGATATAACTGAAAATATAGGATGTTTTAAGTGTTGCTTCATTAGTATTTACGAATTACGAATTACGATTTTAGATTTGAAGACTTACAAAAATCGTAATTCGTAAATCTAAAATCGTAAATCTCACCTCCGGATAAACTCAAAACTTCCGTTAGGCGCTAATCTCATTATGGTCGAAGGTGTTTTTATTTCCATGTCGTGCTGGTCAATATCTACTACGTAATCAACACTATCAATAATTTCGGGCGCTATCTGTGCAAAATATTGGGGCGATGGCTTGCCGCTTATGTTGGCCGATGTTGACACCAGCGGCTTGCGCAAGCGCTGTATCAATTGCTGGCAAAAAGGGTGTTTTGAAACCCTTATTCCGATGCTGCCGTCACTGGCAATTAATGCCGGCGAAACGTTTTTAGCGCCCGGCATCACCAGCGTTAAAGGGTTTTCGGCATATTCAATCAACTCGTATGCCAGCGGGTTTACCTCACTTATATAACTCTCCAGTTTGTTTTCCGTATCAAGCAAAATGATCATGCTTTTAGTTTCATTGCGCTGTTTTAACCTGTAAATTTTCTCAATAGCTTCGGTGTTGGTTGCATCGCAGCCTATCCCCCAAATGGTATCGGTAGGATAGAGGATGATCCCCCCTTCCTGCAAAACTTTTAAAGCCTTCGCAACTTCATCTTTAAGCATGGCGCAAATATAAGCCCAATGTATTAATGATAACAATCCATCTGTTAGATATTATTCCTTAATTTGGGCATGGTAAAACAATCCATATTACAATAACAATATGAATAAAAAGGTACCTCTTTGGCTTGTATTGCTCCTTTTATGGTTTGCCTTTATTATCGCGCTAACATTTGGCTGGGAAGTTTGGCGCATAGGAAACAGCAGGCACAGGATGAATAGTAAAACCGATCGGTTTATTATTTCACTTGCCTCGTTCCCATCGTTAGTAAAACAAAGCCTTACTGAAATAGATCGGCCGAGTATACTGATCAGTCCAGATGTGTACCCGGACATCAGCGGCCTGAAAACCGAAAAAAATTACATCGACAGCAATTATATCTTGCTGGCAACATACGACAGAAAAGAAAATCAGTCAGTAGTAAAATTAATAAGGCTTTCTGATCAAAAAATAATTCACCGGTGGCAGCCCGACTATGACGAAATAATAAAACTGTATGGCAAGCAAAATAAGTTTTGGCCGGAGCATAACAAGCATAATTTACAGGTAGTTCACCCGTTGCTTTCGCCGGATGGTTCACTGATTTTCAATAGTGTCATGTCGCCATTAATAAAGATCGATAAAAATTCAAAGCTCTTATGGGCCATTAATGGAATTTTTTATCATTCAATTGAACGGGATGCGGATGGAAATATCTGGGCTCAGTCTATAATTAAACCTCCTGCGGTTTTGCCAGGCTTGTTAAATGCTTACGAGGATGATGCGATAACAAAAATTTCGCCCAATGGTAAATTGCTTTTCCGGAAATCAGTTTCCCAAATATTGCTCGAAAATGGTTACCGGACATTGTTATTGGGCATCGGGCCCTATGAAGTTGATTTGCTGCACCTTAACGAGATACAGCCCGCATTAACTTCGGGCAGCTATTGGATGAAAGGCGATTTGCTGATCAGTTTAAGAAACAGGAGCACGGTATTTTTGTACCGTTGCTCAACAAATAAAATTTTATGGTTAAAGACAGGGCCCTGGCTCAACCAGCACGATGCAGCGTTTATAGATTCGGTGCGTATAGGAATCTTTGGAAATAATACGGTCAGGGTTTTTGGTGAGGATAGGCTTTTAGATGAATATAATGAAGAATATATATATAACTTTAAAACAAATACAATAGCAACGCCCTATACGGAGTTTTTGAAGAAGGCAACGGTAGCAACGCCCAACCAGGGCAGGGGAGAAGTTTTACCAAACGGGGACCTGTTTGTTGAAGAAACAAATAATAACAGGTTGTTAAGAGGCAACACAAAAGATATTCTGTGGCAATATGTCGACCGTATCGACAAGCATTCAGTTGCCGCACTCTCCTGGTCAAGGTTTATATCGAAAGATGAGTTTGAAAAGTTAACATTCTTAAAAAGTAAATAGTACTTTATGATTCAAGGCTTAATTTTTATCTTTAATTATATCGGGCCGGGTTTGGGGGGAGGGGTCATTACTGCTGTGCTGGGTTTTCTCGCTTCAATTTTCCTGGCCTTATTTGCTATTATCTGGTATCCCATTAAAAAGCTCATTGAGAAGTTAAAGAATAAAAAAACTGATGAAAATCGTCATAATTAGTTATTTATACGCTGTCTTTTTTATCCTTGCCTTCCTGGCTGACCGTTTGCCTTTTCTGACGATTATTAACAACATTTCTCGATTAAGCAGGGATTCTTTTCAAACAATCAGATCTGCTATTATTGAAGATTCAAAAAAGCAGGAAATTTTGCTCGCCAATTCCCTTGGCTTATTTAAACAATCCTTAAAAATGACTGGTTTAATACTATTGGTTTCGGCCTGTGGATTTTTACTGTTACTATTAAGCGGGGTTTTCAGGCACTTAAACTACCGGATTTTATTTGATTACATGATGACGACCTACGGGCTGCTATTGGCTATCATATCATTCTTTTCATACTTTTTATTAAAGAGATTGTATGTCAAAGTCAGGTTATAATTTCATTTCGCGGTTACTGCACCACGCTGCATTGCAATCAAAAGCAATAGCGGAAATTTCTTTTGACATAGAAAACGCAATTATCAAAAAGAAAGGCCGGTTTTTTCCCGGTAACCACGTGTTTATATCGGGCCTGGCCAGGTCAGGCACCACTATTTTAATGCGGTATTTATATGAGACCGGCTACTTTAAGTCATTAACCTACCTGGATATGCCGTTTATTCTTATGCCAAATATCTGGAAACAAATATCCTATAGAAAAGCTTCGCTTGAATATAAAGAAAGGGCGCACAAGGATGGCATTATGATAGGCTTTGATAGTCCCGAAGCATTGGAAGAAGTATTTTGGAGGGTATTTTGCGGTAAAGATTATATCCTTCAAGACAGGCTGCAATTGCACAGGGTAGGTGACAACATATTAGAAAAGTTTAGGGATTATGTAAATAACATTTTGATAAGTAGCGATACAGCTAATCAAACCCGCTATCTTTCAAAAAACAACAATCACGTTTTAAGGCTTGGTTATTTGCAGAAGATCATGCCTGGGTCTCATATCATCATGCCGTTCCGCGAACCTTTACAACATTCAAATTCTTTATTAAATCAGCATATTCATTTTTCCAAAATGCAAAAGGAAGATAAGTTTTCGCTCGATTATATGAACTGGCTGGGGCATTTTGAATTTGGACTAAATCAAAAATCTTTTTTTTTAGGTGATGGTGCAATCTTCCGGGAGATGGGGAATTATGCCAAAACCGATATTAATTTCTGGCTTCTAAACTGGAAAAACTATTACCAATATGTTAATCAACATCATATTGCAAACATCATATTTTTCAATTACGATAAATTCTGCGTCGACCCGGCTTCGGAGTTAAGCATGTTATTTAATAAATTAAATGTCACCTCACCGCCTGTCCAGGCAGAACCGTTTAAACCACCAGTCAAGATTATAAAGGGCTTCGACAAAAAGCTATTAGAAGAATGTGGGGCGATTTATAAGATGCTCGAAATTAAAAGCAATTTATAGTGCAGATTATGCTATGCCCAAATATTGCCCCAGCACACTAACAATTTGCAAGTCGTCAATCATTTGCAAGCATTTCGGTATGCCGTATAATTCGCAAGTATTTTTAACACAAGGTTCGCAGCTGAGTTTGCCGTAGCGGATGACTGTTAAATTTTGTTTGTTGTACGGGGCTGTATTCTGCTCGTTACCGGCGCCAAATAAAACAATAGTGGGTGTGCCAACGCTGTTGGCTATATGTGCCGGGCCCGAATCGGTGGTTAAAACAGCCGCTGAGGCCGCCATCAAACTAACTAAGCTAACCAGGTCAGTTTTCCCCGCTAAGTTTTCAATCCGGGTTGCATTTTCCGCCCCGTCGATTACCTGTTCAACAAACGCAGCCTCTTTTGGCGAGCCGATAAAGGCGAATTTTGCATTTTTAAAAGTGCTGGTCAGTAAATTGATAATAGCTTTAGCTTTATCAAGAGGCATCCTTCGTGAACTTGCTTCCGAATTGAAATTTATTAAAACCCTGTTATTATCCCGTTGCCCTGGTTTGTCGATAGCCAATTTAACCTGCCTTTCACGGATAGTTTTACCGGTAAATTGTTCCAATAGCGAAATGTACTCATCAACCCTGTGAACATTTAATGGTTTTTTATAAGCGTGGGTCAATAAAAAAAAGCCTCCTTCTTTAGCAAAGCCAACACGGCTTTTGGCTCCGGTTGCCCATCCTATAACAAGTGACGACAATGAAGTGGGAAGATTAAAAAATAGATCATAATTTTCCGTCCTAAGCTTTTTGCCGAACCTGTAAACGCCGGACAAACCTTTGTTTTCCTGTTTTGAAAAAGAATGGATGGTACGTAAACCCGGTATAAGTGAGGCTATCCCGGTCAGTTCTTTTTTGATGACAACGTCAATAACGGAGTCCGGGTAAAGCTGCGTCACGGCCGAAACAAATGCAGTGCTCATCACCACATCGCCAAGCCAGTTAGGAAGCCTTATGAGTATTTTGAGATTTGAGATTTGAGATTTGAGATTTGAGACTTTTGCCATGGATATCAGGTCGGGGGGTTAAACATGGAGCGTGAGGATTAAAGACACAATCTAAAACACAAGTTATTTATTAATCTCAAATCTGATATCTCAAATCTATCTAAAAAGCCACATTATTTTCTCTCAAAGCATCGTTCAGGGATGTCTTTTTATCGGTTGATTCTTTGCGCTTCCCAATAATTAAAGCACAAGGTACCTGGAAATCGCCTGCCGGGAATTTTTTAGTATACGACCCAGGGATAACCACCGAGCGCGCCGGCACTATGCCCCTGTATTCAGCAGATTTTTCGTGAGTAACATCAATAATTTTTGTCGAAGCGGTTAAAACTACATTTGCCCCCAATACCACTTCTGTTTCCAGGTGAACGCCTTCAACTACTATGGCCCTTGATCCTAAAAAGCAATTGTCTTCAATAATAACCGGGGCCGCCTGTACAGGTTCCAAAACGCCGCCGATACCAACGCCGCCACTTAAATGTACATTTTTGCCGATTTGAGCGCACGAACCTACCGTAGCCCAGGTATCAACCATGGTGCCTTCGTCAACATAAGCGCCAATGTTTACATAAGACGGCATCATAATAACACCTTTTGCAAGATACGCTCCGTATCGCGCTACAGCATGAGGCACCACACGTACGCCGGTTTTTGCATAATCGGTTTTTAGTTTCATTTTATCGTGAAAAACAAAAGGGCCGACCGTAATTTCCTGCATGTGGCTGATCGGGAAATACAAAATAACTGCCTTTTTTATCCATTCATGGGTATGCCAGCGCGTGCCAATTAACTCGGCTACCCGCAGTTTGCCTTTATCTAATTTTTCGATAACTGTGTCAATGGCGTTTATATATTCGTTGTAGCGCAGCAGGTTCCTGTCTTCCCAGGCTTCTTCAATTAATTTTTTTAGGTCTTGCATCGGTAAATAAAACTTTTGGCAAATTAAAGAAATTTAAAGGAATTGTTTACAACGATTTAATATGCACGCCTGGATTATAGATTAGCCCCAAGATTCGTTTTTTAGCAGTTCAACGTAAAATTTCAGCCACGCCCATTAATAATTCAGGACATTTATTTACAGGATAATTTAATTTCTAAATGTTTTATATTATTTTAATTTTACCTGCATTCAATAAAATAATATTTATAAAACCAGGAAAATCAGCTTTTATTAAGCTTATACACCCTTAATTATAGTTATATCGGATAAGTAATTAAATATGCTATTCAACTCCATAAGTTTTGCGATTTTTTTACCGATTGTGTTTTCACTATACTGGCTTATTCCCAGTGAAAAACGGACATTTCAGAATATATTACTATTAATATCAAGCTATGTTTTTTATGGATGGTGGGATTACAGGTTTCTTTTGTTATTAGTTTTTTCAACCTGCCTTGATTACTATTCCGGTCTCAAAATTGACGGTGCAAAAGATAAACGCACCAAGAAAATGTGGTTATTTATCAGCGTTTTTATAAATGTTGGATTTTTGGGATTTTTTAAATATTACAATTTTTTTGCTGATAATTTCATCACCGCAATAAATTCATTGGGTTTTAAGGCCGACATCTGGACTATAAAATTAATACTGCCTGTAGGTATCTCATTTTACACTTTTCATGGATTATCTTACGTGTTTGATGTATACAATAAAAAGACCAGGCCGAGAAAGGGTTTTATAGATTATGCATTGTTTGTTGGTTTTTTCCCTTTGCTCGTGGCGGGCCCAATTGAGCGGGCTACCCACCTGTTGCCACAAATTGAGCAAAAAAGGACTTTTAGATATTCAACTGCTGTTGACGGTCTGAAACAAATGCTATGGGGCTTTTTTAAAAAAATGGCCATTGCAGATACGTGTGCCGTGGTGGTTAACCTTATTTTCAATGGTTCAAATCATTATTCGGGTAGTACTTTAGTTGTCGGAATTGTGCTTTTTGCTTTTCAAATTTATGGTGATTTTTCCGGGTATTCGGATATAGCCATTGGTACCGCGAGGTTATTTGGGTTCGAATTATTAAGAAATTTTGCTTACCCATATTTTTCGCGGGATATTGCAGAATTTTGGCGCAGATGGCATATATCTTTAACCAGTTGGTTTAAGGATTATTTATATATCCCTTTAGGAGGTAGCAAGGGAAACGCCCTCGTTAAGATAAGGAACACATTTATTGTTTTTTTGGTGAGCGGTTTTTGGCATGGGGCCAACTGGACATTTATATGCTGGGGACTATTAAATGCGGTATACTTTTTACCATTATTGCTGATGGGAAAAAACCGGGACAATATAGAGATTGTAGCTAAAGGCTGTATTTTCCCTGCTTTTACAGATGTAATTAAAATAGTAAGCACTTTTTGTTTAACCTGCTTTGCCTGGATATTTTTCAGATCTGCTACAATTGGCCAGGCGATAAGTTATATAAAAACAATTTTTTCACCATCTGTTTTCAATAAACCCGAAATCGTCCCGGTTAGGGCATTCACTTTGATTGGTATATTGATACTGATAGAATGGGCCGGCAGAGAACAGCTTTATCCAATCAAAATAACAGGTGCTAAATGGCCAGGGATATTGCGGTGGACGTTTTATGTGGGTATCGTATTTTTAATATTATATTTCGGGCGCCAACAGGTGCTATTCATTTATTTTAAATTTTAGTAAATGGCTAAATTTATTAAAAATATCGCCCTTTTTATACTTTATACAGTTCTTCTGGCATTTATAATAATTGCGATGTATAAGTATAAAACTGGCATTACAGTAAAAGATATGCCGGCCCCTAACCTTACCCCCAGTTATTCATTTAACGAAAAAATGCGGTTCGCCAGGAAAAAGAAAGCGGATATTATTGCTGTGGGTTCTTCAATGTGTTTAGATAATTTAAGTTCGGATGTTGTTATAAAGAATTTTAAAACCGATTCTTATCTAAATTTATCTTCATGGGGGTTAAGTACAAGGGATATATTTTCTATCATAACAATTTACTCTTCAATTTATAAACCATCTACGGTTATTATCGCAAGTAATTACCGTGACTTTCAGTCTACAGATAAAGAGTTTGATCATAAGCAATTAAGTGACTACCTAAAAGGTTCATCATCTGAGTTTGATAATTTTTTTTTAAATTTTAGTGTAAATTACTACTTCACATATTTTGTTTACCATAAATATACAACATCAGGTAATAACTTCACATCGGGTAATACCTTTTATGAATCATTGATATACGATAAGTATGGGGGTATTTCATTTGATCCGTCTAATTTTAAAATCGATAAAGAAATATGGAATACAGTAGACATTTCAAACTTACGGGAGGCCTCCTATCATTATTTGGATAGTATTTCCTTTTTTTGCAGTCAGAATAAGATCAGGCTTTTATTTTTTCAGACGCCGATGAGGGAGGGCATTTATAGAAATCTGAATAAAGCCTGGCTTTTAAAACATATTAGCAGGGTAAAAGCAATCGTCTTGAAAAACAATCAAACTTTTATTGATGGCAATGATCGATTTTGGCCGGATAGCTTATTTATAGACCCTTTACATTTCAACGCTAACGGCGCCAGGGAATTTACAAAATACTGTTTTGATAAGATGAACAAATGACGACTATGCCTGAAAAAGAAAAATTAAGAATAGACAAATACCTGTGGGCGATACGGGTATTTAAAACCCGCACAGCGTTGTCTTTTTGCCAATCAATATTTCTCTTATCTTGGCGCTTTTTAATAGCCTTTAAATTGTAATATGAATAAAATAATTAACAGTTTTTTTAGAATAACAGCTTCTGGTAAATATATCCCGGAGATTGACGGTATAAGATTTATAGCTATAATCAGTGTGCTACTTTTTCATGCTGCTATATTTTATTTATTTAAAGCGCCTCTTAAACATCCGGATATTTTGAATCAATTTTTTTCAAATGGATATTTAGGCGTTTATTTATTTTTCGTCCTCAGTGGCTATATATTAAGTGTGCCATTTGCAAAACTATTTAGCACAGAAAATCCTGATACAAAACTTGTTTTAAAAAGGTACTATGTGAGACGGCTCACCAGACTTGAGCCGCCTTACATTATTGCGCTCGTTTTTTTTTTTATAATGCTCGTTTTCGGTACGCATAAATACACGTTTGATTATTTATTTCCGCATTTAATCTCCTCCTTGTTTTATTTATCAAATATTGTGTTTAGTAAGAGTCCGGGTATTAACGTGGTGCTGTGGACATTAGAAATTGAGGTCCAATTTTATTTACTTGCACCATTACTATGTTTTTTTGTATTTCATAACAAAATAAGCCACCTGCGAAGAAACTTGTATTTGGGCGCCGCAATAATAGTATTTGCCGTTCTTCAATGGTATATAACATTACCATTCAGATGTTTGTGGCAATATTTTAATTTTTTTTTATCCGGTATCTTTTTAACAGAGATATTGGCAATAAAAAAAATTAATCTTATGATAAGTAAATTTAAAAACCTGGCAAGTATAATATTGTTACTGATAATATTTTATATTGAATATAATAAAACGGGGTTACCCTATCATATTCTTTTCAGTTTTTTAATCGTAATGCTGTATTTGCTCATATTAAAATATAAATCCCTGAATTCATTTTGTACCAATAAATACATCTGCATTATTGGCGGGGCCTGCTACTCGATATATTTAATACACTATCAGGTTATTTCAGCCATTGGCAATCGAATGGTAAAATATCAATTTTCAAAGGTTACACTTTTAGATGAATGCATTCATATTTTTATATATTTAACCGGCGTATTAATTGTCAGCATGGTTTTTTACAAATTATTTGAAAGGCCGTTTATGGACAAAACCTGGCCTGATAAATTGAGGCTTTACTCAAAACGTTTATTAGGCCGCTTTTCCAGTTAAAAGCGATTGTTGGATTGTCCGATCATTAATTTTTAAACTATAGGCTCGGGGGAGTCAGTAAAACCCCGAAGTTAAAGAATCATTCATGGCGGAAAAGGAAAAACTGAGAATAGATAAATATCTTTGGGCTATAAGGATATTTAAAACCCGTACACTGGCGGCCGATGCTTGTAAGGCCGGCCGTGTGAAGTTGGACAATCAAAACATAAAACCATCGCACGAGGTAAAGGTTGGTGAAATCTACCAGGTATCAAAAGGGGTTGAACGCAAGGTTCTGAAAGTTACCGGTTTGCTCGAAAACAGGGCCGACGCCAAAACGGTTGTTGGCTTTTATGATGATATTACCCCAGTTGAACAAACCCAGGCCTTTAAATCAATGTTCCATTCACCTATTTTAAAACGCGACCGTGGTTCTGGCCGGCCAACAAAGAGGGACAGGCGTGAGATTGATGAATTAAAAGATGATTTTTTTGAAAAGGGGCCTAAATAAGTTCTCATTTTTAACGGGTAAGCATCCGGGCGATCATAGTTTTCATTTTAAATAATTGTTGCTTCCAATTAAATGAAGTCAAATTTCTTTTGACTTTTAAAGGATTATAACTTTTGACTTAATCACATATTGTAACGACCTGTTTTTAAGAAAAAAACGAATTATTTATTATTACAAAACGGGGTTCTGAAAGCTGAATATTTAAAGCTCGTTGCAAAACAATTCGTTTTTTTTGATAAAAAATCATATTTTT
>Ga0207060_10301_pt1 | contig 15067 bp, 15 predicted proteins | sample Alteio_BWMinCont_30_FD_153270 | JGI IMG/M metagenome (GOLD analysis project Ga0207060, IMG submission 153270) | Enriched cells from forest soil in Barre Woods Harvard Forest LTER site, Petersham, Massachusetts, United States -... | ecosystem: Environmental > Terrestrial > Soil > Temperate forest >...
GACGTACTGCACCGGCAGGCGCAGGTCCCTGAAATTGAGGTCCTCGATGATCTCCACCGACTCCAGCATCTGCAGCAAGGTATCCCCCGCGTACCAAGGCATGCCGCTGCCGCGGTGCACGATGTTGTCGCCCTTGAGCGCAGAGACAGGTACAAACCGGATGTCGGGAATATCCAGCCCCTTGGCCAGCTCACGGTAGTCCGCGCAGATGCGTTCGAACACCTGCCGGTCATAAGCCATCAGGTCCATCTTGTTCACGGCGACGACCGCGTGGCGGATGCCAAGCAGCGAAACGATGAAGCTGTGGCGCCGGGTCTGTGTGAGCACACCCTTGCGTGCATCGGTCAAAATGACGGCGAGATTGGCCGTCGATGCGCCCGTCGCCATGTTGCGCGTGTATTGTTCGTGGCCGGGAGTATCGGCGATGATGAATTTGCGCCGGTCGGTAGCGAAATAGCGGTAGGCCACGTCAATGGTGATGCCCTGCTCCCGTTCGGATTGCAGGCCGTCTACCAGCAAGGCGAGGTCCACATCGTCGCCGGTAGTGCCGTGCTTGCGGCTGTCCGACTGCAATGCTGCCAGGTGATCATCGAAGATCATGTCGGTGTCGTGCAGCAGCCGGCCGATAAGCGTGCTCTTGCCGTCATCCACGCTGCCGCAGGTTATGAAGCGCAGCAGATCCTTGCGCTGGTCCTGCGCGAGATAGGCCTCGATGTCGGTGCGGATCAGATCCTGCAGCGCCGCCACTAGAAATACCCCTCGCGCTTCTTGTCCTCCATGGAGCCCGCCTGATCGTGATCGATGAGCCGGCCCTGGCGCTCCGAGGTGCGGGTCAGGAGCATCTCCTGGATGATCTCCGGCAGGGTGGTGGCGTTCGAACGTACCGCGCCGCTCAAGGGGTAGCACCCCAAAGTACGGAAGCGCACCATCTCCATGCGCGGCTTTTCGCCCGGGTTCAGCCGCATGCGCTCGTCATCGACCATGATGAGCGCGCCGTCGCGATCCACCACCGGGCGCGGTTTGGCGAAATACAGAGGTACCACCGGGATCTTCTCCAGATATACGTAGTGCCAGACATCCAGCTCGGTCCAGTTGGACAGCGGGAACACGCGTATGCTCTCGCCTCTATTGATGCGGCCGTTATACAGGTTCCACAACTCCGGCCGCTGGTTCTTGGGATCCCAGCGATGGTTACGGTCACGGAAAGAATAGACCCGCTCTTTGGCGCGGGATTTCTCCTCGTCACGGCGCGCACCGCCGAAGGCGGCATCGAACCGGTATTTGTTCAGCGCCTGTTTCAGCGCCTCAGTCTTCATCACGTCCGTGTATTTCTTGCTGCCGTAGTCGAAGGGATTGATCCCCGCCTTCAGGCCGTCTTCATTTATGTGTTCGATCAGTTCGAGCCCCAGGCGCTTCGTGGTTTCGTTCCGGAAGCTGATCATCTCGCGAAACTTCCAGGTGGTGTTCACATGCAGTAAGGGGAACGGCAGCTTCGCCGGGTGGAACGCCTTGCGCGCCAGATGCAGCATCACCGAAGAATCCTTGCCGATGGAGTACATCATTACCGGCCGTTCGAATTCAGCCGCCACCTCGCGGATGATGAAGATGCTTTCCGCCTCGAGTTGCTCGAGATGGCTAAGGCGATAATCCTTCATGGGAGCGGCATCTGGGAAGAGATCGCATACGGTACAGACCGACGCAGACCCCGATCACCCATGCGGTTGAAGGGGCATACAAACACACGGCTGCGATAGTGGCTGGACATAACTAGTGGGCGCGCATGGGGTTCTGATGATGCGTTTCGTACGTAATCGGTCGAAATTCAGCTCAATACGGAGAATTTTACACATTTGCCGAGGCCGGAGCACCTCCGCGAGGGACGTTTATGGGTGAATTCCGGCTAATTCTTCGGTTTAGTGTGAAGTACCGCTGCAGAACGTCGGCGACATGGCGTCTGCTTTTGCTGAAAGCAGGTGAGCTTTGCTCAAACGGTTTGTCGTGCGATGTAAGGATGTGGGCTAGGGATTCATTCCGAAGCGCAATCACCGGGCGCGCCGCGCCAGCACAATCGAGATTCGCGAGTTCCCTGCCCTCTTCCAGCAAGCATTCAATCTACGTCGCTATAGCCCAGAGTTCGCATCGTTCTACCTGCAATCCATCTGAATATCAGTATTCGCATACGGCCCCATGAAGACCAACGCCGCAATTTAAGCGCTCGAGTATCCTTGACGTCCTGAATCTTCTTGCCGTCATCATTATCAAAGCTTGAATTCACACGATTTATCTCAAGAAATTTTGCGGGACGCTCATCGTCCGGCAAGCCGATGAAATCCAATACCTCAGCCACTACGCGACTCGGATCGTTGACGATGTCCTCGTGTCGCACTCTCAGTGTACGTTCCGGGTAGGCTTCTTCAAGTGCCAGCCCGCGCCGCGCAAAAACAACCCAAGTAGCGCACGCAAGGAAGAAGTTCCTTGCCCACCAACTCTTGAAGCCGCTATTCAGCATCGAACTCACGACACTGCGCCCGTCTCGCACGAGGTGCAGGAATCGCGCATCGGGAAACATCACGGCCAATGTATCGGTAGCGAATTCAGCGTACATTGGGGTGTGGTCAATCCATATCTTCCCCTGAGAGCGGCTGCGATAAAGGCTATCTACCCCGACACCCAAGTGAGCTGCGAACTCTTCAAAGCCCACGCCATTGACTCTCAACCATCCGGTTTTCGCTGTCAGATCCGCCCTGCGATAGGCGCGTCGCAAGCGGCCTTTCCCAAAGAGATAAAAATTGAAATACGACTCTGCAGACGTCCACATCTTGGGATGTTGTGCGAGTGCCCAGGCTAGGGCACTGGTGCCGGATCGCGGAGATGCGATAACGAACACCGCGTTGGGCAAGTTCCTGCCTATTCCCTTGCTCGATTCGACGGCCATACAGTCGCCAGCCCGTGACGCCGGAGGAGTTTCATTCCCGTCTGCCGTCTGGACGACAGGACGGGAGGGACTATCTCGGCGAGGTCCCTCAGGGTTTACAAACAGCGTTACCGTTTATCACAAATCCACAACTCGCCGAAGGTCTGATCCTTAGGCCCGTCTCTCCGAGCTGCAAGAGAATGCCGCAATACTTTGAAGTCACTCAATTAGGGCAGGCTAGAACGGAATATCGTCATCCTGAAAATCGCTGCTGGCCGGCTCCTTGTCTGGAGTCTTGGCCGCTGATTGAGGCTTCGCTTCCGCAAATCGGGGTTCGCCGGCACCGCTGCGGCCACCGAGCATCTGCATCTCGTCCACCATGATCTCCGTGACGTAATGTTTCTGCCCTTCCTTCTCGTAGTCGCGGGTGCGCAGCCGACCCTCCACGTAGATCTGGGAGCCCTTGCGCACATACTCGCCCACGATCTCCGCCAGGCGATTATAGAAGGTGAGCCGGTGCCATTCGGTGCGCTCTTTCTTCTCTCCGGTCTGCTTGTCCTTCCAGGATTCATTGGTGGCCGCCGTGAGGTTGACCACCGCACCCCCGGAGGGCATGTACTTCACTTCCGGGTCCTTACCCACAGTGGCCACCAGGATCACTTTGTTTACACCTCTTGCCATAACCCCTCCGTCGGCGCCAACCGGTAAAGATCTTCAATTGGGCTGTATATGATGATAAGGGTCCATTTTCGCACGCCTGATACCACCATAGGAAGCCGGTTGAACCCTATTGCTAAATTCCAAATATCAAATCCAAATTTATACATCCAACTCCCGCAAAATCGCGGCGGATATCGTATCAATGTCTGATTCTTGCAGCCCCACCCACAGCGGCAAACGAATGAGCGTGCGACTCACGTCATCGGTCACGTGCAGCGCTCCATGGGATCTCGCGTATCTTTGCCCGGCAGGTGAGGAATGCAGCGGGACATAGTGGAATACTGCCTGGATGCCCTGCGCATTCAGTGCAGCCAGAATTCTCCTCTGCATCTCTTGATCACGCACCAGGATATAGTACATGTGTGCATTATTCGTGCACCCCGCTGGTATCACCCCTCGCCTGATTGACTCTTTAGCCTCAGCAACAGCAAGTTGCCGGTGGTATCTATTCCAGAGCCGCAGACGTTGTTGGGTAATATCGTCGACATTCTCGATCTGCGCCCAGAGAAATGCCGCAAGTATCTCGCTCGGTAGAAAAGATGACCCTATGTCCACCCAAGTATACTTATCAACCTGACCACGGAAAAACTGTGAGCGGTTGGTGCCCTTCTCCCAGACGATTTCTGCGCGCTCCACGAAGCGCGCGTCATTTACCAGCAGGGCCCCGCCTTCCCCGGAGATGATGTTCTTCGTCTCATGGAAGCTCAGCGCACCGAAATGGCCAATGGCACCCAAGGTCCTGCCTTTGTAAGTTGACGCAATCGCTTGTGCCGCGTCCTCAATCACCAGCAACCCATGGCGCGAGGCGATGTCCATGATGACATCCATCTCACAGCCGACTCCCGCATAGTGCACTACCGCGATCGCCTTCGTCTTGGGAGTTATGGCTCCTTCAATCTTTGTCTCATCGATATTCAGGGTGTCGGGGCGGATATCCACGAAAACCGGCACGCCGCCACGAAGGACGAAGGCATTGGCGGTGGAGACGAAGGTGAACGAAGGCATAATGACTTCGTCGCCAGGGCCTATATTCGCAAGTATCGCAGCCATCTCCAGTGCCGCGGTACAGGAATGCGTCAGCAAAGCCTTGCGGCTACCCGTAGTGATCTCAAGCCAAGCCTGACATTTCTTGGTGAATGCTCCGTTCCCAGAGAGATGCTCGGCATCTATCGCAGCGCGAATATAGTCGAATTCTTTACCGCTGGCATAAGGCTTGTTGAATACGGTAGTCATAATTTAGCTATTTCTCGCGAAGTTGAAAATAACTGCGCCGATGAACGATCGACGAAAACCTTATCCCTCTGAGCAACCTCGGATGAACGTGAAACAAGATTCCTGCACTGGCGCTATTGTACCGAATCGCTCATCGCCCAAGTAGTGCAACAGACGTACCACATTAGCAAAGCCATTGGCGTCTGCCTTCAATAAGTGACCTACGAATTTCAAGTCATCGTTCTTGCGGATATGCGCAGCGATATATCAGATATTTTAGCTGCGCCGTCTCATACTCGGCGACGACTGAGAATATCCCGGCCTCGTCGAAGAGCCGCCTACAAGTCGGATTCGCGTATATGACACACAAGTCTCGTGGCCGGCGCCGCAACGATGCGAGGACATTCGTCACGACAGGGTACATCACCGTTTCATCGAATGGGTTGTTAAGGAAGATCACGCTGGCTTCGTCGTGGATCTCATAGATAGCAGCGTCTGCATGAGTTATTTCATATTGGATTACATGCGATACAGCCTTCGAATATATCGCTAGGTTCGCTCTGGCGATACGGCATAACAATTCCGAGAAATCCACGCCGCACAATCTGCGGAAACCATAGTCCGATGCGATCATCAATACACGACCCTTGCCGCAACCGATGTCTAAGAAAAGACCGCTCTTCGGAAACCCCACTTCGCGGAAAATCCTCCGCAGCGAGCGTTCCTGAGTAGGCTGGTATTGGACACCGTGCTCCTTGTTGCCGCCAACCACCGCCAGAGTGCTCAGCTCCGCCCAATAGCTAGTGTCTGTCTTGTACTTGTAATCGAATGTCAGATCCTGCACATGTAGGAGCACTATCCGCATAGTGCGGACAAATCCTTTGTCGCGGAAACTCTTGAAAAGCAGATAGACAATATTCACTTTGACGCCACGAGATATCTAATTGTATTTCTGGCGCATATGAGGTGCGTCCATCCGAATATACCCCCCGCTTCAATATGCACTGACTAGGAAGGGCTCGCTCTGGACGGACTCCGGAAATGTCTTCATAAACGCGCGTGAGCCGGAACCCCGGGAAAAGAGGAGATCGATGATGCTTACAGTATGCTCGAATGGTGGATATAGCTGTTCATATTCAGGATAGCCGGAGTAGTTTGCGGCCAAAACCTCCACCTGCTCCCGGGCGAACAACGTCGAGTCAAGATATCGGAGCGCCGCTGGACCGGTTACGTATATCTGCGATCCCGTCTGTTTGCAAAGGTTCACCAGCCGTTCTGTCCTGCTACCCATCAATTCGTATCGACTAGCCCAGCTGACTTTGGTCGTGATACCCAAGAGATCGTTGACTGCGACAATGAAGGCGTAGTTGATCTGACTTAACATCACTTCTTCATTGCTCATATACAACGGTTCTAACGACGCCGCGCTCTCCTTGAAGCTGCGGCTACGCGAGTATGCCTGAGAGATGGACTTCCAATGTTTGATCCGCCAGATGTCCGAAGCAACCCTAGTATTGGCGATGGTTTGCTCCAGCGTTTCCTGACGCACCGGGATCGTCAGCCACTGGGTCCCCTGCTTCACCTTGATCTTGTTTCTGTTTCTCCAGTCATTCTTGGTATATTGCATGTCGTCATAGATGATGAACTCATCCACCGAATTGATTAGGTCGAAATATCCCTTCCAGGGGATGTAATTCGACTGCAGAATCGCGAGTTTTTTCCGGTTAGTTCGTTTCGACATCGTGTCGTTCTCTCGATCAGACAACAGACAAGTTACTGCTTGATGCGTCGGAGTCTCCATGCGGCGACGGGCATTATACGTGCGGCAAGCAGTGTAGGATATTGTCCCAGTCTTCTACGGTGAAAAGGCTTTCCGCCATATGAAGCAGATAGGTGGATATTTTGGGTTGGAACTCGCGGAGGGCGCCAGCCACTACCATGAGACCCCGTATACCTTCAAGAGTGGTCGGGCAGCACTCAGCTTCGTTCTCGATGCGGGCAAGCCAAGGAAGCTCTTTGTGCCGTATTACTGTTGCGACAGTCTCTTTGATCCGATCATTAAGAGCAAGATACCGTTTGAATACTATGAGATCGACAGTGCTCTCGAACCGACACGGCTGCCGGATCTCGAGAAGGACGAGATGTTCATCTATGTCAATTATTTCGATTTGAAAAGAGTCTATTCCGAGTATCTGTCGAATAGATATAAGAGCCAGCTCATAGTCGATTGCACGCAGGCTTTTTTTTCCAGAAGTAACGGCAATTCATGGTATTTCAATTCCTGCCGGAAATTCTTCGGCGTCCCTGATGGTTCTTATCTCTATATACCCGAAAATTTCAGCCGAAGACTTGAGCCAATAACCGAAGAAAATAGGAAATATGTTTACGGACATCTACTTCATAGGTTCAACGGTGACACAGAGGCGGGTTACAAGCTATCTCTGGAAAACGAAGCTCTGATCGATTCGGAGCCGTTGGCCATGTCGAGACTCTCCAAATACCTGCTCAGCCACGTGGACTACGTTGCTGCGCAAGCAGCGAGACGCAGAAACTATGCGAAGCTGCGAAGCCTATTATCCGAGACGAATAGATTGGCGTTCAAGACTGACCTTGGCGTGGCGGTTCCGCACTACTTCCCGTTGCTTGCTGACAAACTCGTACCCAAGGAGACGCTGTGGAAGGAACAGCTATTTGTGCCTTACCTCTGGAAGGAGTGTATTAACAGGAAGGTAGAAGGTTTTGAATTCGAGCGCGAATTGTCTTCCCGACTTCTACCGCTCACGGTGGATCAGCGCTATTCAGAAAGTGATATGGAGTATGTTGCCAGCAAGATACTTCCCCTACTCGAAGCCAGATAGCTCATTCTTTTCCTGGAATCTTGTCGGTCGTCCTGGATACGAGATATAAAGGGCGCTTCTTAGTCTCATCGAATATCTTGCCGACATAGATCCCGATGATCCCTAGGATCGAGATGATAATTCCACCAAGAAAGTAGATGCTCACCATGAGGCTCGTCCAGCCGACAATGGACTGTCCGACAATCAGCTTGTGCGCCAGATAGTAGATGCCTGCGACAAAAGAAGTCATCGAGATCAATATGCCAATGTTGATTGTCAGTCTTAGAGGTCTATCTGAATAGGCAATGATCGCGTCGGTCGCCAAACGTAGCTGCTTAGATATGCTATAGCTGCTCTCGCCTGAAAACCGTTCCGCGTGTTCCACTCTGATATAGGCGGTCGGATAACCCATCCAGGCCACCAACCCGTTGAACAACCGGAGGTTCTCGCGCATTTGCTGGAATGTCGTGACCACCTGCCTCGAGACGATACAGAGGTTGCCTGCATCGGGGTCGTAGTTCATTCCTGAAAGGTAATTGAATAGACGATAGAAGACGTAGGCAGAAGCACGTTTGTACCAGGGATCTTTTCGTTTGTGCCTCAACGCGATCACAACGTCAAAGCCTTCCTGCGCTTTAGCATACAGCTGCGGAATACCTTCAGGCCGCTCCTGGAGATCGCAATCGATGACAACCACCCATGCGCCGCGCGAATAGTCGAGCCCCGCGGTGATCCCATAGTGCTGCCCGAAATTGCGAGTGAACTGCAGACCACGCACACGAGGGTCGTTGCGCGCCAATTCGCCGATCACCTCCCAGGAGCGGTCCCCACCGCAATCCTCGATCATGATCAGCTCAAAATCCTCGGTGATGGTACTGAGCGACGCCTTAAGCCGGCGGTAAAGCTCCTGCAAACAGTCCTCGGCCTTATATACGGGTATGACGACAGATATGAGTGGCATGGCTGCAGCTCTTACCGGAGCCCAACTAGAGCTACGCCCGCCAAAATCAGCGCCGCACCCATGAGCTGCCATTGTGACAACGATTCGCGAAACAGCAGCCAACCTCCACATATGACCAAGGGGTAGGTCAGCGACATCATGGGATAGGCGACGCCTAGAGGTAAGCGCGTCATGGCCAGGATCCACGCAAGCGCCGCGATTACCGCGCAGAACAATCCCACGATAATCCAGGGGTTCACCAGAAGGTTGAACAGGAATCCGATTCTTGAGGACCAGCCCGCGGGCAAGGCACCCGCGCTGCCCGCCTGCCATTTGATGAGCAGCTGGCCGATCACTGTGAAAATGACCGTGAGGCAAACAAAAACATAAGCGCCTGTCTTGCCCATCCTGCTCTCCCTCTTAGGGCGTCTATTGATTGACAACCCATTCGTGCGCCCTTGCAACGCTCTTACTATCCTCTGGCACGCAGCTCATCCAGCGCGTGCCGCGACAATCTCCATCTGCGACGCATTATAGCCGCAGCCCACCTCCAACCCGCAAAGTGGGTGCTTCCAGCTGCACAAGCCGCGCCGGACCGACGCTTTTCCGCAAGGGCTCCCACAGAAAGACCGCTTACTCGGAGCGAATTTCCGGCTGCCCGACGAGTAGCAGTGGTTGTTGATTCGCTGCTGTGTCAGCGTGATAGCTCATCTCGAGATACGCTGCGGCACCCACGGCACCATGGAACCTGAGGCTGACAACCTGATACTCTCCCGCCGAAATCTTCCATGATTGCGCGGCAAGTTCACGCCCATCGGCTGTAACCACCTTCACCTCAAAATTCATGGGAACATCCCCGTGTTGCGATTCTTCCGGTGTAAAACCGATAGAAGCCGAAAAGATCCAGGGCGGCGCAATCCCGATCGCCATTAGCGGAAACCGCACAGCGGAATCCGACTTCAGGAGAAGCGTGTCGCTCTCGGTGAAGAATTCATAAGTATATGGGGCAAGCGCATAAAGGTCCGGGCGCGGACTTTCCGGCGACGCAAGGTCCCGGGCGCTTGCTGTGGGCAGAATTTCCGTCAGATGCGCGTAACGCGTGCCCGGAATCGGCGCCTTAGCGGCCGGCATCATGATATTGCCTATTCGTGTGCGCAAGTCGATTGCGAAGTAGCTGGGAGTTTCAATTACCGGCAAACCCGACCTGCGGAGATTATCTGCTGTATTGAATAGTGGCGTATCGGCAGGGAACTTAGGGGATATGAGCAAATTGATCCTGGCGAAATTGAGATATCTGACGAATGCCGACTCCGAATTTACAATAGGGTTGGCTTCCCAGTGGACGGCAATATTTTCTGCCGTACATGGCAGCATGTATACACCCTGCCAGTCGCCCGCCGCCACGGCTCGACAATCGGAGGCCATATTCCTGAGTATGAATTGCTGTATAGGTAACAAACCTTTGGCCTGCAGTTCAGCATCTCGCGTCTGCCCCGTATGAAATGGGGAACGGACGAAATTCAACGAAAACGGGGCGGTTCCAGGATGTTGCAGGCCGGGCGAGAGCAGAAAGCCGAGACAGGTATTTGCCCCCACGAGAACGGGCAAAATCAACAGCAGGACCGAACGAAGCAGGCCCACTGACTGCCAAATGAGCCCAATGCCAAGCAAAGCAGAGAGCGTAAACGGGAAGATGTAATAGTTCCCGTCGCCGCCGGCATTGTTACCATAGAAAATCATAAGCAGGTATGCCGCCACGACAATGGGACCCAGGCCGGCGCCAATCTTGACCCACGTTGATCTCGACCGCGAAAGCATTGCCGAGACGCAGCCCGCTACGAACAGCAGCGCTCCGGCATTTCCCGGCCAGACGGAACTAACGCTATTGAGTTCCGTAGGTCTGAAGAGATAATCGTAAAGAACGGTTAGTCGACTACCCGCAAAGACGAAACCCTCATCGGTACGGATGTGCGCGGGGTACCTGGGTTGGAAACCCAGAAAATCAAACGTTCTGGTGATCAGCTTGTCGCCAAGAATGGGGTAACCAGTCATATGATAGGTGCGCCAGGAGAACGCCAGAAAAATCAGCACGGAGATAGCGGATAGAAACACGATAGGCCCGCGTGCCCACGATGTTCCCAAGCCACGGCGCACTCCGCCCCCCCTCAACTGCCAACCGAGCGCGATCAGGGCCGCCATTGATAGCAAACCTCCGAACGGGATGGCGGATAGCTTGGTGGACAGGCCAAGCAATACGGTCGAGAAGACGCCAAGATACCAGACCGGCTCGGCACGCTTAATGGCGATCGCAAAAAACAGACTCCCCACCAACAGGAAGTAACTCCCCAGGAGATCCGGCTTCGCGGTCATAGCCATGGTGCTCATGACCGGCATGCAAACGGCCAGTGCCATCACCAGCAAGGCATGGCGGGACCTCATGCCGGCTACACGCATTAATGCAAATGCAGCTATTCCAAAGGCGAAATATACGCAGATGTTGAGGGCATAGACGAAACCGAAATCGATCAGCGCATTTGCGGGTAACGTCAAGAGCTCGAACAGTTTTGGGTAATGATAGACCTGGCCGATGAGATTCAGACGGTCGAAGATCGACCCATATGGGGCAAGCACCCATTCGCTGCGCAGGCCATACCATATGGAGTCAAAATCAATGACATTGGAACTCCGGACGAATAAAACCAACACTGAAACGAGAATATAGGCACTGCAAACGCCCACCCAACGGTCTCTGTGCGTCATATACTTCAGTGCAGTCAACGTAAACGGCTTCTTGCGTAAAATGATAATTGCCGCCGCGAACAGCAAGCCGCTGTAGACCAACAGGCCAAGCGCCGAAGCCAGGTGCAGCAGAGACAGCAACAAGGCACCGCAGATCCACACACAGATCCCGAGCGCAAATCTGATAGAAAACAACGTACCTGCATTTGAGCGCTCGTGTCGCGCGGAAAAGATCGCGCCCGTCGCGAGGATCCCTTCCAGCCAGGCGAGCGCGAACAGGAAGGGGAGCTCGACGGCGTGGAGGCGCAAATATATGAATATGCCGCCGCCCAATAGCGCAAGATGTGCGCCTTTTCTAAGTCGAAGCGTTGCGGCTATTGCGAATAGAGCAAGTAGTGCCAACGCTTCAAGCCCGCCTTGCGTGAACGCGGGCAACGATACCTCCCACAAATACACCGGGCGCTCGAAATAGGAAACCAAAGGCAGAACGATGAATGTCGTTGCCGCAAGCAGCAGGCTAGCGGCGCCAATTTGTTGCAGTCGCTGGTTCATGGCTGTCTGACCTCAGGGTTGGCCATGGGCGATGACCAGGTAGCAGCCATCCACAAGACCGCCAAACACAGGCTGAACGCGAAACCTGCCAGGGGTCCGAACCGGCCCTGGCACCAGCCGCCTACCGCGCCGCCGAGGAATAACCCCAGAAATTGGGAGCTGGAATAGACACCCAGAGCGGTACCCCTTGCCTTAGGCAGGGCCAGCTTCGAAATCAGGGACGGCAATGCCGCCTCGAGGAAGTTGAACGCAACGAAGAACGTGCTCAACGCTGCGACCAGCCCCAAGAGTGAGGCGTGAAATCGCATGAAAACCAGCTGCGCAGCACCCATGGCGGCGATCGACAACATGAGCATGCCGTGCATGTGCCCCCGACGGTCCGCCAGCCACACCATCGGCGCCAGGACCAGTGCCGACACACCGAGTACAGGCACGTAAACCAGCCACTGCCGGCCCACGCCCACACCCGCGGCCTGCAGCAGGGGCGGCATGCCGAGAAACGTCGCCGTGAGTATGGCGTGTTGCGCCAGGATGCCGAAGTCCAGGCGCCATAAGCGAGCATCGCGCAGGACCTTGGCGAGCATCGCCGCCACCGGTTCTGCGTCAACGTGCGCCTGACGGGTCACCGGCGACGGTACGGCGACGTAGAGCAGCAGCAAGCAAATGCCGCCCAGGCCCGCCGTCAACCAGAACATGCCCGGCACTCCAATCCAGCCGTTCAAGATCGAACCCGAGACCAAAGCCACTCCAAACGCCAACCCAATACTCACACCGATGATGGCCATCGCTTTGGTGCGGTTACCCTCGTGCGTCAAGTCTGCCGCCAAAGCCAACATCGCCGAGCCCACGGCGCCCATGCCCTGCAGCGAGCGGCCCAAGGCGATGCCGGCAGCGGAGTGAGCAAGGGCGGCAACGCCGCTCCCCCCCCGCAAAAATCACCAGGCCCGCGGCAATCACAGGCTTTCTGCCCATACGATCCGAGAGCAGACCCAACGGGATTTGGCAAAGCGCTTGGGCGAGGCCATAGATACCCAGTGCCAAGCCGATACGAAAGGGCGTTGCATCCGGCAGATTCCTGGCGTAAATCGCGAATACCGGATAGATCGCGAACAAGCCAAACATCCGCAGCGCGAAAATCGCCGCCAACGAAAAGACACCGCGGATTTCTTGACCGGAAAGCGTCACAGATAACGGGATCGATGTCGACATCCACGATTCATTGCTTTGAACCTTCGGTATAAAGCCATGGTGCCAAAGCGCAGTCAGCATTTTTGCAGCAGACCGTTGCAAAACGCCGCCAGTGTAACATAGCATCTATTTTTCAAGGGGAGGCAGGACCACTGGCGGTAAGACGTCATTACAACCGGATGCGCGCACCCAATCCCAATGCCGATCGCATACACCGTATGCGCCGACAGATTGCATGGAACGAATCCTACTTATGGACGTAATCAAGAAAAATCTCACGAAACTTATCCGCTTCTGGCCATCAATTTTCGGAATCGCCCTGTTTGTTTACACGCTGGTGTGCGTAGATAAGTTTTGGAGGACCAACGACGACACCGGGATGGGCATGATTGCTTGTGGCTTTGGGGTTGGTAGCACCCCTTCTCCCTACATCGTCTATTCAAATTTCCTTTGGGGCTGGCTGGTCGGGCGTTTTTGCGGCCTTCTGCATGCCAGCGCATACGGCTTCGTCACTTACGCGGTGACCCTAGTTTCCCTTGCCGCGATCTCATGGGGCATGTACCGCCGCCGCGTGCCGCAACTCATCGCGGTTGCGACACTGATCATCGCTTATGTACCGCTGTTGGTGCTGATGCAATTTACATTCGTCGCCGGCTATATGGCGGCTGCCGGGCTGCTGCTCATCTATACACAAACCGACGACGATCACCTTTTCGTGCGCATCACCCCGTGGATCCTATTGTTCGTTGCAGCGCTGATCAGGTTTGACGAATTTCTGGTGGTGTGCGCAACCAGTTCGCCTTTCTTCTTGACGTCAGAGCGTGGTTGGCGTCATCGCTTTCTGATTTTTCCAAGGCATACATTACCCGCTGGCCTCTTATGTATCTCGATCATTGCCGCCTATGTCTTCGAAGCTCATGTCCATGCACAGAGCCCAGAATGGCAAAGTTTCGAGCAAATCGATCCGCTGCGCGCGGACTTTACCGACTTCAATCTAGCTGAAGCGGTCGACGCGCGACCCGATTTGTTACACCGTGCAGGGCTCACGCACAACGACGTGGCTTTGATAGCGGACTGGTTCTATCTCGATCCGGCGGTCTTCGATGTAGGAAAGCTACAGTCCCTCAGTCAGGGAATTCCGTTCGCCGAACGCATGCGCTTGAATCTAGCTTCTTATGATGATTTTCTACGCCCATTCAGGAACTACCAGTTCGCGTTGTTGTTGGGGATCCTTCTGGTGTCGCTGCCCTTCCTGCACCCGCGCTGGCCGGCCGTCTGTGCAGCGACAGTCATTCTTCTGCTGATGCTGGCGACGTTCATGGCGGGGAGGCCGGGAATCACGCGCATATTCGTGCCCATGATGTTGCTCATCGATGGTTTCGCGTTGTCGTCGCTGCGTCTGCAGCGCGGCCGCTGGTTCGGGTTCTTCTCCCTGGTCGCCTTGGGCTGCGGCATCGCCGTGTTTGCTAACCAGCTGGGGTTTTCAAGAGACCTGGAAGCGCGCGCGGCGGCCGTGCAGCAGGATTTCCGCGTCTTGCCCCGCGACGTCCTTTATGTGATCTGGGGGGGTTACTTCCCATACCGGCAGTACTATCAGCCATTCATCGACGATGGAAGCGTCACGGCGCTGCACGTATACGGGTTGGACTCTTGGGAAACGGCGCCATTCGCGCTGGACACGCTGCATCGCTATACCGGAGGACTGGACTTCGTGCCGGCGCTTCTGCATGGACAGACTTTCCGGATATTTGCTCCCCCGGAGCAGCTAGACCTCTTGCAGAAATATTTCTCGGAACATTACCGGGCTTCGCTGCGCAGAATGCGCGTTTTCAGCCTCGACAGCTATGATTGCTATCAGATATCGGTGACCGTGCCCGGTTAGGACCGGCGCATGTCCGGGCTTGCCTGATTCTGGGGATGGCAGACCCAGCGCCTCAGCCCGATTTGGCCCGTGCGGCCTTTGCG
>Ga0207060_10302_pt1 | contig 14998 bp, 17 predicted proteins | sample Alteio_BWMinCont_30_FD_153270 | JGI IMG/M metagenome (GOLD analysis project Ga0207060, IMG submission 153270) | Enriched cells from forest soil in Barre Woods Harvard Forest LTER site, Petersham, Massachusetts, United States -... | ecosystem: Environmental > Terrestrial > Soil > Temperate forest >...
TCCTTATCCTGCTTTTATTACCTATAGCTGCTTTTTCACAAAAAGACTCGACCAAATATAAAGATACCATCGTTTACCCGCCGGTTCCAATTGATTCGGCAGGTTCCATTGTTTTTAAACACATATACGATGTACCCAATACGCCCAAAAGTGAGTTATATGCCCGGGCAAAAATCTGGACGGCGATAAATTTTCTCTCCGCAAAGAACGTTATACAGCTCGACGACCAGGATAAAATCAGTTTGATAATGAAAGGCGTTTACGAAGGCGAAAACAACCTTTGGTTTACTATTCAATTTACCTTTAAAGACAACAAGTATAGGGTGATCCTATCACAGTTTTGGATAGAGCGATTGGAGATAGCAGGTTATTCTGCGGTTACCAAAGATCCAACCAAAGAGTTTGTAAAGTATTATCCGGATGCGGAATATAAGGAGCTGTGTGGATACAACGCTAATGTTAAAGCCGGCAATGCAAATTTTAATGATGAAATTGGCCATACAAAACGTCGTGAGAAAGTGAACGCAAGCCATGTGCAGTCCAAAAAGCTATGGAAAAATCAGCCAGGGGCGACGACTTTTAAAACGCTGATTTTTTAGTGTTGCCTCTCCTTTGGCGAATGCCAAAGGCGTACCGTACTCCCGTTACTTTGGAATATGTCCCGGTCACGAGAAGCCTTTGCTCGCAAGCCATCAACGCCATTCTTGCGCCTGAAAAGGGGGGGACAGCGCCCCGTACGAAAAAACACACATTCTTAAATGCTTTAATAATCCTAAATTTATAAATTAGATAATTATTTGAACCTCAAACACATTTTGTTATGCTCAACCATCTTTTTAAGTTTTGCCTTATCCCGGCTTTCCTTTTTCCCGGTATTTTGATCATAAGTGTCCAGGGTAAACAAATCACTAAAATGAGTAAGCCCGGTAGTTCTGATACCGCAGCCGTTAAAGCTGCGGGCAAAATAATATTTGCCAAAACCTGTGCACCATGTCATAGTAAGCCTGCCGATCCAAAAACTCCATCGCTAACTGTTCTGTCGCACATGGAGCCGCAGGTCATTCTTAACGCATTAAATAACGGCAAAATGAAACCGCAGGCAAGCGCACTTACCCAGGCGCAACGTGAAGCGGTGGCCCAGTTTATATCAAACAAAATGCTTAAAGCAACCAGCATAGCCGACCAGGCGTACACTAAATTCTCGTTACCGGCGAAGGGCAACCCGCTTAACGATTATTCGGGTTGGGGCGGCAACCTGGAAGGCACCGGCTACAGGACTACAGCCCAGGCCGGTATTACGCCGGCAAATGTTAAAAGCCTGAAGCTAAAATGGTCGTTTGCTTTTCCTAACACCAACGAAGTGCGCTGCAAGCCTGCTATAGTTGGCAATTGGGTTATTGTGGGCTGCGAGTCGGGCGATGTATATGCATTGAACAAACATACCGGGAAGATCGGCTGGCATGTTAAGGCAAAGGGAACCATAAGAAGCGGTATGGTTATAGTTAGAAATGCCGGCGCCGTTACCGCCTATTTTGCCGACGGCGCAACACACACCTATGCGGTAGATGTTAAAACAGGCAAAATTTTGTGGAGCACACGTGCCGGCGTTGACCAGGTGGCAATGAATACGGGTACAGTAGCTGTTTATGGAGGAAGCGTATTTGTGCCCATCAGTTCTATTGAGGTTGCAATGGTTTTAGACAGCAATTATAATTGCTGCACCTCTTCCGGCGGGGTTGCGGCGTTGGACAGTAAAACGGGTAAGGTGTTATGGTACCACCGCGTTGTTCCTGCTGCTGCGGCTACAGCAAATATGAAAAGGAATGGCAAGCCCTTTTACGGCCCGTCAGGCGCGCCGGTTTGGTGCAGTCCCACTATCGATGTAAAAAGAGGCTTGCTTTATATAGGCACAGGCGAAAATTATAGTGAACCGGTTACCGGTACCAGCGATGCTATCCAGGCGCTCGACCTTAAAACCGGGGCACTCGTTTGGAATTTCCAGGCTACCAGCAATGATGCCTGGAACATGGCCTGCCCAACCGTTGCCAACTGCCCGGGCAAAACCGGGCGGGACCTGGATTTTGGCATGGCGCCCATATTAGTAAAAGGCGCCGATGGCAAAGAGCGGTTGCTGGCCGGTGAAAAATCCGGCGTGGTATATGCCTTAGACCCGCAGTCCGGAACGCTGCTTTGGAAAACGCGTATAGGCAAAGGCGGTGCGCTAGGCGGCATTCACTGGGGTATGGCTGCCGACGGAAGAAAGGTTTATGCGGCCAATGCCGATAATACGCTGGCGCTAACCCCCGATGATACTACTATGCACGCTTCACCCGGCATTTATGCCCTCGACATTGTGAGCGGGAAGCTTGCCTGGGCTTCGCCGTCGCCAAAAGCAGCAGGAGATGAAAGTTACCTGGGGGCTAACTCGGCAGCGCCAATAGTAGTGCCGGGGATTGTGTTTGCGGGCAGCCTGGATGGGCACATAAGGGCCTATTCCACCCGGAACGGACAAATTATTTGGGATTATAATACCATCAGGGAATATAAAGCAGCCAATGGCGTAACCGGTAAAGGGGGCTCTATTGACAGTGCGCCTCCCATTGCAGCGGGAGGGATGTTGTTTGTAAATTCGGGCTACGCGCTTTTTGGTGAAAAGGCAGGTAATGTATTGCTGGCGTTCGAGGTGAAAAAATAAGGTTTTAATATTGAACACCGAATGACCAATTCTGAATGATGAAGTAAAGAACTTCGAAATTCGATATTCAAAATTCATTATTCGACATTGATAAACATGATATTTTTCCTTAACTTGATAACACTGCCGCAAGCCTTCCGGCTTGTGGCCCGCCGACAGATTGTCCGCGTTCCCGATGAATTCGGCGTGCTTGCATAGTTGGTTACCTAAACTGAATGCTGCGTGGGAGCCAAAAGCGTGGTGTGACTTTGGGATTGTCCTGGGCACGAGAAGCCCTTGCGCGCAGGGCCATGCACGTCATTCTCGCGCCTGAAAAGAGATTTTGCCCTTTCAGAATCGCAGGCGATCCAAAAAGCTATGGAAAAATCAGCCAGGGGCGACGACTTTTAAAATGCTAATTTTTTAGTGTTACCTCGCCATTGGGGAGGATGCAGCGCTGAGGTAAAAAGCGTGGCGTTCCCGTGATTTTGGAATATGTCCGGGAGACGGGAAGCCTTTGCACGCAGGCCATGCTGGTCATTCTGAAAAGGACGCGGTAACGGACGGTTAATGCCGGAACGCAGTTGCTGAAAACCGCGCTGCCCAGTCCGGCAGGCCGGTGGCCTGTTCAGCTATCTGCCCTTTCTCTATTTGCATCAGCGGCGTAAACAAGGCAGGTTCATTGATCCCGGCGAAGTTTTGGAGTAAGTTCACGCGGTCGAAATTGCTAAAATACGCCTGGAGGTTTTTTAGCCCTTCGTCATAATTAGCCTTAATGTTTTCGAGGCTGACGTCGTGGCCACCCTCTGCTACCCGTAACCGCACACGCTCGATTGCCGCCTGGATCGAATCCAGTCCAAAAAAATACATATTTGTTTCATAACCGTTGTCCGAAAATTGCCGGATAGTTTTCATAACCCCGGGCGAGCGGAAATTGGTTTCAAAAGCGCAATCTGTTTTCGTGCTGAGTTGCAATTGTTTCCAGTCGTCAAAAATATGACCGTTCACGGCATCATACAAGGTGCCGCTATCAGTGCTGTCAAATATCTTTTTGAGTTTGGCGAATTCCTTGTCGCCATCGAAAACAGGAATATCAGGGCCAAGCATCAACCCGGAAAAACTACTTTTACCGGCGCCGTTAGGGCCGGCGAACACGTAAAGTTGAGGGATCATTTAATGTGGCGCCTCAAGGTCCGGGTGTCACCGGTGGCGATATTGACGCGCACCTGCTCTGTCTTATCGGCGTAGTCGCGTATTAACACGGCTTTATCGGCGGTGTTGCCGCTGTAAACGTTGTACAAACCTTTTTTGAGTTTTTGGGCGCGCAGTGCACGGTCGACCGGCCGCATCAGTTCGGCCAGTTCGTGCATCGACAATTTGTACAATGGTTTGCGTGCGGGCATAAACAAAATTACGCATTTTTATTTATAAACAATCCTGCGCCGCCGGTGATTTTTTGAAGGATAGTTTGCTAATAGTATGATCTAAACCGAACCTGGCGCTTCAATAGGGGCAATCTACACAGTTCGTTACCTGTCAGCGGCGCATTAGTACGCCACCCTTTTGGTATTTGCGCTGCATACTCGAGGAGGGAAGAACTTCGAAATTCGAAATTCATTATTCGACATTAATAAACATGATATTTTTCCTTAGCTTAATAACACTGCCGCAAGCCTCCTGGCTTGTGGCCCGCCGACAGATGGTTTGCGTTCCCGATGAATTTGGCGTGCTTGCATAGTTGGTTACCTAAACTGAATGCTGCGTGGGAGCCAAAAGCGTGGTGTGACTTTGGGATTGTCCTGGGCACGAGAAGCCTTTGCGCGCAGGGCCATGCCCGTCATTCTCGCGCCTGAAAAGAGACTGGCGGAGTAAGTATAAAAGATGTAACAGAAGCAGCAAAGAACAGGAAAAAATAGTCGCAGTTAAATCCAATTCGTTATGAATAATTTGGTAGATTTTTATCAACTGAAGCCAGGGGACCGCATTGTGACCCCGCTTTTTCAGACACAAGTGTCCAAACACCATATCATCTATGCCGGTCGTGATGAGGTGGGCAGGGACTGGTTTATAGAAAACAGAGTCTTCCATGGGGTGCGTTTGTTTGGTTTAGAAGAATTTCAGACTATTGCGAAAGCAATTTCGCGCATCGAAAGATTCCCGGGCAATGAATTTCAACGCGAAATGGCTGTGCGGCGGGCGATGAATCTAATTGGGAAAAGTTATAACCTGGTTAGTTACAATTGCGAGCATTTTGCGAATGAAGTGCAGTGCGGTGTAGCCAAAAGCGATCAGGTTGCTACAGCAGCGCTGTGTTTGGCCGGATTTGCTTTGTTTAAATTGTTTACTACCGCTGAAAAATAAAACAATACACGCCATATCAAAAGCAATTGGCAGTGAAGTTCCTATCAACGGCCCCCACGCTGCCGCAAGCCTCCCGGCTTGTGGCCCGCTGACAGGTTATAAACTGCGCTTATGCTCACTTTATAGGAAAAATATGCTTGTTAGGTTAACTGACGGCCGCTTAGCACGTGGGCCACAAGCCGGGAGGCTTGCGGCAGCGAAAAATTGCTTGCGGTAGCATGGTAATACACCAGGGCAAGGCGCAGCGCGAAAGGCTGATGCAGCTAAACGCTATAGCTATTACACAAATGCGCTCGTTACTAAATAGTAAGGAAATCAAAAGCCTTAAATAATATGGTAAAAGGCCGGTACTTACTGCCAACTGCCTACTCTTAACTGCAAACTAATTCAACGTTACTATTTTCATCAACATTGTTGCTGGCATACAACCCAAACAGGTAAGACTTCCTTACCGGGAGACCGGAAAAAAATGCCTAATTATTTTTGGCAATGATATATTAGTTTACACCAACTAATTTTTATCAGTTGCTTTTAATTCAAATATAACCTAAAGTAAAAATTTTACAAGTATTCTTAAATACTATTATAGATTATTCACTTTCATGGTTGTCTATATCAATAATATCAATTCCATCGGTATCTTTTAAGAATTCATTCTCACTACTTTCAACAAATTTTTGAGTAAGTAAAATCTCTGACCACTTATCTTCAAAATCATCACTTTCTTTACGACTTATTTCCCTCGTTCCTGTCTTACTCTCACATAAAATAAGAATGTTTTTTTCGATAGTCCAATTTGGAATTTGTTCAAATTCAATTAATCTGTATATTATCATTGGTTGTTGTGATTCATCAAATAAGTCTGATTTTAAGTATCTCATGATTTTTGGTTTTATGCTTTTTCTATTCAGTTTTTAATTAAACGACAAGAAGTCGGAGAATCGGTACGTTGATAAGATAAATCGCCATGTATATTTTCTCCAATTTCTCCTCTCCAATCAACTGAAAAATAATATGCTCCAAATCTTGTATCGAATAGCGTAGAAGTCCAAAAAATTGCTGTATGGTCATTATGTGTTCCTACTGGTATTGCGCTAAAACCTGTATTATTATAATCTCCTCCTATTACGTGGTTATACCATAGTATAGAATTTGCCATTATTGTTTCACCTTTTAGACTACCATATTTATCAATCATATATTTCATTAGTCTTAAGTAGTCCGTGGCGTTAGGAACGTGCCATCCGTTTGGAGCTATATTTCTGGAATCATTTATTGCATACCAATTATAAAGTTTTCCAAAAAGTGAATCAGTATTTTTATCATTATCAGCATAAAACCAATACCCCTCATCCTTCTTTCTTTCAACATAATAATATTGTATGGTATTTTCTTCCCAATCTTTCAATCTATTATACTCTATTGAATCTCCATTGCGATATCTCGTTACTCTTAAATTTTCAGCCATCCAAGTTTGACCACCAATATTTACAGTTTTATATTTATTTCCGTCAATGTCAGTTAATATTTCTGGCAGTTTAGGTTTTTTTATAATAGGTTTTACTGTTTGTATTATTTTATAATTACTATCCGCTGGTTTAGGTGATAAGCTAACCTTTTTAATCTTTGAATTACTTTCGTTGCAGCTTAATAGGCACAAACAAATTAGAGCTGAAATACTTGATTTCATATAATGAATAATATTTAAAATATAGAATTATTGATTTTAATCTTTATTTATTTTAGACATAATACTATCTATTCGTTCCCGTATTTTGACATACTTTTCCGTCCTATTATTTAAATCATTAAATGGGGTTTTTAGGATATTGTAATAATCCTCAACTTTATAATTATTAAAATTCCCAGTATTACCTAATTCTCTTTTTAAATTAGACAGTTTAATAAAATTAGAATCATTTGGTGCTGTCTCTTTAATAGAATTGTCTATATAGTCGGTAATTGTTAATTGCTCACTATTTGATTTTTCAAGATATTTATATAGCAATATTTTGAAAATATCGTTTAATTCATTATCAGGTTCTTTTATTATATAAAGCGAACCATTTTTTAAATCAGATTCTACATGCCCATCTTCAGAAGCATTCATTCTTACTAAAGCAAAATTAGAATCGTTGAGATGTTGCGTTAGTTTGTAAAAGTATGTTAACTGTGAAGTTGGTGATATGACTTGATTATTTAACGTTTGAAAAATTTCATTTACTTTTTCTCCACCCACTATATAAAAATATTCATTAGGAAGTTCACTATTTTTAAATTGAATTGTCAATAACTTAACATCCTTATTAGGCTTATAAACGAATTTCTTCCCGTCTTCGAATCCTGTGCTGTCATTTATAAAATATAAATAGTGGTTGGGAATAATAAAAGGTTCAACTGCTTCAAAATGATAATAAAATTTGTTTTTAGCTACCAATTGACTTTCTTGAAATACACGAGTTATGCTATCTTGATAAACTAAATTGAGTGAATCTTTATGTTTTTGTATAGCAATCGAATCATAATGTTTCCTCAAATCAATTGTGGCTTGCCGGGGCTTTTTATGTGAACAGGCTGATAGACTAACAATACAAAAAAAGAATAGATTAAATCGTATCAGCTTAGTCATGATTAGTAGGAATAAGGCTCAGCCAAAGTATAAAACAATTTTCACAAATATAACATATCCGTTGTACAACATTTAAGTTGTTTGCTATTCTTTTATACTTCCAATGGATAAGGGAGTATTACTCAAAAAGCTTGGTGAACGTATTAGAAAAATCCGTCTGGAAAAGAGTATATCCCAAAAGCAACTTGCCCATTCCATAGGCAAAGACCAGCAATCAATTCAAAGGCTGGAAGCTGGAAATATTAATCCATCATATTTTTATTTGTGTGAAATTGCACAGGGATTAAATGTATCTTTAGTAGAAATTATCACGCTCTAAATCCTTTAGCATGCCTAATATTGAAATTAGTATCCCATCAATCCCTTCGGGTTCACAACTTGAATGTTATTCGTTATCAACCACTGATTTTGAGTCCTATAAAATACCGTTGCCCCCAACAGGATACAAGGGTGGGCAAAGTAGTGATGTACTAATTTATTTTAAAGATTTGAAAGAAATGGAAGATTACACTTCTCAAATTGGGGTTGAAAGAAACTTATCCAATTCAATTGAATGTCGTACACAAAAGATTCAAAGAATTATTGATTCAATTGGTTTGAAACATCCGCTTGAAACAATGAAGGAACGATTCTATAATAAAAAGTTTATAGATTTGAATTCCGGTATACCTTATCGTTTTATTGGTTCATCATTAAATATTTCTAATAAACCTCATTCTGAATATAGCATATTGGAAAATGATGGAGTTTTTTTTATGAAATCGCAGTTAGAAAACTCTCCAGTAAAAATTATTCTGGATGCAAATACTAATGTTATAACATTAATTAACGACAGGGACAAAGTTATTGCAAATCTTCAACAGGAATAAGTGCTAAACGATAGCGTAAGGCTATACCCATCCCCCTCCTGGCGCTAGTATGTCGGGCATGGCCCCTGGCGCAAAGGCTACTAGTGCCCTACCGTAACTCACAGTAGCCCGGTATCTTAATCGTAAAGCGAAAATAGACATTTTCCAGCTAAGTATTCATACTAAGAGAAACACCACCGCCTTTAATAATTGGAACAACCAAATTTGAAATCCAATTGAAAATATATTACTATTTTGCATTAAAGTAAGCACAAATCGCCGCCCTTAGAAACCAATGCATAACATTACCCTCATTTGTACCCGGCACAAAGAAACTGGTGTATGTAACTCTGCCGAACTACGGAAAATTATTGAGGAATACCAACCGGAAATAATTTTTGAAGAACTTGCGCCCACGACCTATGATGCATGTTATGAGTATAACTGTTGGGGACTGACAAGTATGACCACCTTGGAAACCGATGCTATTAAGGTTTACCGACAGTATTATGATGTTAAACATATCCCGGCGTTGAGTGCTGAAATGCAAAACGATTTGCGGTCGATGCACCGTATTGTTGCCAACCACAGTCTTGATGCTTTAACCGATAATCTTAATTCATTATTGAGGATACACGGTTTTCAATTCCTCAATAGTGACGAGTGGGAGCAGCGAATGGATGAATTACAAGCACTTGAAAAGTCATTATTAAAGGATGAGGAGGTTTTTTTACGAGCCTGTCAATGCGTTGATAACTACGAATACGATATGCTTGAAAACATATACCAATACAGTGCAGAAAACGAATATAACAATGCTTTGATGTTTATCGGGGCTGCCCACCGTAAAACAATTACTAAGAAGATAAGGGAATATCAAAATAAACACGGGTTAAAGTTGAACTGGTTGTTTTACAACGGCGGTAAATAAAAAACTGTCAGTTTCAAACATTTGCAAAAATCAACTAATTGATTTCCAGCCGTTCACGCATTTTAAATTGCATGTGCTATTGCGAAGTGAACGCTGATGTTAGCGGTTAGTGATCAGCGGTTAGCGTTAGTTGCCCAATGCCCCGCCCGTCAGTGCGGCGATGGCGCTGCGGACATAATAATATTTTCGATCTGGTTTAGCTGCTCTGCGCTTAACTGCTTCAGGTTCTCCTGGCTTAATATGGTATTATTAATTTGGATATAGTTGTTCTGCTCGTTTACCACGGTGCCTGCCTGCTGCTTATTTACTGTGCCCACCATCTCGAAATAAAGCCTGGCGGCCTTCATATCGCCGTTGAGGGCAAACTTAAAAACGTTTGCCAGTATCCTGGGGGCCATAAATTTAAACTGCTCCAGTTCTTCGGCATATTCAGGGCGTGTTTTATATTCTTTTAAATGCTTGGCAATGGTTTGGCGGCTCAGGCCTGTCGCTTTAGCTATGTCGGTTTTATCGGGCATAAAGCCTTGTTCGCGCATTAACTTTGCCACGGCGCTGCTTATCACAAAGTGGTTATATTCCCAAATTTGACTCTTGGTTTCCGCAGGAACGATCAACTCCATTTTATTTATAAAGTTGTCCCTTTCTTCACCTTTTAATTGCTGCAACGTTGCGGCAGAAGTTTCCCTGAAATAATCGCGTTCCAGTTCAGTAAAACCTTCAATGTCTTTTGGGGCGATCTTGTTCAGCGATAAGAGGCGGTCGATTTTTCTCTTTGAAGCTGTGAATTTTGTTAAGGCGGTGTTTTCCGTTTCCATTATTGTCTCCTTGTCTTTTTATAAAGGTAGACAATTGCATTGAGAAATGCTAATGTTTTTAGTAAAAAAGAGCTGTTTTGGTGTTAACCCATGTTTTTAGTAAACTATTGATTATCAATATATTAAGCCCTATTTTTTAAAAATTGTGTTAACCCTGTTAACCCTGTTTGTCGTCTTCATTTTTGCGGTGGTATGCCGGGCCGGGCCTCCGCCGCAAAGGCTATTAGTGCCTGGATATGCAAGGTATTGCTATTCAAAAAATTCAATATTGCTATCGCTGAGAAATTCTTTTATCCTGTCAACATGCACGGATAGTCCAACATGTAAAAAGGCCGAATCTGAAACCCTTTCCTTTTTTCCGTTATTCACAATTTCGAAGTCTTTTAAATCAAAACCCAGGTGCAGGTGATTTGTGGCATACTGCATACCGTAAACCAGCCCATCCGAGTCAAACAAAGGGCCGCCACTTTGGCCCCTTAATCCCGGCGTACTCATTTCGATGCCAACAATCCGTGCTTCCGACCCGGTAAACCTTGTTATGATCCCATCTATCGGGAAAGCAGGCGAGGTTATCTGGCCTTCCCGCGTCCATTCAATATTATCGGTATCGGGGTTTAACTTAAAATTATTAAATTCGGCGAAAGGGAACCCATACCGGCATAAATATTTACCTTGTTTTACTTTGCCGGCGTCATTTACGAATGTAGCGTGGTTTGTGTATTGTTTGTTATGAAACCCTTCCAGCGTAACTATGGCTAAGTCGAGGTCGGGATGGGACCGGCAAGTTACACCTGAAAACTGCCCGCAATTCGCTAAACTATTTATTAATTGGACGGTGGTATTTTTTTTGTAAGAGAATTTTGCTTCCAGGGACTGCAGCGCTGCCCGGTATCCTTTGCCTTCGGGGATCAGTCGTTTGGCTACTTTAAACTGTTCAAAGTTTGCCCAAATGGGATCGCCGCTTACTAATAGGTCAGCAACGTGTTTACACGTAATGGCTATGCCGTGATCATTTACGAAAAATAATGTTGAAGCACTGGCGGTAACCTGGTTATCATACGCCCGTACTACCGAATGTATCGGCCTGGTAAATCCGCTTATTTTTTCAATTGCCTCAACTAACATATTATTATAAAATTGTTATGACTATGGTTGTAATGTAAAGATAATCTTTATAGGGTGGTATCACCAACAAAGGCATAAAAAGCATACGTAAAAACTTGCGAAGTTTAACTCGTAATAATTTGTTTCTTAATGGCCTCGTTGAGGGCTTCGCCGTTTGAAAACTTCGCAAGTTTGATATTGTTCGCCTGCAATTATTACTTTTACCAACACTAAATTAGCACTGCCCCTGAAATATGCCGTCACCTGTACCAAAAGATAACTGGAGGGCAACCTGGAACTCGCGTGACAAACGCTACCAACTGATCATTGGCACTGTGATTATGTTTGCTATAATTTTTACGTTGCCGGTTTTTTTCGCCCATATCGAAAAAAGGAAAGGGGCGGTGTTAAATGATTGGCTGTTAGCCCGCATCCCCGCGCATAATGTATCCGTGCTGATCTTTGCAATTATCTGGGCGATGATCTTATTAATACTGGTCAGGGCCATCAAAAGCCCTTCCATTTATATAACCTATTGCTGGACATTGGCCTTTGTTTGCCTTGTGCGTTTCGTCACCCTCAGCGTGGTCGCACTCGATCCGCCCCCCGGCATGATCCCTTTGGTCGACCCGCTCAGCAGTGTTTTTTACGGAAACAACGTCTCTATTACCAAAGACCTGTTTTTTTCGGGTCACACCACCACGATGTTCCTGATACTTTTATGCCTTCAAAGAAGAACAGATAAAATAATAGCCCTTATTGCAGCTTTTGCCGTTGCCTATTTACTGCTTGTGCAGCATATCCATTACACCATTGATATCCTGGCGGCGCCCGTTGTTGTTTACCCGTGTTACCGGTTAACGCGGTGGCTTTTTTATAAATAGAAGGGCAGCATAACTATTTGGCTTATTTCGTGGTACCGATCCTCCTTTTCCATTGAATAAGCCAAATCGTCAGTGAGCGAAATGAAAAAAGAGTATCAAAAAAGCCTCGGGAAATGAATTATAGCTGATTTACTTTTTTTGTGTCAGGCAACCCAACCCTGTCTATTTCAGCTTTTGCTTCTGCCGCCTTCTTTAGGAAAAAAGGATCGGCAGCATAATTTTTTACCCGGGCGCTAACCACTCCCTTACCTGTAACCGATGCAAATTTTCCTGAAGCTATGTCGGTTCGTCCATTGCTCACTGTCATTTTTCTGTTCCCACCTTCTATTGTTGCCATTGTTTTACTCCTAACTGTCATAATAATCCTTTCCTATACAAATATAAACGTTTATTTTTTCCTTCAATCGATGATAGTCAACAGCGGGTATTTCTATTTAAAAATAGGATAATAATACAATAATTCGTAAATTAGAATGATGAAAAAGGGATCGGTCAATTATCTTGATGTTGAGATTGATAAGCTGACACGATCCGTTGAAAATGCGGTAACTGGTGATAGCTTCGCCACTGAAGTATTGTATTTTACCAAAAACGATGTAAAGCAAGTCACCAAAAAGAAGGGATGGGACTTTGCCTGGGGAAAAGAGTTGGCTGAAACTGACCGGGAAGTTTATAAATTGACAATAATAAATAATCCGGTCGTAATACAAGGATTAATGAGTTTAAGGATAGAAGACGATCATATCTATATGCCCTTGATTGAAAGTGCGCCCTTTAATAAGGGCAAATCAAAAATGTATGTTGGCGTACCGGGCAATCTTATCGCGTATGCCTGCAGGCTTGCATTTCAAAAAGGTTTTGATGGCTTTATTTCGTTTCATTCGAAAACAAAGTTAATCAGTCATTATGAAAAGACACTTGGCGCCTACCATTTTGGCGGACACCTGGATGATTATAAACACAGCCGCTGCAAAAGCATTGGTTGAAAAATATTTTAAATCGTAATACTATGGGACTGATCAGAGAACCTTTGGATGTTGATTTTACCGTCGAGCCGCATATCCTTACAAAGACAGAAAAAGATGAGATAAGTGAATATATCCGCAATTATAAAATAAAAGAAGCTGAAAAAAAATCGGTGCGTTCAGCTAAGAAACGCTTGCAAAAGTCCACGTAAAAACTTGCGAATTTTTAAAACTACCAGCCATCCCCCACCTCCGGCAGCTGCTTCTCCGCATCGATAGCCAGCCAGAGCAGGCAGCCCGCTATCAATACTGCCCCTACTACGTACACCGGGTAATCGAAACGGTGGGTGGCCTGTACAATGTGCCCGAAGATGAGGGCGAGGAAGAAGGCGCCCATCTGCCCGAAAAAGTTCATGGCGCCTGTTACCGTGCCGGCGTTGTTGCGGCCAATATCGGCACATACGGCGTAGGATACCATCACCCCGAACGAAAAAGCAAAATTTGCACCGATGAGGCAGCAGGCCGCGAGGGTATTATTTGTGGAGAACGCGGCTGCAAACAGTAAAATGCCGCAGCAGCCCAGGCCCGTCATGCCGGTAAGGCGGCGGCCCAGTTTAAGTCCTTTACGTTTTAGCAGCCAGTCGCCGGCCGCGCCGCCGGCCAGGAAACCGCCAATGCCCACCACAAAAAGCAGCGAGGTAACCTGTTTCATGCCGTTCTCGGTAAAGCCGCGGCCTTCCTGCAGGTAAACCGGCATCCAGGCGATAAAAAAGTAGTTGGCCCACTGGCAGCAAAAATACATCAGCAGCAGCGGCCACAGGGTGCTGTTGCGCACGATGAGCTTCCAGGGTATTAGGTGCTGCCCTTGTTTATGGCGGCATTGCGATTTGATAAGTGTCTTTTCGGCATCGGGCATGGCTTTTACCTGGCCGGGGAAATCGCGGAACCATGTATAGCAAACGCTCACCCATACCAGGCCGATTGCGCCGGCGAAGAAAAAAGGCATCCGCCACCCGTAAGCCATGGCGATAGGCACGATGATAAGCGGGGCAAGCCCGGCGCCTATTTGCGAGCCAATACCCACCCAGGACAGCGCCCTGCCTGTTTCGCTCACCGGGAACCACCGCGATACCGTTAAAATGCTGTTGGGATAAGTGCCCGATTCGCCCGCGCCAAACAAAAAGCGGATGAGGAGCAGGCTCAGCAGCCCGGTGGCCAATCCCGTAAGGGCAGTAAACACCGACCATGCGATCACGATGCGTATAAATACTTTTTTAGGGCCGATACGGTCGCCCAGCATGCCCGAAGAGATTTCGAAGATGGCATAAGACAGCGCGAAGGCGGCCAGTACCCAGCCAAACTGTTCGTTGCTAAGGTGCAGGTCGGCTTTGATGCGTACGCCCACAATGGAGATGCAGATGCGGTCCATATAGGTGAGCGTGGTGAGCGCGCACAGCAATGCCAGCACACGGTAACGGTACGGCACTGGCAGCAGCTTAAAAGGTGGGCTCATTGGTAGGGTTATTATGGATTCAATAAAGTAAAGGTTAATCGGGCAGAAGTGCAAGCCGTATAGCGCTAATACCTATTGGTTTAGGGGCTTCCTCATTGTGCCAGGCATGCTTCCAGTTGTTTAAACAAAACATCCCTCTTCATGGGATATTCTGTTTTCGATGCTTCAAAGCTGCCATCCTTTTTGATGATGAATACAGTGGGATAACCCTGGCCCTCTACCTTTGCCATAATGTCGTCGGTAAGTTTGTTATTAGCCAGCAAATGGGTCCCTT
>Ga0207060_10304_pt1 | contig 14873 bp, 13 predicted proteins | sample Alteio_BWMinCont_30_FD_153270 | JGI IMG/M metagenome (GOLD analysis project Ga0207060, IMG submission 153270) | Enriched cells from forest soil in Barre Woods Harvard Forest LTER site, Petersham, Massachusetts, United States -... | ecosystem: Environmental > Terrestrial > Soil > Temperate forest >...
ATAGAAAGCAAGTTCTCGAAAACCCCGGTGATTACCCTTGCTACCGATTATGAAACAAGGTTATCCGCCGATGACGTAAACGCATTAAACGAAATGGTGCGCGCTTTCGGGTCGGCGAAAATGCAGGTACTGTATGTTGGTGAAAAATCTGAAGTGAAACACCTGGAGACAGGCGAAAGCAAACTGCAGGAATTGATAAAACATACCGAACTGGAATTTAATTACCTCAATGAAGGCAGTACGTTAGCCGGGATAATGGATTTTATTGAGAAGCATAATGCCGATATTCTTTGCCTGGTAAAACATCACCATAACGTTGTTTACCGCCTGTTTAACCGCAGCACCGTAAACAAGGTAATAAACAGGACGGTAAAAGCTATACTGGTTTTACACGAATAGTGTTAAGTCCTTAGTCTGAAGTCTGAAGTCAGAGGTGGAATTTTTGCCTTTTTTACTTCGGACTTAAGACTTTAGACTTCAGGCTTAAGACTTTCGACTTAGAACTAATTGAAAAAAGCATTGGTAACCACGTTCAGGCTTAATTTGTCGGTATTATTTGTTGGCGTGGCCAGGCCGTCGAACCATGCGGTATAAACAGAACCGGCGGCCAGCGGAACATCAGGCAGCGTAGCCAGTACAGTAGTCGTGCCCGATTTGCGCACCTCGAAAGTGTAACCGGAATTTACAGGAACCGACAGAAAGGTGGTAAAGCCCTTGTGCCCTATATTGTGCACCAGCACAGGGCCGCCCTGGATAGCAAAGTCAACATTCGGCGCATCAGGGCTCAGGTCGACAAAGCGGAGGCTTGCGTTGCCCGCACCCGGTTTGGTCAGCGTATCTGTAAGTAAAAGGACTTCCGGGCTTGCTGGTACATTTGACAGGAACAGTGAGTAAGCTGCACCCGGGTTTAAGGTTATTGTGCTTGAAAGAAGTAAACTCGTTGTTCCGGAGGTATAAAAATTCGCCGTTCGCGAGCCTGCATAGGCGCTCACATAATTTATATAATTCCCATAATAAATAGCGCCCTGGTTAACTTTATTGCCGTTGAGGTAGAAATCTAAAGGCTGTTCATCGGGGGAACCCTGTACAAAAGATAACAAGGCGGTAGGTTGATTAATGTTAGGCGGGTTATACTCTTTTAAACACGAAGTAAGCAATAAACATAATAAACCTGCTGCACCTATCTTTGTTATTAAATTCCCCGAAATGTTTTTGCGGATGTTCATGAAAATGTTATTTTATTTATAACTTATAATTAACAGTACGGAATTTTAAATAAATATGCTACAATTTATTTTGAAAGTTAACAGATAATTTAAATTCAGACTGATTTTTTTCGATCACTGTACCTTTGGGTAATCATAGCAAATAGCGTATTATTACGCAGCAAAATACCGTTAAAATACTGTTCTTTCTTCTTTTTCTTTTTTATAGTTTTATATAAAATTAAAAGATTTTTAAAACTAAACCACAAAAGCAATTGAAACTATGGAAACTGACCACTCAAACATGAAATTAGGTAAATTAACCCCGGTTCATGATCCACGAACATTAATGCTGGCAAATTATTTAACGCCCGACACACTGCCGCAAGTACCGGCGAAATATGCTTACGCTAAAAATATTGGTGCATCCGCATGGGGAATGATGGATAATGATAAAATTGGCGATTGTACCTGCGCTGCCGCAGGGCATTTGATAATGGAATGGACGGATGATAACGGCGCGTTAGTTACACCAGCCGACGCGGATATCATCAAGGCCTATTCGGCAATTACGGGTTATGACCCTGTAACAGGCAATAATGATAATGGCGCAAACGAAACCCAAGTATTAAACTATTGGCGCAATACAGGCATCGCCTTGCATAAAATATTAGCTTATGCCGCGCTGGAGCCCAAAAACCATAATCATATTATGTTATCGGTATTTTTGTTTGGCGGATGCTATATCGGGGTGGGCCTGCCCATATCGGCCCAAAAGCAAAAAGTTTGGTCGGTTCCACCGGGAGGGGCAGTAGGACAAGGTGCGCCCGGATCGTGGGGAGGCCACGCTGTTCCGGTTATCGGGTACGATAGCCATGGTTTGACGGTAATCACATGGGGGGCGACAAAAAGAATGACATGGTCGTTTTGGGATGCTTACTGCGACGAATCGTACGCCATTATCAGCACCGATTTTGCCGGGACAAAACCTGCCCCTAACGGATTTGACCTTGCGGCCTTACAACAGGATATTAAAGAGATCGGGAAGGCTTAACATTTGTTTGGTCAAAAGTCGTTAATCGTGCCGGGCTCCCGGCACGATTAACGACTAACAGTCAAATTCGGTTGCTGCGGCCCCGATTTTATTTTAAATTTATCGAATCAAGGCTTTAATTATAAACTATTCCTTATGCCAATGCCCGACTTCCCGCTTATCGACCATGTTTTTGTGCTGATGCTCGAAAACCATTCATTCGACCATCTATTAGGTTTTTCCGGCATCACCGGTATTGATGCCGAATCAGGCAATCAAACAACCATCAATGGCCTTACCGGTAATGAGTCAAATACATATCTTGGCGTAAATTACCCGGTGCAGCATCCCGCCGATTTTTCTATGCCTATTGATCCCGGACACGAGTTTCCCGAGACTTTACTGCAGTTGACCGGCGGCAGCCAGCCTTATGATCCGGCAAGCGGGTATCCGCCAATTAATAACAGTGGTTTTGTAAATGATTACGTTAATACTTTAACGCCGGGGGAAGGTCATGCAACCAGTAACTACGGGGAAATCATGAAATGCTTTGGCCCGGAACAACTGCCCGTTTTAAATGCACTTGCCAATGAATTTGCTGTATGCGACAATTGGTTTTCCTCACTGCCCGGCCCTACCTGGCCTAACCGCTTTTTTGTACATGCCGCATCTTCAGGGGGATTAGACCATAGCCCCACCACGGCAGAGATACTTGCCTGGGAGAACCTGGGCGGCATGAATTTTCAGAATGGTACCGTATTTGACCAGCTAAAACAGAAATTTGATACAGGTTACCGCCTTTACAGGGGCGACTACTTTTTAAGCGATAACTTCCCGAATGTGGCGGCTTTAAAAGGGATCAGCAGCCTGGAGGCCCGCGCGGTAAGCTATTTTACGGCTGATGTGCAAGCCGAATACGATTATCCCTACACCTTTATTGAACCAAGCTATGGTGATGTATTGAACAATACCTATAAAGGCGGCACGTCCCAGCACCCTTTGGACGACGCCACCGGCGGTGAAAAGCTGATCAAGGTAGTTTATGAGGCTATACGGCAATCCCCCTTATGGGAAAAAAGCCTGCTTATTATTACATGGGACGAGCACGGTGGTTTTTATGATCACGTGGCGCCACCCGCAGCAATTGCGCCCGGCGATAATACCGTAAGCGCAAGCATGAACCAGTTTGGATTTGATTTTAAACAATATGGTGTGCGCGTGCCAGCGGTAGTTGTGTCGCCACTTATACCAAAAAATACTATCGATCACCGGCTGTACGACCATGCCTCGGTACCTAAAACTCTGCAGGACCTTTTTAGCCTTACGGCGATGACAGACCGGGACAAAAACGCCAATTCACTTTTGCCTTTATTGCTAACCCTTAATGCGCCAAGGACGGATACCCCTGAAACATTACCAAATCCGGCGGATTCAGCTTTGCCTGCCATTGTTGCGGCTCCAGTCCAAAATGTAGCTATACCGGCCAATCATGGCAGCCTGCCCGGCTTTTTGCACGCAGCGCTGAGAACTGACCTTGAAACGTCCCCCGAGGCAGAACATCCGGCCATAATGGCTCAATTTAGCCAAATCCGAACCCAGGAAGACGCCAGGGCTTATATGAGTAAGGTGATGAGTAAGTGAGTGGTTGATTAAGTTGATCAAGTTGGATTAGGTTAATGAACCAAGCGTCAACTCAATTTTACAACATTTACAACCTTTAAAACCATTACAACCCTTACAACAAACCCCCAATCAACTTAATCAACCCAATAAACTAATAAAAGATTATATTTGAACAACCTTCAATTATAAACCTCTTATTATGATCCAGAGAAAAGTTATCCTATGGTCTGTCATAGTCGCTATTGGCGGCTTTATTTTCGGGTTTGATACGGTTGTCATCTCCGGCGCCGAACAGGCTATCCAGCAATACTGGCAGCTTGGGGCGCTTGCGCATGGGCTTACCACTTCAATAGCCATCGTCGGTACTGTTTTCGGAGCCTTTTTTGGCCGTATCCCTGCCGATAAACTTGGCCGGAAAAAATCCCTGGTCATCATTGCGCTGATATTTCTGTTTTCATCGCTGGTTACTTCTTTTGTAACTAATTGGTACTTATTTATGGCCTTTCGGTTTATAGGCGGCATGGGGGTGGGAGCTTCCTCAATTATAGCCCCTATTTATATTTCCGAGATATCCCCGGCTGCCGCCAGGGGCAGGCTGGTAGTGCTGTTCCAGTTTAATATTGTGTTCGGTATCGTAATTTCTTTGCTTTCAAATTTATTAATTGTTCACATCCTGGGGCCAACGCACACTGATTCATGGCGTTATATGTTGGGGATAATGGCTGTGCCCTCGTTCATATTTTTGCTGTTGCTGAAATTTGTGCCCGAAAGCCCGCGATGGCTGTTGCTGCAGGCTGGCCGACATGATGAGGCAAAAGCAATATTGAAGACTATCAATCCCACAGGCTACGAGAGCGAACTGGATTCGATAGTTAAAAGTAATAAAGAGGATGCCACAGAACCGGGAGGAACAGAGCTATTCAGTGGCAGGTACAAGATACCGGTAAGGCTCGCCATCCTTATCGCATTTTTTAACCAGGTTTCGGGGATTAATGCAATACTTTATTACGCGCCACGCATTTTCGCGATGACCGGCTTTGGAAAAAGCGACTCCCTGGCCTCGTCCCTTTGCCTCGGAATAGTAAATTTTACTTTTACAATGATCGCCATTCGCTTTATCGATAGTACCGGCCGCCGGAAACTCATGTTTATTGGCTCGTTCGGCCTCATCCTTGCCCTGGCGCTGGTAACTTTTTCTTTTTATACCCAAAGTTTTAGCGGCTATTATATTATTATATACCTGTCGTTATTTATCGCTTTTTTCTCTTTTTCACAAGGCGCTGTTATATGGGTATTCATTTCCGAAATATTTCCCAACCAGGTTAGGGCAAAAGGGCAAACGCTGGGCAGCTTTACACACTGGTTTATGGCGGCCCTTATTACGTTCATCTTCCCGTATTTTACCGAAAAACTTGGCGGCGGCAATACATTTTTGTTTTTTACGATTATGATGGTCTTCCAGTTGTTGTTTGTCTGGAAAATGATGCCCGAAACCAAGGGAAAATCGCTTGAACAGATTGAGCATACGCTGATAGGGCATTAACCAGCGTTGTTCATAAAAATTTGTATGATAATTAAGAATGGGAGGTGGTAGAGATCGCGATGCGTCGCGTCTCCCCCGTGCAATTGGGATGCACAGTTTGAGGCGCGATGCATCGCGTCTCCCGCGTGCAATTTGCGATGCATAGTTTGAGACGCGATGCTTCGCGTCTCTACGAAAACATTAACCTGAATTTACCTGTATTTATGGAATCCCAGATAAGCAAAGCATTTTCACCCGAAGATTTCAGGGCAAACGGCCATAAGCTAATTGATATGCTCGCCGATCAGCTTAGCAAAAGTCAATCCACCAATCCGGACCACACGATTTTAAGGGAAACACCGGATGATCAGTTGAAATTCTGGCAGGATGATCTCAACAGTTCGCTGCTTGATGATCCCGGCGAGCTTTTTAAAGATATGCTGTCCCGGTCCATCAATTTGTACAGCAGGCGATGCATGGGGCACCAGGTTCCCCCACCGGCCCCGGCCGCAGTACTTGGTTCGCTGTTAAGCGGTTTCCTGAACAATGGCTCCGCAGTTTATGAAATGGGAATGACGGGCAATGCACTCGAAAAGATCGTTACCGAAAGCCTTGCACAAAAATTTGGACTTGGTGCGGATGCTTCTGGCTTCGTTACATCAGGCGGCACGCTGGGCAACCTAACAGTCTTACTTGCAGCACGTGCGGCAGTTACAGATGTGTGGGACCACGGCCTCGCCGGTCACAATAACTTGGCGATAATGGTATCCGAGGAATCACATTATTCAGTTGACCGGGCAGCACGGATCATGGGATTGGGCTCTGAAGGTATAATTAAAGTACCGGTAAACAACAAATATCAATTGAGAACTGACCTGTTGGATGAATATTTGGAGAAAGCGGAAAGATCTGGCAAAAAAGTGTTTTGTATTATCGGGTGTGCCTGTTCCACATCTACAGGCGCGTACGACGATTTGCGGGCGATTGGGGCTTTTGCGAAGAAACATAATATTTGGCTCCATGTGGATGGCGCACATGGCGCCGCCGCTATTTATTCGCTCCAATACAAAACTTTGCTCGATGGCATTGAGCTTGCCGACTCTGTGATCATCGACTTTCACAAAATGATGCTGACACCATCGTTGTCGACCGCCGTTATCTACAAACGGGGAAGCGACAGCTACAAGACCTTCGCTCAAAAAGCCCAGTACCTGTGGGCCGACCAGGAAAAAGAAGAATGGCATAACTCGGGCAAACGAACCTTTGAATGCACCAAACCTATGAGCATCCTCAGCATCTATACGTTGATGCGGATGTATGGCGATGAGTTATTCGAGGAAAATATTGAGACACTGTTTTCACTTGCGCGGGAATTTGCGGCCCTCATTAAATCAAATAAAAATTTCGAGCTCGCCTGTGAACCGCAAAGCAATATTGTGTGCTTTAAGTATGTATCAAAGAAGTTGGCGGAAGACGTGAACAAAAAGATATTGCAGCATTTGATAGCCGATGGAAGGTATTATATCGTGAGTACCACCATTAATGAAAATTCGTATTTACGTACTGCGATCATGAACCCTTTGACAAGGATTTCGGAACTTGCCGGGTTATTGGATTTGATTGATGGTTTGGATTTGTAAGAGAGGGTTGGCATTTTTTGTCAATCAGGCAAAATTCAATAGATTTAGAAAATACTTGTTCAAATAAATATGACGACTCACCAAACCGCCGCTCAAATACAAACCAAGCCTGCTATTAACCCAATTATTATTCTCGGCGCCCTGTTTTTTATTTTTGGATTTATCACCTGGTTAAATTCAGTACTAATACCGTATTTGAAAATTGCGTGCGAACTGAACAATTTCGAGGCTTACCTGGTGACGACGGCCTTTTATATTTCGTACCTGGTGATGGGCATACCGGCCGCGCGCTTATTACGGAATATCGGGTTTAAAAAAGGGATGTCTGCCGGTTTGATCATTATGGCGGTTGGTGCATTGATCTTCATACCGGCGGCCATCACCCGCACTTATATTCTATTTCTTTTGGGATTATTTATCCAGGGTACCGGGTTAACCGTTTTGCAGGCCGCTTCCAACCCTTATGTCACTATTGTCGGTGACCGTGAAAGCGCCGCAAAACGGATCAGCATAATGGGGATATGCAATAAAGTGGCAGGGGTTATTGCGCCGATAGTTTTGGGTACAGTTGTTTTGCAGGGTGCCGACGCTTTGGTAAAACGCCTAAAAACGATGGATGCGGCGCAGAAAGCGATTGAATTAAACGGTTTGGCTTCGAAGGTAATTGTCCCGTATATTGTAATTTGTGTGGCGCTGGTCATATTGGCTTTCCTGATCTACTTTTCCGGGTTGCCCGCGATTGATACGGACGAGGAAGATGAAACACTGGCCGCAACCAATTTTAAAAAGAAAAGCATATTTCAATTTCCGCACTTATTACTGGGAGTTTTAACTTTGTTTTTTTACGTGGGCGTTGAAGTAATGGCTGGCGATACCATTATTCGCTATGGCGCGTCGCAGGGAATAGCGCTGTCCACGGCCAAATTCTTTACCTCGTGCACCCTGGCTGCCATGATCGCAGGCTATATCATTGGGATAATCGCTATTCCGAAATATCTTAAACAGGATGTAGCATTAAAAATTTGCGCCATCCTGGGGGTTTTATTTTCCATTGCGGCAGTTTGCACAACCGGCTACACTTCTGTGCTGTTTATTGCTTTGCTGGGGTTGGCAAACTCATTGATGTGGCCTGCCATTTGGCCGCTGGCCATTGCCGACCTGGGCCGTTTTACCAAAATTGGCTCTTCCATGCTAATTATGGGCATTGCAGGCGGTGCATTGATACCTCTTTTGTACGGCTATCTTACTGACCTGTTTAATTCACGTATCGCCTATTCCATATTGATACCTTGTTATTTATTTATATGGTACTACGCGACTTCAGGGCATAGGATACGGAAATAAAAGGAAATCCAAAAGCTATTATCATTTCGGTTAGCGACTTATAAAATAACCTTTTTCAACTTGCTTACCTTTATCACCTGGTATATTACACCTACTATAAAAACAATTACCAGTATTAACTGCCCTTTTTGTACCAGCGGATCGTTGGGGCCGCTTGCAAGCGGGCTGCTGATCGGCAGCCTGGTCAGTGATTCAACTATTGCCGGTATAAATGATAGGAAAAGCGTTGTCGACATCGCTATCACCTGCACATAATTCCCGGCTTTTCCGAACAGGCGCGGAGCATATATTGCGATAGGCAGTAATATCAAAATAACCATTGCCACGTAATGGCCCGGTGTAAAGTGGCCGAACCGCATAATGGGAAATGCTGTAATGCAGGTGATAACCGTTAAAATAATGTACCACCGGCCCCTCCCGTTTGCCGGATCAACTTTCCCATCGCGTAACAGCGTATAAATGGCGGCGAGGAGCGCAAGAACACTGATTGCCGTGTGGATAATTCCAAGTACAGAAAGGTGATTAGGGCCCATAACAGTGATTTTTATAGGTTATTGAGATTGACGATTAATGTTTCAATTTACAAATAAAATCAGGAAACGCAAAGAGGAAAAAACTCAGGTTACCAGTCGGTTTCCCGCTGCAATGGCAAGTATAAAATCCTTAGTCCAAAGCCCCAAGTCGAATTTTTTTCCATTCCGGACTTTTGACTTCAGACTTTCGACTTAAGACTTTACGACCCTACTTACCCCAGATGCCCGAAATAGGCGCTGCGGAAACGTTATCTGCAGAAGGCAAACCATACATTGATTCCAGGGTGTGCAGCACAGTATAATGGTTAATTGGGGCGGTATATTTTCCCGGTTTTAATTTTGCGCCGTAAAAAATGGTTGGGATGCGGTTGCCATTTTTAGGGTCGTAATCATCTTCGTCGAAAGTTAATATCAACAAACTGTTGTGTGCTTTTGCCCAGTTTGCGTAATTGGTCAGGTTGCTTTTTAACCAGTGGTCCCCGCGTTTTATAGCGGCGGTATCGCCCGGAGGGCCGATATTGTGCATATCATGGTCCATATCGGGGATGACGAAAGCAACTGTCGGCAGTTTAGTAAAGTCTTTCGGAAACGCCGTCATCGGTACGCTTGTTGAAGCCGGGAGATTATTCGCGCCTAAACCCAGCCAGTTTACCCATGGGCAATGCTTGCGGGCATATATCTGTCCCATTGTTTTTGGGTTGTACAGGTAATAGCACCCGGTGAAACCGGCCGAAGGCATAGTTTGTGCATACCCCCTGAAGCTATATTTGTTGTCTATCAAAGCCCGGGCAAGGTTAGGGGTATGATAGGGTGTTACCGGCTGCAGGCAAGTGTCGCTCTGTACGCCCTGTGTGCTCCCTGAAAACAGCGCAAGGTAATTTGGCTGACTGGGATGCCCGATGCCATGGGAATCGGTAAATACAACGCCGCCTCTTGCCAGTTGATTAATATAAGGCGCATTGGCCGAACCGATCATTTCGCCATAAGCATGGTTTTCCTCTATCACCACGATCACATGGTCGTATTTCGGAATGTCATTCAGCATTTTGCGGGCAGACAGTAATGTGCTAACTATAAGCACGCCAATGATTGACAGGGTTAATCTCATATTGAATATTTTCGGTGTAATATAAATAAATGGAATATAATATAAATGGAAAACTATTGAGGATGTGTTTGTTTTAAACGGTTATTTGGGTAAAATAGTGCAGCGGACGCCCTTTTAAATACCATGAAAACAGGCCTTTGAAACATTTATATAATTAATTAATTTTAGAGATAAAATAATTTATACCAATAATTGTAAATTACAGCAAAACCGGGTCACGTGAAGAAAAATATTAAACTTAATTTATTGGGGTTCATCTTTGTTTGTTTATGCAGCTGCACGCCCTTAAAGGAAGTGGGTACTTTTACCGCCAGCAGCCAGAAAACTTTGCAAAGTATTTCTATCCCTTACGAATCTTATAAATATTGCCAGGATTCCTGTTACATCTTTAACGACAACTTAAAAAACTTAAAGGATGTAAATTGTAATTGCAAACCCGATTCCCTTCGGGATACTATTATCGTAAATGAAATCGCTATACTTGGATCGTATTATGCCGGATTAACGAAACTTTCGGGAGCATCTATGATCAATTTTGCCCCGATTGGTAAAACCATTAAAAAGGGCAGCTATGGCAAAATTACGATTACCGATCACGAGGCTAGTACTTTCAATAGCCTTTCAGCCGTGGTTACTAACCTTATTACACTTGAATATAAAACCAGGAAAATAAAAGAGATCGTTTCGGCAAATGATGCTGCCGTACAGGATGCCCTTAACATATTGCTGCTCCAGATAGAAAACCTGGATGGTTTTATCGGTACTATGGAAAGCCGGTACCAAACCGTGTTTACCACCCTTATCCATGATTCGGTAAGTGAAAGTGACAAAATTGTGTTAGTCAGCATCTATAAACAAAAAACAGGTGAGCTTGACGGCGCCAGGCAGCATATCAATGATCTTGAAAAAAGCATTAAAAAAATTCTGAAAGGAGATCAGTTACTAATTAATAATATTGACAATTTAAAAGATGAAGGTTTTAAAAAATCCATTCTTTCTATTTCGGGGGACATTATTTATTTTAACAGTAAAAGCAACTAATCATTATGGGAACTATTGAAGATGCACAATTTGCAAACCAGCTGGGGCAATTGTATCAATCAGCCGCGCAGCAAATCGCAGATTTTCTGACAAATAATATCGATCAGCTTGAAAAAAATGATATTGATATTATTACCGACGATCAGTCGAGGCTTGTATCTTACGCCAATACGTTTTATACGCTTTCTGACAATATTGCTTTCAGCGGGTCCGACCCTTATTTCGCGCAAATAAAAGCGGCAACAGGTCAAATCTCCGATGCGCTTAAAACCATTAATTCTGTAAATAAGATTATCAATATAGCCGCAGGAATTATTACTCTCGCCGCAGCGATAGTAAGTGGTAACGGAAAGGGAATTGTTTCGGCATTGGCTTCAATAATTGGCCCGGCGACATCTTCGGGAAGCAGCGGTAATGCATAATACCCGGCCTGGTGCAGGTCCCTTCGATAAGCCGGTCTGGCAGCAAAATAAAGGCAATTTTTCTATGACGATAACAACCTTAAACCCCTGTTTATGAAAAAATACAAGACGTTAACGGTTATGGCCTGCCTGCTTATTTTTTGCTGCAGCTGCGCGTCCCTGAGCAAATCACAGCTTGCCGAAGTAAACCAGTTTGGTGGGGCCACAAAAACGTTCGCCGCCTATCCTGCAAAGGTGATAAGCGCCCTGGTGGATGTACATACGCAAAACCAGTATTTCCAGGTAGGTATTATTGTTGATCCGAATTTGCATAGGCAACATGTGGATTCCATCTACAAATGGATACAAACCAGCGCAAAAAAGGACGAAGATATTGCCCTGATCTTCCAGATCATCAGTGATTACGGGCAAAAATTGGTGCACCTTACTTGCAACGCGGCAACACTCCAATTGGATACTGCCGCCCAATCTTTCGGTACCAATATGGACTCCCTGCTGACTAAATTCAATTCGCTTGATCCCCGGCATAAAGTACCCACAGGTTACGCCGCCATTATAAGCGAAGTGATTTCTTTTGGAGGGAATATATACGTGCACGACCGCCAGGCAAAAGGGGCCAAGGCTTTTGTTACCAAAGGCGATACACTTATCAGCGTGATGGCTGCTAAACTGGAGCAATATCTCAGCTCGGATGACGGAAATTCGGTAAAAACCGGCATTGCAACGGAAAGGAAAGACCTTGTGCACAATTATACGGCCTATCTTGCCTCGGATAATGAGCTTATCAATCTTTATTATAAGATGGATAAGCACAATAGCAAAGATTCTTTAACTAAAAAAGACACGGTTATTAGCGGGGCTTTAAAGGCCTGGCGTTCGTCTGGCATGGGCGCCGATAGCCTCTATATCAAGTTGCTAACCAACCTGGATGCGGATGAAGCACTTCGCCAGCAATGCCTGGCCGCCGTGGAAAATCTGCGTAAAGCACATCATAAACTAATGGAGGATTTGAAGGAAAAGAAAGATCTGAAGGAGGTATATGCGGAACTCCGGGATTATGGCGCCTCCCTCAACCAAATGCATTCAACTTCAAGCAAAATTAAATAACCATGTCGACACAATCAGATCAAATAGACGATGGCCTGGACGCCGTGCAGCAGGCCCTGATAGATGCAGCAAATTCAGGCCCTTATACCCCTGATCTGCAGGCGAAACTGGATGCCGCTACCGGCGCGCTGCAAACTGCACAAAATAACATGAGGCTGGATAGCCAGCAGGCTATTTTGGAAGCCTTAGCCGGTACCAATGAACAACTAAAGCAGCTGAATACCGAGATGGACACCTATGCAAACGGTGTAGATGATGTTGCAGTTGCTATTAAAAATGTGAGCAACGCTATCGGGACAGTGGTGAGCGTTATTGGCACTGTCATTTCGGCGGGGATCATTTAATATAATTTACCATGCAGGATGATAAGATTTTGTTTAAGATATAGAAATACATTTCAATATTAGAACGACGTATTATGCTTAAAGCTTTTATAGTAGACGATGAATTCCAGAGCCGGAATTTTTTGAATAATATGCTGTTGCAGCATTTCCCCGAAATGATTTTGGCTGGGCAGGCGTCAAATGTTGAAGAAGGGTTGAAGGGAATAATAGAACATCATCCGGATATTGTTTTCCTGGATATACAAATGAAAGGAGAAACTGGCTTTGATCTCTTAAGCCGTTTACCCGCAATTAATTTTGCGCTCATTTTTACTACTGCCTTTGATCAATATGCTGTAAAAGCTTTTCGTTTTAACGCTGTTGATTATTTGCTGAAACCCATAATAACAGACGAGTTGATTGCGGCTGTAAATAAAGTTAAGCAACAAACGGCGGCGCTGCAGCCGGTTTCGAAAGTGCAGGTTGAACAATTGTACCAGGATATAAAAAACCCGCATAAAATTCACGACAAAATTGCTATACCAACCGGGGAAGGCTTTATAATTATTCCCTTAAATGATATTGTTTATTGCAGGGCCAACAGCAACTATACGGAATTTTATCTTACTGATAAAAAATGCGTTTTATCCAGCTATACCTTAAAACAATACGATGAAATATTAACGGCGCAATCCTTTTTCCGGGCACACCGTTCCTACCTGATCAACCTGGCACACGTAAAAATGTACAGGAGAGGCGAAGGCGGCGAAATCGTTATGAGTAACGGGCATGAAATAGAACTCTCCCGTACACATAAAGATGAATTTCTGCATTTTTTAAATATAAGGCAATGAAAGGCGGGCTTCCCCATATCCCTTCGCATTTTTTAAACATCCTGGCATCGCTGGTATTTTGTTTGAATGCCAGTTTTTTAGATGCCCAGCAGGTGCAAAAAAAAACCGCACCGGATCAATACCGGGCTGTTCACTGGACTATCTATGACGGCCTGTCGCAGGCTGAAACATATTATATACTGAAAGATGTAAATGGCTTTGTATGGATAGGCACCAAAAATGGTCTAAACCGTTTTGACGGAAACGTGATCAAGAAATACTATCATGATCCTCGTAACAAGCATACAATAGCCGGAAGCTATATACTCGGGTTAGTTGAAGACAGCCTTCATAATATCTGGATTGGCAGTTCCCTGGGTTTGTCCCGTTATGACATCAAAGCTGATACTTTTTCGAATTTTATAACTGGTAAAAATTCCCCCGATCATTCTATACAGCCCTTTTGGGCCACAAAGGATAAATTGTATGTGCTGGAATCAGGTTTGCGGATCGTTGTTTATGATATTCATTCTTTTGCGAAAAAGAACCTTGTAAATTTAACAGCTGCCGACAATGTGGGTAATGGCCCAAGCGCAGCATATGCGGTTTTTGATCCGGGTTCAAACAGTGTGTGGATGCTTCACGGCGATTTTGACCGGCCAGGCGGCGGCCTGTTAAACGTCTCTCTTTCTGATGGGAAAAAGCAGTACTACGGATGGCCATGTTACTTAAATATAAAGGGACACTCCCATACTTCCGAGGCAATGCGGTACGACCGTAAAAGAAACGCCATCTGGATCAACAGCCCTGACGGATTGATGGAATTTACCCTTGCCGATAAACAATTTCATCATATTGAGGCTCTTGACAGCCTGCTTAAATTGAAGGATTACCATCGGTTTGTGGGGATTAACCTTGATCTGCAGGGCAGGGTTTGGCTGGCTACGGGTCCTGCGGGAATACTCATCTATGATCCCGTAACTCAATCTCTTACTAAACCGTTTCCCAACGACCCGGTTATGCAGCACGACGTTTCAGATGCCAACGCTGTTATTTATTGCGACAGGGACGGGATAACCTGGCTGGGAACTTGGCTGAGAAAAGGCTTTTACCAGTTGCTTCCTTTTTCCCCCGCCGTT
>Ga0207060_10305_pt1 | contig 14860 bp, 9 predicted proteins | sample Alteio_BWMinCont_30_FD_153270 | JGI IMG/M metagenome (GOLD analysis project Ga0207060, IMG submission 153270) | Enriched cells from forest soil in Barre Woods Harvard Forest LTER site, Petersham, Massachusetts, United States -... | ecosystem: Environmental > Terrestrial > Soil > Temperate forest >...
TTTTTGATGCTTCTTCGTTTTTCTGAATAAAAACATTCCTAAAATGCGTTTTAATCTGATCCAGAGAAATATCACTTCCGGGCAGAGATGAAATTTTCAAATAGGGTGCGTATTCTACAGGTGCCATACCCATAAAATCATTTACCGGTCTGTCTGTGGTATTTGTAAAATGACTCAGAAGGAACCTCGCCGAGTAAGTATAACTAATGCTGTAATCATTCAGCATGTAATGAATATCCGGAGGTCTGCTGGTAATCAACGCTTCAAAAGGAAAATATAGGCCATCCGGAGAAACAATAATACGACCTGTTGGTACTGGTTGATTGTGGAAGATCAGTTCATATAGTTTCTGGGATATATCAGTAAATCCGGAGAATCCAGTGTTCAATAAATCGGGATTTGAAATAAATGATATAAACTTCCGTGAAAGGCTATCAAAGGATTCTTTATCTAATTTTAAGATGCTGCTCCCTGCATTTGTAATTGTCAGGGTATAAACAGAACTGTCTCCGTTAAATATTTCAATAAGCGCTGTATGATCTTTCAAAATGGAATTCTGAACATCCCGGATACTCATGGATTCCGCATTTGAATTTCTTGCGAAATAGAGAGGATCTTTCCCCCTGATGGATGTTAAAATTCTGTCCTGTTCTTCCTTATTCCTGATGATTTCTGCCTGAATTGCTGAATAATGATCCGAATGAGGATTTGCTGTATCCAGTTCGTTTCCCAGGTGATTGATCCTGGATTTTAACTGAAACAGTTCTACCGCCTCCTGATTTTGCATGAGATTCTCAGCCTTAAGTTGTTCATCTAATAAAACAGCCCGGCTTTTCTCAAAAAAATAAAACCCATCTTCTATGTTTTTCGCCAGGCAGGAAGCTTCTATAGCATGCTCGTATAAACGCCTCGCACTATTAAGCCATGACAATTTGGACTGCATTTCAAATTGATCTTCTTTTATTTTATCCATAACCAGGTCGGCCTTCCTATAAAAATCAAGGGTATGATTATATTGGTTTTCGTTTAAGGTTACTTTATACTGGCTTAGTTGAGCATCTGCCTTGTCCAGAACAAGTGTTCCCAGATACTCAGAAACACTCCTATAAGACTGAATATTTTTTGTATTTAATAATCCATTTTCATCCAGTCCCGGACTTACCTGGTTAAATGCATTCTGATAATAATGAAATGCAGAATCGAATAAGTTTCTCTTTACATAAACATTTCCAATATTTGTAAATATGCTGATGGCTTCATTCATATCGGCATAAATCAATGCTTTAAAATAATATTGAAGCGCTTTGGGATAATCTTGAAGACGTTCAAAATACAATAAACCGATATTGTTTAAGGAGGACGCGTATCCAGCTTTGGATTTGGATTTTGAAATCGATTTGAGAGCCTTTTTATAGCTCATTAGTGCAGAATCTATGTCTCCAATACCCACAAAATATTTGCCCCATAAATCATTCAAATTCCCGATGTATTCCAGATTCCCAATTTTAGTGTATTCCTGAATCTTATTTTTCAATTCAGTTCTAACTTGTGGAAATTCCTTCAAAAAAATCAAAGCATTTATTTTCCAGGCAAAAATCTGCCTGTTGATTTGCGTTTGTTCATTACCATATTTTTCTGCCAGATTTTGACTTAACAGAGAATATTGCACAGATCTTGAATAGTCACCCGTCTTAATAAGGTTTACAATTTTTTCTTTTAATGCATATAATAAAATGGAATCCTTTAGATTTGAATTCTGACCAATAGTAATGCAACTATCAATTACTTCATTCCTTTTCCCGGTCAAACCAAGAGAATCATAGTAGATATTCAGGTTCCAGTAACATTTAAATTTTTGGAATGGATTTATATGTATCCGGCTTTGAAGAATATGCAGCAAATCCAGAGATGATAAAGTATATCTTACTGCAATTATATAATCTGCCTTCTTAAAATACATGACCCCGATGCGTTGCAAAAGAAATGCATCAGCGGAATCCTTATCGGAATTACATTTTTTTAAACTATCCTGCAAATTCAACAGATCACGCAACTGCTGATCTGGCGGCAACTGAACAAGTTGTGTTATTCTGTTCCAAAGTGCATCCCCGGAAAGGCACTGTGCTTTGGGCGATAACCACTCAAATAAAACCCATAACAGAATTATATATTTTTTGAAACACAACAGGTATATTGATCTTTATTTTTGAACATATTGAATTAAATCTCCTTCATTGGTAAATATTGTAGGAACCGTAATGCCTACTACAGGTGTTGGGCTATAGTGAGTAGTTATATATAATTTTATATTCTGACTTTTACTTGTAACCTGAGTCATTAATATTCCTGTTGCTACTGGTGTTGCGAAAGAAGATCCTTCTATCGCTCTTGAAAGGAATGGAATCGAAAATGTACAACAGACGTTATTTCCAGGATTTTTATCCAAAGCACCAACGGTAATAAACTTAGGTGAGTAATTCTGGTAGTAACAAGGAACTGCATTAGGAAAAACTACCGGAGCATTTGGACTAAGCTGGGTTACACTAACTACGTTATCTATCGTAGAAGCAAAACATGCCGGGTAGAAAAGCGAATCCTTAAGATCTAATCTGTCCAGGTTGTTTAGATCGTTATTCTCCTTTTTACATATTTTGGCTGTCTCATGAATAATAGGCGAATTCCCCGCTGCAGCTATGACACGTATAGTTGCTCTATCAGCAATTTTAATATACCTTCTAAGAACCGGATCCTGTGCACCGAAATATCCCCAGCTTGCATTGATATAATCCGCCTTATGCTGAATTGCATAACTCAGAGCACAGCTTACTGTGTAAATGCTTCCTTTTTCATCTTTATCAAAAGCACGGATAGACATGATTTTCGGCATTTGCCCATGTTGCATCTTTTTGAGCTGCATTTGGGAAAGAGCAATATAAGTGGCTGCTGTTCCATGTTTCACTTCATTATCATCTATGAGCGTGTTATTTGGCTCACCTAAAACGACATCGAATAAAGTCGGCTTAGCCGGATCCTGCCACAATATATTTCCGTTCCAGATTGCATTTGGATATATCTTTTTATATAATAATGTATCCAGGCCAGTATCTATTACTGCAAGTGTTTTATCAAATATAGTTCCGGTCGTTCCGGCAATTAAAACAGTAGTATCTCTATTTTTTATGTGTCCGCTATCCAATACAGTTGTGGCAGAATCAGATATTTCTGCCATATATGTATCCAAGTTTTTTGCCAGTGTGTAATCTCCTGAAGGACCGGGATTAGGAGTGGTTGGAGGAGGTGAAATTGTTTGTCCGCTGCCAGTTACAAGTGTGGCGTCCATATTGGTTAATAAACTATCGCAGGGACAATAATGAAATTCGAAACTCAGGCTGGCATCCGGATCGATTCCTTTCACATATTTGATTAGTGAATCTTCAAAATTCTGAACGATCTGCGCGCTTGTTCCCGCAGAAGATGGAGTGAATAAAATGTTCCAGTTTATCCAATGTTTAGTGACCTTTGGCTCACCGTACCCTGTTCCCCCGATACAACAACCTCCCTTTCTGACAAAAAAACAATAGAGGAAAAACAGGAGAACTAAAAGTAATAAGAAAAGAAGAAGTTTTCTCATACAATTGATTTAAAGGGTTAATGACTTTATCGCTATTTTTCAGAGAAAGTAAACAGTATGATAACAGGATTTCAAACGGGAGTCTTCCGGGAAGGGTTCTACTGTAATTTAAAAAAAAACATTCATACTGAACTTACTATATCAAATGATTTATTAAGAAATGCTGGATTCAGGCTACTTAAATCAAATATGAATAAATATAAATTTCCAGATGCTCAAAGTTCTCGTAATAAATATATAGTCTTTTGATTTTCAGCATATTGACATATATTTTCCCCTTGGCCGTCTGCTAAAATATTTTTACCTTTTGATTCACTAGTATTTGATCCAATCACATTTAACTGATGAAGCCATGTCGTTCAGGAAACTTTCAGAAGACCAGATAAAATCATTTCATAAAGACGGATATGTCGTTATAAAAAGTTTTTGCAGCAAGCAGGAGACGGACAAATTATATGTTACTGCAATCGAAGACAGTTCCATAACGAAGAACGCGCTGGATTTAAATGACCTTTCAGGTAAAAAAACCAAGCTCTCCCTTTGGTTTACACCAGGCAATGATGTTTTTGGTTATCTGACCAGGAGTGAAAGAATGGTGAAGGCAGTTGCCCAACTGCTCGACAGTGATGCGCCTGTTTGTCATTTTCATTCTAAATTAATGCAGAAGGAACCGAGGGTTGGAGGCGCCTGGGAATGGCATCAGGATTATGGATACTGGTATAAAAATCAATTTATGTATCCCGACCAGCTGATTAGTGTGATGATCGCACTGACCAAAGCGAATAAAGAAAATGGTTGTCTGCAGGTAATAAAAGGTTCGCATAAACTGGGAAGGGTGAATCATGGTTTTTCGGGTGAACAGGTAGGTGCAGACATGGTCATGGTTAATAATGCGCTCAGGACTATGGAACTGGTATACAGTGAACTGGAACCGGGTGATGCGCTTATTTTTCATAGTAATCTGCTGCACCGGTCAGAAGCTAATCTTTCTCCGGATCCGCGATGGTCAATTATATCCTGTTACAATTCTCAGTCAAATCCTGCCTATAACGAAACTTCGACTTCCTGGAAGGTTCCCGTCGAAATGGTTCCTGATGATGCCATTCTAACCTGGGATGCGGAATCATTCGCCAATGCAGATTTTCTGAAAAAAGAAAATGATCCGGCTCTTAAAGAAACAGGCTGGGAGAAAACTGTCAGCACGAATTTATAAGATCTTTCCCTGAAGTTGAAAATGACGCAACCTCCGTTTATTTAGCCACGTTCACATTTGATAGCTCCTGAATTCCGCAGAGGACTCCTCTTTATTGTTATTCTATAAGCCACTTTTACTACATGGTTTGAGTGGGGTTACTACTTATTATCTAACCGGACAATCTAAAAATCTTCATTATGAACAATTTTATATCTGTCAAAAACTGGCAGAAGCCAATAAAGATCAACACGCTTTTGATTTTATTCCTTGCTTTATTTTTCGGATGTCAGAAAATTAAAATCGATAAAAATGACCTGCGTAATTTTCAACAAGTAAATCTCGATGCGAATAGCGCAATATATGCACCCGGACTGGTTGTTCCCAGTCTGCAAAATGCCTGGGGCCTGGCCTGGGCACCTTCCGGAATTGCATGGGTTAATGCTCAGACTGGCCATGTAAGTGAATTATTCACAGGAGAAGGCGCCATTGTAAGGCCGGCGATAAATATTCCATCACCCACAGATACAATTGGCGGCACGCCAACCGGCATTGTTTTTGCCGGTGGTGCGGGTTTCACTCTGGCAAACAAACAGCCTGCTGCATTTTTATTCGTGGGAGATGATGGAGTCGTATCAGGATGGAACGGAGCAGACGGGAATAATGCGCAACGTATAGCTGATAATTCTGCTACAGCTTCCTATTTCGGTCTGGCACTGTCTACCAATGCGGGATCTCACATGCTATATGCTGCCAATTTCAAAACCGGAAAGATTGATGTGTGGGACACTACTTTTACACCAGTTGCCATGTCTTTCCATGATCCTGCCTTACCTGATCATTATTTTCCTTTTAATATTCAGGCTATCGGATCCTGGTTAATTGTGAATTATGCAAAAGTGGGAACGGATGGGAATGAAATTCATCAGGTAGGTTTGGGAATTGTTGACGTTTACAATACAGACGGTTCTTTTGTAAGAAGATTTGCCTCATTTGGTACACTGAATTCTCCATGGGGTGCAGTTATGACGCCTGCGAATTTTTTGTCAGATAATGATATGAGTGTTGACAATAATGGAGGGAAAGATGGTAAGAACAATCCGGGTCAATTTGATAACGACAACCAGCCCTTTATCCTGATTGGCAATTTCGGAGATGGACACATCAATGTATTTTCATTGGGCGGTCAGTTTCTGGGACAATTACAATCTCATAACAAAACGATTGTCATCGACGGATTGTGGGCATTACAATTTGCGCCTATAACAGCTACTACCATTGATCCAAAGCGCTTGTATTTCACAGCAGGAGCCAATGATGAAACTGATGGCATCTTTGGATACCTGATTAAAAATTAAACCTTATACTAATTTTCTGTTGGCATTTAAAAAACGTGGACTGCAAGAGAAAGCAGTCCATGTTTCTTTAGGACGAGGCTAATGGTTAATATTGTCAGGAATTAAGCATGATATATGGAGCCAACTTTAGAAAATTATTGGAGTCTCAGCCCTGAATCTGCCTTTAAACTGCTTTCCAGTTCGGGAAGTGGATTATCCGCTACGGATGCAGATTCCCGTCTTCAGCAATACGGTTCGAATACATTGAAGGCAAAATCAAATTCTTCAGGATTCATTCTTTTTCTTACCCAATTTAAAAGTCCTATCACGATCCTGCTCATTGCTGCCGCCATTCTCTCCATGGCCCTGGGAGATTTTACGGATGCAACTATCATACTTGTTATCATCCTGATCAGCAGTTTCCTTGGTTTCTGGCAGGAAAAAGGCGCTGCCAATGCCATTGAAGAACTTCTTAAGATGGTTCAGATCCGTTGCCGCATCCTGAGAGACGGAACAGAAAATGAATGGCCAATAGAAAAAGTAGTTCCGGGTGATATTGTCGTGCTTTCAGCAGGTGATGTTATCCCTGGCGATAGCTTAATTCTTGAATCAAAAGAGTTGTTTATTGATGAAGCCGCATTTACCGGTGAATCTTTCCCTGTTGAAAAAAATAGCGGTATTATTCCAGGGAATGTGCCTTTGTCTAAAAGAAGCAATTCTTTATTTATGGGTTCCCATGTAATAAGCGGAAGAGCCAGGGCCCTGGTCATACGTACGGGCAAATTAACAGAGTTCGGAAAAATATCAGATCGCTTACGCATCAGACCATCTGAAACAGATTTTGAAAAAGGTATCCGGCGTTTTGGATATATGCTGATGGAAATTACCTTGATACTTGTTATTCTCATATTTGCCATCAATGTGTTTTTACATAAACCTGCGCTGGATTCATTTTTATTTTCTCTGGCACTCGCGGTCGGACTAACCCCACAACTCCTGCCGGCCATTATAACAGTCAACTTAGCAACAGGCGCCAGGGCCATGGCAAAAAAGAAAGTAATAGTAAAACGGTTGTCCTCTATTGAGAATTTTGGCAGTATGAACATCCTTTGTTCAGATAAAACCGGGACAATTACAGAGGGGAAAGTAACCATTAAAGATGCGCTGGATATCAATGGTAATCATTCAGAAAAAACGATGCGGTTTGCCGGACTGAATGCCTCTCTACAACAGGGATTCCATAATCCTATTGACGAAGCCATTTGTGCTGGTTATAAAGCACCTGCTACTTCATATACAGTTCAATGTGAAATTCCTTACGATTTTATCCGCAAAAGACTGAGTATCCAGGTCAGGAATGACGAGGAAAATTTCGTTATCACGAAAGGCGCGCTCAATTCCGTAATTGAAATTTGCGACCGGGTGGAAACAGAAAACGGAACATTAATTTCCATGGATCTTAAAAAGGAATTTGTTTTAGATCAGTACCGGCAGTTAAGCGCGGCAGGTTACCGGGTACTGGGTGTTGCTTATAAGACGACGAGTAGTGAAACAGATTTTACAAGGGACCAGGAAAATAAAATGATTTTCCTTGGATTTATTACCCTTTTTGATCCTCCAAAAAAGAATGTGAAAGAAACGCTTGATAAACTGACACAGTTAGGTGTTCATTTAAAACTGATAACAGGTGACAATGCCCTGGTTGCAGCAAGCATTGCAAAGCAGATAGGCGTACCCGAACCTGTAATTCTTATTGGTCCCCAACTTCATCAAATGACTGACGGAGCCCTTATGCAGCAGGGCGCGAAGGCTGATATTTTTGCCGAAATCGAGCCCACCCAAAAAGAGCGGATTATTCTTTGTCTTAAAAAAGCAGGTAATGTAGTTGGATTTATGGGTGACGGAATAAATGATGCACCCGCGCTTCATACTGCCGATGTGGGTATCTCGGTCGATTCGGCGGTGGATGTTGCAAAAGAAGCGGCAGATATCGTTCTCCTTGATCAGAACCTGGATGTCTTATCAGAAGGAATTGTGATCGGCCGTAAAACTTTTACCAATACCATGAAATATATTTTTATGGCTACAAGCGCCAATTTCGGAAATATGTTCAGCATGGCAGGTGCTTCATTATTCCTTCCATTTCTTCCACTATTACCAAAACAGATACTTCTTACCAATCTCTTAACTGATTTTCCCGAAATGGCGATTGCGACGGACCGGGTGGATCCCACATCTATTGAAAAACCACATCGCTGGGATATTCGTTTTATCAAGCGATTCATGCTGGTCTTCGGACTTTTGAGTTCGGTTTTTGATTACCTGACATTCGGGGTATTGTTATTTTTCATGAAAGCTGGTGAAAAAGAATTTCAGACCGGATGGTTTGTCGAGTCTGTTGTTTCTGCCACACTGATTGTATTGGTGGTACGTACCAAACTTCCTTTTTTGAAAAGCCTGCCTGGTAAATATTTATCTGTTGCAACTATACTTATTGTGTTAACGGTATTGGCGCTACCTTTCACAGCATTAGCCGGACTATTAGGGTTCAGCAGGCTGCCATGGAATTTCTATGGATGGATGATCCTGATCATCGGAGCTTATATTGGTTCAGCTGAAATCCTTAAACACTGGTTTTACAGGAAATTGAAAAATAATTAGGCATAAAAAATGTAAATTATACTGTTTTCATTTAGCGTGTTCGTATTAAAAAATCTTCTTGTAAGCGACGGGTATCAGAAATCAATCAGGTGAAAACAGAAAACAAAAATATTCTTACGATCAACGGTGGCTCATCCAGTATTAAAATAGCAGTTTACAAATCTGTAGCAGCTCCTGAAAGAATAATTTCATGTCAGTTGGAAAGGATAGGATCGAGTAATCCTGTTTTGGTTTTTACTGATCCTGACAATCTTCAGAAAAAATCCGAGTCAGTTAAAGCTTCCAATATGACAGAAGCCGTGGATGTTTTAATAAATTGGCTTGACAAAAAGAATTCCTTCGAAAATTTAGCCGCTATCGGCCACCGGATCGTTCACGGCATGGAATATACCGAGGCGCAATTCATTTCAGATTCATTATTAGCTGAACTGGAAAAAATTGTTCCTTATGATCCAGATCATCTGCCTGGCGAAATAGAGCTGATAAAAGCACTCAGGAAAAAAATTCCTCTATTACCACAGATAGCCTGTTTTGATACTGCATTCCATACCAGCATGCCGAGGATTGCAAAATTATTAGCAATCCCACGTCGCTTTGACCGGGAGGGCATCCGGCGTTACGGTTTTCACGGATTATCTTTTAGTTATCTTATGGAAGAATTAGCACGCAAGGGTGAACCGGCTGTCAAAAATGGAAGGATCATATTAGCACACCTCGGAAACGGTGCAAGTCTCGCAGCCGTCAGGAACGGTAGTTGCATAGATACCAGTATGGGATTTACACCGTCTGCCGGACTCATGATGGGAACCAGGCCAGGCGACCTGGATCCGGGCATCGCATCCATTATCATGAATAAAGAAGGGTTAACTCCTGACGGATACAATGATTTAATTAATCATGCATGTGGATTGCTGGGTGTTTCTGAAACGAGTTCAGATATGCAGGACCTGCTTGCATGGGAATCAGAAGATATCCGGGCTGCAGAAGCAGTAAATCTTTTCTGTTACCAGGTAAAAAAATGGATCGGATCTTATACTGCAGTCTTAGGAGGATTGGATGCTTTGATATTTTCGGGTGGAATAGGTGAACACGCTGCACAAATACGCTCCAGGATTTGCGAGGGGCTTCAGTTCATGGGTATTGAATTAAATGAAAACCAAAATGAATCGGGCGACCAAATCATTTCATCGGAAAGATCCGGAGTAAAAGTTTATGTTATTCCCACGGATGAAGAATTAATGATCGCGAAGATGGTAAATCGTGTTTTATCTAATTAAAATAAACTATTAAAATATATTATGCAAACAATAAAAATAAATTCAGCGGATGAATCATTATCTCCTGAACTTCTCGATAAAATGAACGCCTACTGGCGTGCTGCCAATTATCTTTCAGTCGGACAAATATTCCTGCATGACAACCCGCTTCTAAAGCAACCGCTGAAATCTGAACACATAAAAAAAATGTTATTGGGACATTGGGGCACTACTCCGGGACAGAATTTTATTTACGTTCATTTAAACCGTGCAATCAAAAAATATGATCTCAACATGATCTATATCTCGGGACCAGGTCACGGGGGACCAGCATTGGTAGGCAACACTTATCTGGAAGGAACTTACAGTGAAGTATATCCGGCTATCAGCCAGGATGAAGCAGGATTGAAAAAACTTTTCACGCAGTTCTCTTTCCCCGGAGGTATTCCGAGTCATGTCTCTCCTGAATGTCCAGGTTCCATTCACGAAGGGGGTGAACTGGGATATTCATTAAGTCACGCGTTCGGTGCAGTTTTCGATAATCCTGATTTAATTACTGCCTGTGTAATTGGTGACGGAGAAGCAGAAACCGGGCCGCTGGCTACTTCATGGCATTCAAATAAATTTCTTAACCCCGTATCAGATGGGGCGGTTCTCCCAATACTGCATCTGAATGGTTATAAAATTGCGAATCCTACTATTTTAGCAAGAATTACGCGTCCTGAATTAGAACAATTCCTGGCGGGATGCGGATGGGAACCCTATTTTGTTGAAGGCAGTGATCCGGCGATGATGCACCGTTTAATGGCTGAAACAATTGATAAAGTAATTGAAAGAATCAGGTTCATTCAACAGAATGCAAGACAAAAAATAAATCATACGAGGCCCGTCTGGCCCATGATTGTTTTAAAATCTCCAAAAGGATGGACCGGACCAAAGGAAGTAAATGGCCTTCCCGTTGAAGGAACATTCCGCGCGCACCAGGTTCCTTTACCAGATGCTGGAAAAAATCATGTTCAGTTAAAGCAGCTGGAAGACTGGATGAAGAGTTATAAACCCGATGAACTTTTTGATGATAAGGGGAAACTGATTCAGTCATTAGCCGATCTGGCTCCTTCAGGAGAAAGAAGAATGGGAGCGAATCCACATGCGAATGGCGGATTATTAATGAGTGAACTTATTATGCCGGATTTCAAAGATTATGCGGTTGATTTACCCAGCCCAGGAAGTAAAGAAGCTGCCGATACACTAGTGCTTGGTGAATTTCTGCGTGACATTATTAAGTTAAATGAACCGAAAAGAAACTTCAGGATTTTTGGACCCGATGAAACACTTTCAAACAGACTTGACCACGTATTTGAAGCAACAAACAGACAATGGGAAGGCGGTATTGAAATAAATGACCAGTATTTAAACGCTGATGGCCGCGTCATGGAAGTATTAAGTGAACATCAGTGTGAAGGATGGCTTGAAGGATATCTTCTTACGGGAAGACACGGATTATTCAACAGCTATGAGGCTTTTATTCATATTGTGGATTCTATGTTCAACCAGCATGCAAAATGGTTGAAGATCACATGTGGTATCCCATGGCGAAGAAAAATTGCTTCTCTCAATTATCTTTTGGCCTCACATGTATGGCGACAGGATCATAATGGATTTACGCACCAGGATCCAGGTTTTATTGATCATGTTGTAAATAAGAAAGCAGAAGTTGTTCGCGTTTATCTGCCTCCCGATGCGAATTGCCTGTTATCTATAATGGATCACTGTCTCCGCAGCCGGCACTATGTAAATGTAGTGGTTGCGGGAAAACATCCTGCCCCCCAATGGCTTAAGATGGAAGAAGCCGTGGTTCATTGTACAAAAGGAATCGGGATCTGGACATGGGCGAGTAATGACCAGAATCAGGAACCCGATGTAGTCATGGCCTGTGCCGGTGATGTTCCAACACTTGAAATACTGGCTGCTGTTTCGATTCTTCGTTCACATATACCATCTCTTAAAATCAGGGTTGTAAATGTGGTTGATCTTATGAAACTGCAACCTCATACTGAACATCCCCACGGACTTAACGACAAAGACTTTGATTTTCTTTTTACTAAAGATAAACCGGTCATTTTTGCTTTTCATGGTTATCCATGGCTTATACATCGACTGACGTATAAACGAACCAATCATGTCAATATTCATGTAAGAGGTTACAAAGAAGAAGGAACCATTACAACACCCTTTGACATGACTGTTCTTAATGACATGGATCGTTTTCATCTGGTACAGGATACGATAGAACGCCTTCCGCAATTAGACGATACATGTGCCTACCTCAAACAGGAGATGCAGGATAAGCTAATAGCACATAAAAATTATATTCAGGAGTTTGGTGAGGATATGCCGGAAATAAGAAACTGGAAATGGAGCTCATAATATTTGAAGGAAATCTTAATTTATGTGGTATTACGTAAGTATTATCAATCATATACAATATTTTTGCCTCGCCAAACCAATAAACCTTGCATCAGGTTCTGTTTATAGAAAATTAAATCTGTAAAAACTCTTATAAATATGAAGAGATTTCCTGCCATAATATTTGTGGTTTTATGTCTTAGTGCCTGTCATAACCAAACTGATTATGAAAAAATATTTAACAACCCTGATCTTTATTGCAATACGGTTCATGAACTAAATACCATTGTGATGGGAAATAATTTCTCACCGATCGTAGCGTCCAGAAACTATTTATACGCTGCGGTTGCAGGGTACGAAGTGATTGCCGCCGGTCATCCTGATAAATATAATTCTCTCGCGGGGCAATTGCACGGTCTGGGATCCCTGCCCAAGCCACCTGCAGGACAAAAAATAGATTATGAATTCAGCGCATTGCTGGCTTATTGTAAATTAGGCGAATCCGTAACTTTTCCCGCAGGCAGCATGAAGTATTTCACCGACAGTTTAAAAAACCTCGCCACTGACCATGGAATGCCTTCAGATATATTAGAAAATTCAATCGCATTCAGTGATACTGTTGCATCCGTTATTATGAACTGGAGCAGACATGATAATTATTTACAAACAAGGGGGGCTACAGAATATGAAGTAAAGGATTCTCCCGGTCGTTGGGTGCCAACCCCCCCGGCCTATTCTTCTGCAGCAGAACCTCATTGGAGAGAAATCCGGTTCCTGGTAATTGACAGTGTCAATCAATTCATGCCCGCACCTCCCTATCCATTTAATGTAACTGATAAAAACAGTCCATATTATAAAGAAGTGAAACTAAGCCAAAATGTGGTTGACAGTTTAACAGACGAACAGGCATGGATAGCCGATTTCTGGGATGATAATCCTTTCAAATTAAATGTTTCCGGACACCTGATGTTCGGCACAAAGAAATTTTCACCGCCAGGTCACTGGATGGGAATAGTAGGTATCGCTGCCCTGAAATCAGGCGCCGATTTCAATGAAACAGTATATGCATATGCAAAAACTTCAATTGCTTTATTCGATGCATTTATCCAATGCTGGAACATAAAATACACTTACAATACATTAAGACCTGAAACAGCCATTAATAAATATATTGATCCAAACTGGAGACCTCATCTCCAGACTCCGCCATTTCCTGAATATACCTGTGGACATTGCACCATTTCAGCAGCAGCCGCAGAAGCTTTAACCAGTGTTTTTGGAGATAATTTTGCTTATACAGATTCCACTGAACTGGAATTTGGGATAAAAAGCAGGTCATTCAAATCTTTCAGAGATGCTGCACTGGAAACCCAATATTCCCGTTTCTATGGAGGAATACATTATAATTATTCCTGTGTCCGTAGTAATGAAATGGGTATGAAACTTGGAAATCTTGTTGTGGACCGTCTTAAGATGAAGAAATAATTGAGTCGCTTATTTCAGGAAGTTATTCTTGGTCATTTGAATCATCTTTCAAAAGTGTTTTAATATCGGATTCAAGTTTTAATACACTTTCCTTACTTGTACAGTCATAAAACCCCCTGATCCGTCTTTGCCTGTCCAACAATGCAACGTATTGGGTATGAATAAAACTGGAACGGCCTGAATCCGCAGCGGCCAGCAGATAATCCCTGAAAGCAGATTTATATAGTGCATCTTTATCGCCCGTTAAAAATTCCCAGCCTGGTGTACTGGCATCATATTTTTGTGCATACTTCTTCAATACAGTAACTGAATCCCTTTCCGGATCTACCGTATGCGATAAAATCATGAATCCTGTATCCAGTTTAAACTTATAATACACTTCCTTAATATTTTCGTTCATCTTCGGGCAAATGGAAGGGCAGGAAGTAAAGAAATATTCAACCAGGATTATTTTGTGTTCGACTGTTTTTTCATTTACCAGTTTTCCATCCTGATTTATAAAAGAAAATGATCCGGCAATATGACCGGGCTCACCCAGAACAGGAAGCTTATTTTTGCTGAAAGCATTTGACAGCAGCCAAACTGAACTGAAGGCAGATAATATTATGATCGTGATTGCTGAAATTTTAGCAGAAATAGTCAGCTTTCCCTTTTTTCTATTTTTCATTTTGTTTTAAATCATGTTAATGTTAATATTAGCTTTCCAGTCTTCTTTAGAAATTCATTTATAAAAAAATTGCAAAAACCAGCTTAGCGAAAAAAGGTGTTCCCGAAGTATAATTAATGTCATCCACAGGGCTGGATTCGTTTTTTAATCTTGAAACAACTTCAAACTGTTCCTCCCTCCATTTTGTATTAAACAGATTTTGAATCTCTATACCGAACTCGAATT
>Ga0207060_10306_pt1 | contig 14842 bp, 11 predicted proteins | sample Alteio_BWMinCont_30_FD_153270 | JGI IMG/M metagenome (GOLD analysis project Ga0207060, IMG submission 153270) | Enriched cells from forest soil in Barre Woods Harvard Forest LTER site, Petersham, Massachusetts, United States -... | ecosystem: Environmental > Terrestrial > Soil > Temperate forest >...
AAATTATCGGCCCATCCCTCTGGAAGGTTTCCGCTGCTGAACAATTCATATTCAGCGGCCAGTTCGGGGTATTTTTCTTTGTAGGCTGCAAATAGGTCGTTCCATTTCGCTTCCAGGTCAGCACCCTTTGCGCCCTTTTCATGATAATATTTCAGCACCTCATCAGGCACTACGAATGATTTATCAGGGTCAAAACCGAAAAATTCTTTCACAAGCTTAACCTCATCAGCGCCAAGCGGCGAACCGTGGGCGCCGGCTGTGTTTACTTTATTGGGGCTGCCATAAGCAATCTGCGTACGCACTTTTATTAACGAAGGCTTTTGCACTTCAATTTTAGCGTTGCGTATAGCGTTTTCTATAGCTTTTATATCGTTACCATCTTCGATGGTTTGTACTTGCCAGCCATAAGCTTCGAACCGTTTGCCCACATCTTCGTTAAAAGTAATATCCGTATCGCCTTCTATCGAGATATGATTATCATCGTACAAATAAATAATATTCCCCAACTCCAGGTGCCCGGCAATCGATGCTGCTTCGGACGCCACACCTTCCATCAGGTCACCATCGCTGCAAATGGCATATATTTTATAATCGAACAGGTCGAAACCTGGTTTATTATAACGTGCGGCAAGGTGTTTTTGGCCGATGGCAAAACCAACGCCGTTCGCAAAACCCTGGCCAAGCGGACCGGTGGTTACATCAATACCGGGGCATAAACCATACTCGGGGTGGCCCGCAGTTTTACTGTTGAACTGGCGGAAGTTTTTTATATCGTCCAGCGAAAGGTCGTAGCCTGTCAGGTATAAAAAGCTGTACTGCAGCATACAGGCATGCCCGTTTGAAAGTATAAAACGGTCGCGGTTTGGCCAGTTTGGATTTTTTGGGTTATATTTCATATAATCGGCCCAAAGCACATGCCCCATGGGTGCAAGCGCCATCGGTGTGCCGGGGTGGCCCGAATTTGCTTTTTGTACCGCGTCAGCCGATAATATTCTTACTGTATTAATTCCTAAAGTCTCAATGTCCTGTGTGTTTGTTTCCATTTTCAGTCCTTTGTAAATAAATTATTCTGTTAAACTGCCGCAGGGGCTGCTGGCTCGGGCAGTTCGGGTTTTACCCATAGCCTCGCACCGCCTTTTATCCCGTCGGCATTGGTAACAATTTTCATGTTTTTATCCAGTTTAAAGGTGAGCTTATTGGAGTTACCGCCTCCTATATACAAATAATCGTAATTGAAAACGGTTTTTAAAACTTCAAAAACTTTTTCCATCCGTTTGTTCCACTTTTTGGCCCCCTCCTTTGCCAGTGCGCTTTCGCCGATATATTTATCATAAGATTTGAATTTGTTGAACGGCTGGTGCGAAAATTCAAGATGGGGCAGCAGGTCGCCGTTTTTTAACCAGGCCGTGCCGAAACCGGTACCGAGTGTGATCACCAGCTCCAGGCCTTTCCCGCTTACTACGCCTAAACCCTGCATATCTGCGTCGTTAACAACCTGGGCCTGTTTACCAAGCGTTTCTTCCAGTCTTTTAGCAAAATCGACATCTTTCCACAAACTTGAATCGAGATTAGGTGCCGTTTTAACCACGCCGTCTTTTACATATCCCGGGAAACCGACAGATATCCTGTCATGCGGAGGAAAAGCTTTGACCAATGTCTTGATGGCATTGAGCACGCTTTCGGGGCTGGCCGGGTAAGGCGTAGGGATTTTTTCATAGTCCATAGTAAGCTCACCTTTTCCATTCAGGACAGTGCCTTTGATGTTCGAGCCCCCAATATCAATAGAGAGGATTTTTAATTCAGCGTTGGATGATTTCATTAAATTGTTTTGGCAGGATATAAATTGATGAATAATTGGTTACAGATTTGTGGCGTAAATATCACAATTTAATGATAATTTATTGTTAACAGTAACAAGTATTATACAAGGCAAATAAACAATATATGAACAACATAAAGCGAAATTGTTTGTTTTTTTTTCGTCATGCTTTTAGGTTTTTGACAATGGGGTTGCAAAGGGGGTTGATTGGGTTGATTGGGTTGATTAAGTGAGTAGTTGATTAAGTTGGGAAGTGATAGTTGAAGATAGACGTATAAGGTTGATCATTAAATTGAAGATTAGGAAACTATATTTGTAACCTACTTAGATTGTCATCAAAATATGGAAAGTAATATGCCGCCGGTTCATCCCGGCTCAGTTTTAAGGGAAGATATTTTAAAGGAAATGAAGCTGACAATTACAAAGGCAGCTCAAAGCTTGAAAGTGAGCAGAAAGCAACTTTCAGAGGTAGTTAACGAAACTGCCGCTATTTCGGCCGAAATGGCTGTACGCCTTGAAGATGCCTTTGGCGTTAGCGCAGAATTCTGGCTTGATATGCAAAAGGCCTTTGACATATGGAAAGTGAAACATAGCGGCAAGGTAAGGGATATACGCAGAATTTCGCATGAACCCATTGGACATGCTTCTTAAACCTGACAATCCTAAATCTTAAAAAAATTCTCTCCCGCTTTTAATGGATAAGCTTTCCCTTTCCAAACAAAAACACCCGATGTTTTTTCAGGAAGGGATATCTTTATATCCCACACCGTTTTATTCTCAATATATTCAACAGAGACCTTTCCATTGGGATGAGGTATCTCCCCGCTCGCATTTTTCAGATCACCCAAACGTGGTTCAATTTTTATCTTGCTAAAACCCGGCGCGTAACTGTCAATACCTAAAATCGTCCTGAAAAATTCAATATTCGGACTGGCGCCCCAGGCATGGCAGTCGGAGCGGTTGCTTTCAAGGTCGGATATTTCGGCCCAGGTGGTAAGTCCCATTTTTATGTTGGCGCGCCATATATCCAGCCAGTTCATATAATCGTTTCCCAAACCGCCTTTTACCAGGGCCTGGTGCATATAATATTTAAAGTAGATGGAGCATTGCGTAAGCGAGGTGTCCGCCAAAATATTTTTGCTTAACGCGAGGGCTTCCGGCCCTTTTACCAAACCCGTAAGTATCGCCAGCGAATTGGCATGCTGCGAAAAAAGGTCTTTATCTTCCGTATCGGCATAAAGTTTCCTTGACGGGTCCCAATATTTGGTTTGGATGGTTTGTTTTAGCTGCGCGGCTTTTTTACGGTATAGGTTTGCAAGATCAGGCAGGCCCATTTTGGCTTCCAATTCTGCGGCAAGCTGGTACGTCCACAGTAATTGGAGGTCAAGTATGGCCGAATTGCCTTTCGAGCCGGTAGGTGGGCCGCTTCCCCAGCCCTTGCTGTTTACCCAATCCACAAAATTCCAGTAGGGGGTGTCTTTTAACGAGCCATCGGCTTGCTGGTATTTGCTGAAAAAATCCAGCACCGCCCTTTCCCCGGGCAGCTTATCTTTTACAAAATTGCTGTCGGGCCGGTACATCCAGTAATCGTGCAAAACGCCTATATACCATAACGAAAAGGTTGAAATTATCTGCGGACTATAGGAAGGGTGCCTGCTAAGCGTAAGCCCCTCGGCAATGCGTGAGTGGTCCATCAGGTTGATGGCGTTGCGCGCCAGGCGGTCATCACCGCTGTTATAGTAGGATATGAGCGCCTGGATACGGGTATCGCCGATGTATTGCAGTTGCTCGTAATACGGGCAATCCATATAGGTTTCTATCGCGTCGAGCCTGGCCGTGCGCCAGCCTATATCCAGTATTTTTTGCATTTCGGGGTTGCCGGTTTTTAATTGGGCATTGAACTTGAAAGGGTATCCGGTGAATGTGCCGTAAATATCATCGATCACCAGCGGATCGTCCTTTGTTTGTATCTTTACTTGGATGTAACGGTAAGTGCGCCAATAAAGCGTGGTAAACGACTGATTTGGCGTTCCATCAGAGATCAGGCTGTCTTTTCTCCCGGAAAAGATCTTCCCGTCCACATCATCCCGGTTGCCTTTTTTTGTACTGTAATGGGCCAGGCTGGTAAAAAGCGCTTCGGCATAGCCGAGGGATATGTTTGCAGCCTTGCCATTGCTGAAATTTAATGTTAAGTAAGCGTTGGTAAGATAAGTTTGGTCGAGCAGCAGGGTAACCGCTGTATTTGCCGGGATAGTCACCGCTGTTTTTGTTGCCGGGAATGAAGCAGGCACACTAAGCCCGTCCGCTTTACGTACAACCGGGATGCGCTGGGTTGTCCGCTCCATTTGCGGAATGGAAGACGGCACCAGCATCCACCCAAAAGCATCCGACATGCCTTTTGGTTTGCCATGGTCCAAAACGGCGACGGCCGGCCAGGCGCTGTCGTCAAAATCAGCAGCCATCCAGCCTTTAACCGATTTGCCCATATCCACCACCTCGCCCGGCCCGGCGACGTAATAGGTAGGATAACCAACGCCGGTAATGGCGCTGTAGGCTTTATTGCGGAGACATTTCCAGGTATTATTGGTATTCAATATTTCTTCATTCGCAGTATTGCCCTGCAGAATAAACCCGGTGCGTAAGGATATCTGCGCTTCGGGGCGGTATTCGGCTTCGTTCCATACTATTGCAGCTATAATATTTTTTCCGGTAGTCAAATACGGCGCAAGGTCAACCGTCTCATAGTTCCAGTAATACGTATCGCCCCGCGCCGGCCCAACAGAAACCAATGTGCCGTTTACATATAATTTATAACGGTTATCTGCTGACACCTTTACCATAAAATTTGATGGTTTGGCAGCAAAGTCAATGCTTTTGCGAAAATAGTACACGCCATATTCCCTCCCGCTTTCATGGTCCGGGGCTATCCACCATGAACTCCATGGCTTTGTTGCAACGGTTTTATCGGCAATTTGCGAATAGCCGGGTTTTACCAGCAGTAGGCAGCATGTGAATAGAATGGGGGCGAGAAATGGTTTCATGGGATGGGTTATAAAAAATAATCTGTTTTAAAGATAGCAAGCATCTTCTACCATATTACATAATTTTTACAGATACCATTATTTTCTGTTCAAATCTTCTACCTTTATTTCAAGAACCTAAAACCATGGATGTTTTAACAGTAATATTGTTATTGGTAATTGTTATTCTGATCATTAACAATAAATCCAGTATAAATCAAAAGTTCAATGAACTTGAATACAGGATAATGGAATTGCAAAACCAGCTAAAACAGCGTGAACAGCAAAACAAGCCGGAAGAAACCCCATGGAAATCGTTTACAGAACCCGTTCCTGTCAAGCCAATAACGGAGATCAAACCACCCGAGCAGCCAAAACCGGCAGAGGTAAAACTACCTCAACCACCAAAGCCGGCAGAGATAAAACCTGAACCAGTTATAGAGCGTCAACAGGAAGTGATTTCGGATGGTCTTTCACAAATACGAAGACCGGTTAAAACCTGGGAGCCGGCGCCTAAACCAACTGAAGAACCAGAACTATCCTTTTTTGAACGCTACCCCGACCTTGAAAAATTTATCGGCGAAAACCTCGTCAACAAAATAGGTATTGCCATTTTGGTGCTTGCCATCGCCTTTTTTGTTAAATATGCTATCGACAATGATTGGGTTGGCCCGGTGGGAAGGGTTGGTATAGGTATATTTTGCGGCGGTATATTAATAGGATTTGCTCACAGGTTGCGCAATAGCTATAAAGCGTTCAGTTCGGTATTAGTCGGTGGTGGCATAGCGGTTTTCTATTTTACCATTACACTGGCTTACCAGGAATTTCACTTGTTCGACCAAACCGTTTCTTTTATTATCCTGATCCTTATTACTGTTTTTGCTGTAATTCTATCCCTGCTGTATGATAAGCAGGAACTCGCCGTAATAGCTTTGGTTGGCGGTTTTGCAAGTCCGTTTATGGTTAGTAATGGCAGCGCCAATTACAATGCTTTATTTATTTATCTCGTTATTTTAAATATCGGCCTTTTAATAATCGCGTATTATAAAGAATGGCGGATACTTAATATTCTGGCATTCGTGTTATCCGTCGCTGTTTTTGCTACTGTGCTGTTCGCCTTATCAGCAAACACCTATTACATAGGTTTAAGGTATGCTACCATATTTTACCTGTTATTCTTCACTATCAACATTATTAATAATGTGCGCGAAAATAAAAGCTTCCTGGCGGTAGATTTCTCCATATTACTGATCAATACTGCGCTTTATTTTGCCGCCGGACTGTATTTATTGACCGAAATGGGGCAGTCCGAATACCGGGGGCTATTCAGCGCGGCATTGGCTTTAATTAACCTCGTGCTGTCGTACATCCTGTTCCGGAAAAAGACGGTTGATCCAAACATCCTTTTCCTGCTTATCGGCATTACGCTAACGTTCATTTCGCTTACTGCGCCTATACAACTGCATGGAAACAACATTACATTGTTTTGGGCTTCGGAAACGGTACTGCTTTACTGGCTATATGAAAAGTCATCCATAAAATTAATGAAGCTGACCTCAATTTTAATATGGTTGGGTATGATCATCAGTTTGCTTATGGACATTTCCGAAGTATATGGCAGTTCAAATATTCATCTGACTATTATCGCTAACAGGGGTTTCATTACTACCGTCGCCGCCGCAATCAGTTCGTACCTGTTATATATTTTGACAAAAAGGGACCCGCTGCCGGAAATACATGGTATGGCCATCAATAAGACCCTATTCAGGATTATTGCCATTATCTTGTTGTTTTTAGCTGGCTTGCTGGAGGTTAATCACCAATTCGCTTATTACTATCCAAACACCGATCTGAATATCTTGTACCTGATGTTATATGTCCCGGTTTTTGTTTATTTGTTTAGTGCTATTTCAGCCAGGATAAACGTCGCCGATTACAATTGGAAGCTAATTTTGATATTATTTTCCTGTACAGCGGCTCTTTATCTATTGCTAACTCCTGTGTATTTTAACCAATTACAGGAAATGCTGGAGCCTAAAAAAATAAGTGTATCGCATTTTGCAGTGCACTGGATAAGCGACGTATTTATCGGCTTGCTGTTTTACCGCCTGGTCCGTTTGTGTCAAATTAATTTCGATGACGGGACGAAAAATATTTGCGCCTGGTTATTAACGGGCGCTATGGTTACGTTTTTAAGTTTCGAAATCTGCCTTTTAAGCGAGCTTATATTTTATTCAGGCCCCAATCCTGTTGATCTTATTCAAACCGTTTATATCAAAACAGCGCTGCCGGTTTTGTGGGGATTAATCTCCTTTATTTTGATGTGGCTGGGCATGCGGAATAAACAACGTAACCTGCGTATTATTTCATTAACCCTGTTTTTAATTACCCTGATCAAATTGTTTTTGTTCGACATCAACAATATCCCTGTTGCAGGCAAAATAGCAGCATTCTTTTGCCTGGGGATTTTGCTGCTGATCATATCATTCATGTACCAAAAAGTTAAAAAAATAATTATCGAAGATGAGGCTAAGCCAAAGGATTAAGAATGGGTTTTTACTTTGGATATTTTTCGGTTCGGTGTCTTTTGCATCGGCGCAAAAAACTTTCAAATATGAGGCGTTTCTAAACCGGATAGACTCCACAGGATTCTATAAGATAATTCTATTGCCTGATATAGTAAGCAAAAGTAACGACGATCTTTCTGATGTAAGACTGATGGATCAAAAGGGAAATTATGTGCCCTACGTAAGCGAAGGTAATTTGCCAAATGTGGAGAAACAAAAGTTTGTAGTTTTTCCCCAGGTCCTTATTGATTTGCCTAAGGATACCGGGACTTCTTTTATCGCAGAAAATACAGGAAAACAACCGGTAAGTACTTTGTGGGTAAAACTTAAAAATACGGCTGTTACACGTTCGGTAAATTTATCGGGCAGTGACGACCTTAAAAACTGGTATGCCATCGAAGAAGACATTCCTTTACAGGATGCCGTTTTAACCAACGACGCTTCATACCTGCAATCTATATCCTTCCCAGCAAGTAACTACCATTATTTAAAGCTGTTGGTCAACGATAAAAGTAAGACACCTGTCAAATTCCTTGAAGCCGGTGAATATATTACAAAATCAACATTTCCCTTTTATTATCCCGTTTCATATGGATCGTTTACAAAAAAGGACACAAATAAGACTACATGGATTACCATTCAATTAAAAGATAATTATATGGTTAACCGATTGGTATTATCTGTAAGCAATCCGGCATACTATAAAAGAGAGGTATCCGTGTACCGGGTTGATCCGCAAGGTCGCCATTTAATAACTCTTGCTGATTTGAGTTCCAGTAAAAATGGAGATATTTTCATTTCAGCAAAAACACGCAACCTGGCCTTACAAATAAACAATGGTGATAATCCACCGTTGACCATCAATGACGTAAAAGTATTCCAGGTTGAGCACTATATTGTAAGCTATCTTGAAAAAGGCACGCAGTACAAACTTTTTACCGGTAACGTAAATGCGAAAGCACCAGAATATGACTTAAAATTCTTTGCCGACAGTATCAGGAATATCCAGGAAATAGGTGTTGGTCCGCTTGTGAGAAATGGAAGTTATATTAGCCATTCGGCGAAAACTAAATACGATTTCACATTTGTTATATGGGCTGCCATAATAGTTGCATTATTGATGCTTTCACTACTTACGTGGAAAATGATGAATGAAGTAAACAGCAAAAAAATTAGCAGGTAAATTTCCCTTTCAATTTTAGCTTAGATTAGCGAATAAATTAAAACTTGACCATCGTAAATCGATGAAAAAAATATACCTATTCGTGTTTGTTGGCATTCTTGCCATTGTACTGATAGTTGTCAGCTTATTAACTTTTGACCCTAAAGTTGAAACATGGACCAGCTTGTTCGGGGGCGCCGCTCTTGGGTTTTTTATTGTTGGCGCGCCATCGCTTTGGGCCTGGTATAAAAAACGGCAGCAAAGTAAGATTAAATAAACCTCCTATGTTTTCTGATTTCAGGTATCCACTAATATTGTTCCTGTCGAGCTTTATATTAATGCCGGCGGGGATCATCTTAAACGTTTTGCATTGGCCCGGTGCCCGTTTACTACTTGGCAGTATGCTGATGGTGCAGGCCTTTTCTATTATCTGGCTCATCATTATTATTATAAAAACGCCGAAACCCTAAAATCCCTTTCTTCGTCTAACCCCGGGTTTCCGGGCTTCATTGCGCGGAGCCCGGTTAGTAACCAGGGCGCCAGCCGCTTCCGCACCATATTGCCGCGCCATTTTGGCGATGCGTTCTTCCAGTGGTTCGGTAGTTAAACGCTCGCGGCCCAAACTATCCACCATTATCGGGAATGCGAATGGCGTTGGCCTGTCGATGGTTTTTAGGATGATGTTTTGTTTTACGATGCGTTGCAGGGCCGCCCTTAACCTGAACTCCTCCAACTGGAAAGCCAATGCCTCGTTATAGGCCTGCCGCACCAATAAGTTATCCGGTTCATACTCACTGAATACCTCGAACAGCAGTGAAGTGGATGCCTGCAAATGCCTGCCTTTTACCGGCTGACCGGGATAACCCGTAAACACCAACCCGCCGATATGCGCTATATCCCTGAAACGCCTGCGGGCCGTTTCGTTCGCGTTCAGGCTGTGCTGGATGTCTTCTATCAGATTGTCTATTGAGAAAAAATCCGCATCTTCCAGGGCCTGTTCAATAGGTATATCTTCCTCGGTCAGCAATTCAAAGCCATAATCATTCATGGCGATGGAAAAGCTTGCCGGCTTTATTTTGCTGAGACGATAAGCGAGCAGGGAAGCCATGCCTTCATGCACCAGCCTGCCTTCAAAAGGGTAAAATAATAAATGATGCCCTTCTCGGGATTTAAAGGATTCGATCAAAAACTCATGGCTTTGCGGCAAATGCGATATTTCAGCCTGGAGGGCAAATAAGGGCTTCAGGGCGACTACTTCTTCGTCCTTTGCAATGCCATGTGCCACTTCATCCAGTTTGTCGCGGAATACGGCCGACAGTTGGGATGATAGCGGCATACGCCCGCCCATCCAGCTGGGGATCATCCCTTTTTTGGCATTTGATTTTCTTACATAGGCTGTCATCTCTTTTATCCTTACAAATTCCAGGCTGCGCCCGGCGAACCAAAAGTTGTTTCCTGGTTTTAATTTGGAGATAAAAGACTCCTCAATAGTACCCAAACTGCCGCCGCTCAACCATTTAACCCGGATGCTTACATCGCTGGTAATGGTGCCTATGCTCAGCCGGTGCCGCATGGCTACCCGCCTGTTATTTACTTTAAACAACCCGTTTTCAACTTCAACCTTTAAAAATTCATCATATTGGGCAAGCGTTTTGCCGCCATTGGTAATAAAATCAAGCAACTGGTTAAACTCGCTGCGCTTGAGATCGGCGAAGGCAAAAGTTGTTTTTACCTCCTTAAACAACTCATCAGCCCTGAAACCATCCGATACCGCCAGGGTTACCATGTATTGTATCAGCACATCCATAGTGAGCAAAAGTGGGTCGCGGCTTTCAAAAATACCGGCTTTGATCCCTTCCTTTAAGGCAGCGCCTTCCAACAGTTCGAGCGAATGCGTAGGCACAAACCATGCTTTGGATATTTCTCCCGGACCGTGCCCGCTTCTTCCAGCCCGCTGCATGAACCGCGCAACGCCTTTCGGGCTACCCACCTGCACTACCGTATCCACCGGCCTGAAATCGACCCCCAAATCCAAACTTGATGTGCATACCACGACTTTTAATGCTTCGGCATGCAGGGCTTGTTCCACCCAGTTCCGCAGCTCATTATCCAGCGAGCCATGGTGCATGGCCATAATGCCTGCATACTCCGGGTAATTGTCCAATATGGCATGGTACCATATCTCGGCCATCGAGCGGGTATTGGTGAATATCAGCGTGGTTTTGCTTTTGGCCACAATCTCCATCACCTGCGGCAACAGCTTTAAACCAATATGCCCCGCCCATGAATAGCTTTCGATATTCTCAGGAATGACAGATTTTATCACCAGCTTTTTCTCAATGTTGGCTCGTACCATTGTAACCCGGTCAGGCGGAAAATCGTTACCTAAAAGTACATCTGATGCTTCTTCAAGATTGCCGATAGTGGCGCTGATACCCCATATTTTGAGTTGGCAGTTTGCAGTTGGCAGTTCGGGGTTGTTGTTAACTGCAAACTGAGAACTGCCAACTGCGCACATGGCCTTCAGGCGCGACAAGCCCAACTCCACCTGTACGCCGCGTTTAGTGCCCAATAGCTCGTGCCATTCGTCTATCACTACAACCTGCAGGTGCTGGAACATTTTGGGATATTCTTTTTGGGCCAGCATCAGGTGCAGGCTTTCGGGGGTGGTGAGCAGCACTTCGGGCAGCTTTCTTTTTAGGGCTTGTTTTTCGGAAGCGGGGGTATCGCCGGTGCGGGTCATGATTCTCCACGGCAAACCTATTTCATCGCAAACTTCCCGCATGGCTTTTTTAATATCATTTGTCAAAGCACGCAAGGGGGTAATCCACAACATCAGTAAACCATTATTGCTTTGATGAGTATAGGTATCGGGATGTTTATTAATAAAATCAGCCAAAAAAGGTAAAAATAATGCAAAGGTTTTACCACTGCCGGTAGGCGCGTTCAACAAGCCGGAGTAGCCACTGAGATAAGCATCCATCATCTCCTGCTGAAATGGGAACTGCTGCCAGTTTTTTTGCTTATACCATTGCCGGATGACCTGCTGCCCTTTTGTAACCATGCGTATAAGATACAACGGATTTTGGAATGTTTGGGTATAATCAAAAATGGCAACAATATCATAATTTAATTTTTTAAATTTGTGTATGCAACCACTGAACTTGCACCCACAGTATGTGAAAGGCGAACACGACGAGCCCCTCGGAGTTTTTCTTACCGTTTCTGAATTTCAAAGTATTTTAGAGGAGCTTGAGGAACTGGAAGATATTAAAGCGGTAGATGCCTTTGAAAGTCGTAAGGATAAAGAGTTTGTACCATTCCGGCAAGCATTGGATGAAATCAAAAATGGGCTCGTCAAATGAATTATACGGTATGGATCGAACGATCTGCGCAAAAGCAGTTGGTGAAAATTAGCAGTCCTTATTTTGAAGCTATCAGCGAAAAGATCTTATCGCTTGAGTAAAACCCACGGCCTCCTGGCTGTAAAAAGTTAACAGGCCGCGAAAGCTGGCGCATAAGAGCAGGCGATTACCGTATTATTTACAACATTTCCGACCATCTTTTGCAGGTCATGGTTATTGACATCGGCAACCGGAAGGAGGTTTACAGATAAGCAAAAAGGATTGACCGCGTGCCAAAATTTTAAGGGGAAACAGGAAAGTATTTAAAAAGTCAACCTGAATTACCTTTTACCATCCCAACCAACTCACTAATCACCTCTTCTGATTTTATAATCCTTTCATGTCCAATCCCATCATAATTCCGGCTTTTGATAGATGGGTTATTGGTCAAAAATTCTTCAAGGTAGTTATAAGGCGAAATGCGGTCATTTCGATCGTATATTAAGCGATGGTTGAGTTGCTGACCGGATGAATACCAATCATTTAAATTGTAGTACGATGCGGGTTTCCCAAATTTTTCCTCAAAGCTTTTTAAAAACCGGTCCTGCGCCGCTTGCGGTATCTCTACGGCATTCATGCTGGTTTCAAAATTTTCCTTTAGTCTGATAAGCGGGGCAATACTTACTAATAAGGAGGGTGTAATATCTAAGTCTTTAAGGGCAATAATATTTGCCATAGCCCCCAGCGAATGACCAATTACAATATCGGGCGCTCCGTACCTGGATACTATTGCTTTAATGGCAAGGATATACAATAACAGGTTGGACAATTCACCTTCCGAGCTGCCGTTGCCGGGAGCATCGAAAGAAATAATTTGCAGGTCATTGATTCCCTTTAACGCGGTAATCGTTTCCTCAAAATCAGCGGCTTTTGATCCCCAGCCATGGGTGATTAGTACCTTGCGCTTACCATTTCCCCATTTAAACCCGTTAAAAAGCAACTCCTTTCTTGCAAAATAGTCATCATTTACTTTTAAGCTAAACTTCTCAGCTTCACTTAATAACTGTTCCTGCTGCAAACGCACAGGCATTTTCGGCGAATAACAGATCAGTTGCCAAAGCAGGTCGTTAAACTCATCCGGGTTGCCGGGTGGGGCTGTTTTTATTTGGGTGATAATCTGGCGTAGTTTTTTCATGAAATTCCCCTTTCGACGGCCCATGCCCGTCGCTGGCAGATCGCGCCCCTTCGGGACTTAATCGTGTCCCTTTTTGACCTGAAAGATATGATTTCCCTAAATTTATTAGGATCAATTAGATATCCGCCTATTTCTTCTCCGGCAATAAGATCAGCTTTATCAAATTACTGCCGCTTAAATATTTATTGGCGGCGTCTTTAGTGCTTTGCACGGTCACATTACTAAGGTTGCCAACATGACGGAGGATGTTATCCGGGTCATCCTGGTTTTGCGACGTGGAACCTAAATATCCCGCCCAAAAAATATTCTGTTTTAGCTGCACCTGGGTTGAACGCGCTTCCTGCACATTAGCCTTTTCAATGTCGACCGGCAATGCGCCATTTTGTTTGATTTTGTCGATTTCTTCCATAGTAGCGCTGATCAGCTTGTCGACGTTGGCCGGTGCACAAGCGAAATAGATAGTAAAAGTATAGGTACCGCCGGGTATTTTTTTATAGTCGGCCTTTACACCCGGCGAGTAAACCTCGCCTTCTTTTTCCCGCAGGCGCTGGTCTAATTTAATTTGCAAAATTGATTCCAGGGCATCCATCTGTACGTTATTGGTCTCGTTATAGTCGTAACTACCGCTAAATACCAATTGCACGCTGCTTTTATCCCCAATTCCCCGGTATACTGTTTTGGTGATCTGCCCTGCCGGGGGATGAATATCGAGGTTTTTAAAAGTCTGTTTGCTATTGGTTGATGGCAGGCTGCCCAGGTAAGCTTCAAGGTAAGGCTCTATCGTCTTCACTTCAAAATTGCCGACCAGGGTAAATACAAACCCGCTTGCATCTGCAAACCTGTCCTGGTAAAAAGCAAACGCTTTATCAAGGCTGGCTGTGCTTAATTGCGCAGGGGTTACCACCATCCCCCTGAAATTATGGTTGCTTAAAGTTGCTGAAATAGTATCCTGGAAAACACTGCCCGGATCAAGGCTGCGGTTTGCCAGTAACGACTTGGTCTGGCTGATATTCGACTGCCATATATCAGCATCTTTACGCGGCTGCGTAAAATACAGGTATATCAATTGCATCGCCGTTTCAAAATCCCTTGGCGTAGAAGTGGCCGTTATACCTTCCGCAATATCGCTGATATAAGGCGAAACACTTACATTTTTTCCGGCAAGCTTTTTATCCAGCTGCACCTGTGAAAACCCAGCAATACCGCTTGAACCGATGATCCCGGCGGCAAGGTCGGCCGAAGTAAAATCCTGGTCGTTTGCAAGCGAGGTACCGCCAAAGCTATAGCCATTGATCAGTATCTGGTCGTTTTTAAACCGGGTGGGTTTTAGTATTACTTTTACACCATTGCTCAATACTATTGTGGTCGTTGCAATAGCGCTATCTGCCTGGGTGCTGGCAATTGTTCCGGCGACAGGCATTTTATCCAGCAAAGGCTTATCAGTTGTATAATCGATATAGGGCTTTAAATTTTGGCCGGCAGCGCTTATCCAGTCCAATAATGTTTTTTCATTAGGCAACTTATCTTTTTCTTTATCCGGGGCCTCAACAATAACTACCCGGTTTTGATCGCTTACAAATTTACCTGCCATAGCGTTCACTTCGGCAAGGGTGATCTTGCCAATGTTATTCACGTAAAAGTTATATTCAAAGGATATGCCGGGTATGGCAGCGCCCGTTAAAAAGTTTTGCTGGTATTCGTTTGCAAAATATGCGGATTGGGTTTTATCCCTTTC
>Ga0207060_10307_pt1 | contig 14820 bp, 14 predicted proteins | sample Alteio_BWMinCont_30_FD_153270 | JGI IMG/M metagenome (GOLD analysis project Ga0207060, IMG submission 153270) | Enriched cells from forest soil in Barre Woods Harvard Forest LTER site, Petersham, Massachusetts, United States -... | ecosystem: Environmental > Terrestrial > Soil > Temperate forest >...
TCTTCCTGTTTAACCCTTTGCAGGAATTGGGCACTGTGATACAATCGTGGCGCGAAGCACAGGTGTCCCTTGCTAATTTCGAGGGTATCCTGAACACACCTATCGATCCAAAACCTGAAAAACCGGTACTGCTTGAAAAAGTAAACACCCTCACTTTTGATAATGTAAGTTTTAAGCATTTAACCGCTAATCGCAATGCGCTGAACCATATCAGCTTTGAAACCAACAGCGGCGAAACTATCGCCTTTGTGGGTCCATCAGGCTCCGGGAAAACAACGTTGGTTAAATTACTGGTGGGCCTCTACCAGCCATTGGAGGGCGATATCTTATACAATAATATCTTAAGCAAAGAGATCGACCTCGACCAACTGCGCGAAAAAATAGGTTTTGTGACCCAGGATACGCAGCTGTTTTCGGGTACGATACGCGAGAACCTGCAATTTGTACGCCCCGGCGCTACTGATGAGGAATGTATGGAAGTATTGCAGCGCGCGGCCTGTCAAACCCTATTGGCGCGTGCCGATAAAGGCCTGAGCACGGTTATCGGCGAAGGCGGCGTAAAAGTATCGGGCGGCGAAAAGCAGCGTTTGTCCATTGCCCGCGCCCTGCTGCGCCGGCCGGATATTTTGGTGTTCGACGAAGCCACATCCTCACTCGACTCTATTACGGAAGAAGAAATTACCGAAACCATCCGCGATGTTTCGGAATTTGAAAATCATATCACCATATTAATTGCCCACCGCCTCAGTACCATCATGCACGCCGACCAGATCTATGTATTGGAGAAAGGCCGCATTGTTGAATCGGGCAAACACTTCGACCTGATCGCGCAAAAAGGGCTCTATTACGCCATGTGGCGGCAGCAGATCGGCGAGAAGCTTACGGTGGATGTGGATTGATTTGAGGAGGTGAAAGGTAAAAGGTTAAAGGCGAAAGGTTAAAGAGGATAACACCTTTAGCCTTTAACCTTTCGCCTTTCGCCTTTTATCTTTCACCCACTTCAAAATTTTTCTTATTTTTGAGTAATAGCTAACTCATATAAAGATGGAACAGGATATTTCTTTGGATATGCTTGTAAAAAAAGGCAAGAAACCTGCAAATTTGGGCCAAATGACGCCGCAAGAATTTGAGGAATGGGAGCGAAGTATGCAGAAAGAGGCAGAGGCGTATCTTTTTTCAATAGGCCAGCCTTTGGTTTATAAAAAGGACGGAAAATACGTTGCGCAGTATGCCGATGGCACGATCAATATATTGGAATAATGTCGGCCATTTATATTATTGCCGGCCCGCCCGGGATTGGCAAAAGCACGAGAGGCCATGAATTTATTGACGCGGAACTTGATATTCTGAATGAGGATGAAATGCGGTTCAGATACAAAGCCTCTGGATACGCGGATTATAATGAGTATTCCATTCAGCGCTTTAAGGACATCATTCGCCAAAATCTTATTCGCGATCAGAATTTCGCCTTAGAGCTTATCTTGGTTTCTCTCATCAATACGATTATATCTTGTCAGCAAAGCGTTTTCGTAATGAGAATAGGCTAAACATAATTTTGTTTTTTACAGATGATGAGGGTCTTTGTTTACGAAGAGCTAAGGAAAGACATGAACACGGACTTCATTTAGTAGAACCGGAAATTATAAGTGAGATGTATGCAAATACTATTCCCTTGTTAAAAAATAACTTCGCGAATGTTGATCATTTGTTGTTGATTAACATTAGTGAGGACAACACGTTGCACCGGATCGCTGAATACAATAAGGAACATAAGTCTCTGGAAATTTTTAGTAATAACGCTGATTGGTTTGATGTTGATTTAAAACCATTTATTAAAAGTCAAATCTAACGAGTCAAGGTTAAAAGAACTTCACTTCAATAAATTATACGCGATAAAACTTGCCGCATAAGCAAGCACAGTCATATAGGCAAATTGCACGGCGGGCCAGCGCCAGTCTTTTGTTTCGCGGTAAACTACGGCAACGGTACTGGCGCATTGCATGGCAAATGCATAAAACATCATGAGTGAAAAGGCTACCGCCAGCGAAAATACAGGCTTACCCGTTTCAGGATCTTTGGCCGATTTCATTTTTTTCTGTACCGTTTCCATTTTTTCAGCGCTGCCTTCCACGCTATAAATGGTAGCCATGGTACCTACAAAAACTTCGCGGGCGGCGAAGGAAGTGATCAGGGCAATACCAATTTTCCAATCGAAGCCCAATGGTTTTATAACGGGCTCAATTACATGGCCCAGAACTCCGGCGTATGAGTTTTCGAGCTTTTCGGAGTTTATGGCTTTGGTAACCTCATCGGGTTTAAGGTGCTGCGTGTATCGCGGCTGATGGTATTTTTGTTCGATATGCTTAAAGCGGTCGCCTGGGCCGTAGGATGCCAGCACCCACAATATTACTGATATGGCTATGATCACCTTTCCGGCCTGGAACACGAAAGCTTTTGAACGCTCGTACATCTAGTAAGCAACATTTTTCCATCTCGGCATGCGGTAAACAGGTATTTCCATGATAAAATAACCGCGTTCGCGCCCTTTTAAGATCAGCTTGAACACAAAAGCCACAACAATGGCCGATACCAGGCTGAACACATACATCCCCGTAAGGGCCAGCCCCTGCAGGTTAAACAGCCACCATACATTACGGTTCGGCACAACCAGCGCGATAAGCAGCGTGTAAATAGGCAAACGCGCCGAACAGGTAACCAATGGGGTAACCATAATGGTGATCATACGGTCCTTCCAGTTCTCGATGGTGCGGGTGCTCATAATAGAGGGTACCGCGCAGGCAAAACCGCCGATAAGCGGCACGACCGATTTACCGTTAAGGCCAACCTTCCGCATCAGCTTATCCATCATAAATGTCACCCGTGACATGTAGCCCGTATCTTCCAATATCGAAATAAATGCAAAAAGGATGGCGATCTGCGGTATAAATACCATTACACCGCTTAACCCGCCGATCACGCCGTCGACCACCAATCCTGTTAGTGGCCCGGCTGGCAGTATTTGATGCAGATGGCTTTGAACCCATACAAAAAGATCGGCGATCAGTTCCATCGGGTAAGCCGACCAGGAAAAAATGGACTGGAACATGAATAACAGGACGCAAAAAAAGATAATAAAGCCAAATACTTTATGGGTAAGTATTTTATCAATTTTATTACTCAATGTTTCATCCTGCGCGGTGTCGGGTGTCTTTACGGTATCGTAAAGCAGTTCATTAATAAAACTATACCGGGCTATGGTTTCGGCGCCTTGTGCTTTTTGCGAATGGAAAGAAAACTCCTTTTCCAGTTCTTCAATGCGTTCGCTTTCGGCGGCTGAAATAAATTTAATGGTTTCGTGCTGGTGTGCTAACTGTAAGGCGTAGTAGGGGTTATCAAGATTAAATTCCCCGCTAATGGCATCGATCAATTGCGGCGCTATTGCTTCTACCTCGATAGACTCTTCCTGTAGAGCTACTTTATTGGCGAAGGTTATGGCAGCCTTTAATTTATCGATCCCTTCAGTCTTCCGGGCAGACATTGGGACAACAGGCACCCCCAGCTTTTTCGAAAAAAGATCAACATCTATATTTATACCTGATTTCTTCGCCAGGTCCATCATATTTAAAGCGATGATGACGGGTATTTTCAGGTCTGCCACCTGGGTATAAAGCAGCAGGTTGCGCTTTAAATTTGTTGCGTCAAGTATTACAACAACAAGGTCGGGTGTAAGGGGGTTTGCTTTATCAGCGAGAATAGAGAAAACGATGGATTCGTCCTGGCTTTTGGGGTAGAGGCTGTAGGTGCCGGGCAGATCGATGATCTGGGCAGTGCGGCCATCGGCCAATTGGCAATAGCCTGTTTTTTTGTCAACAGTAACGCCCGGAAAGTTTCCTATTTTTTGATTTAAACCGGTTAATGTATTGAAAAGAGTTGATTTACCGGTGTTTGGATTTCCTACAAGTGCAACTCTTATATCAGCTTTCAAGGGGTAAAAAACTACTGCAAAATAATAGTCGAGGCTTCAAATCTGCGGAGGCTTAACTGGTAACCGGAAACATTAACGGCAATCGGGTCGCCAAGCGGCGCTATACGCGAAACAGTGATCTGTTCACCGGGCAAACATCCCATTTCCATCAATTTTACCGACATTTCGAGGTCAGTAAATTCTTTTACAATACCAATTGCCCCTTTTTTAAGTTCCGAAAGCGTCATAATATTAAAATCTTGGTCAAATGTAAAGCTTATTTAAATTTAATCCAAATAAGATTATAGGATATACGTCACTTTTTTAAATGTGCGGATTTCAGATGTGCAAATGTGCGGATGAAGACTATATTTATGTTGACGGGTATTTATCATCAACATAATTAACATTTGCACATCTCCAGACCATCAACACATTTGCACATCTGCATATTTGCACATCTGCACATCGGGTTTTACTTTCCCAAATTTCGGGCAATTACAGCCCTTGTGAAAAATTCCGCACGATGAAAGGGTAACCAGTCCCAATAAAAAAATGATTATAAACTTCTTTTTTAACATAAAAATCGAATTGACAGCTATACAACGGTCAAAGTAATTATTATTGTTTACTTATACGATTTTATATGGCAGGATAGTTGCCTTGACGGGGCAAAAATTACAGCCGCAAATTGATGGTATGGCGGCGAGTTTACTCACCCCGACTTTGCTTCGCTCGTCGACCCTCTCTACCGCAGGCGGTAAAGAAGGTAAAAAGTAAAATTACCTTTCACCCTCTTTATGGCTTGCCATAGAGAGGGTGAACGATCCGCCAGCTGGCGGAGATGTTCGGGTGAGTAAATTATCGAAGCGACACTGCCAATATTATACGCCGATAAGGGATTGATAACTTTCAGCAGATAACAGGCTGTCAATGTCCGATGGATTGGTTAAAGTAGCTTTTACCATCCAGCCTTCACCGTAAGGATCGCTGTTAACCAGTTCGGGCTGCTTGTCGAGCGCCGGGTTAATTTCGGTAATTGTCCCGGCAACGGGCATAAAAAGGTCCGAAACCGTTTTAACCGCTTCAACCGTGCCAAAAACCTCGTCCTGGCCAACTTCTTTGCCTAAGGCAATAATGTCGATATAAACAATATCGCCCAATTCGCGCTGAGCAAATTCTGTGATACCGATATAAGCATTGCTGCCGTCAACTTTTATCCACTCGTGGTCTTTGGTATATTTTAGTCCTGCCGGAAACTCCATGGTGTTTTGATTTTAATGCGGCAAAAATAGTAAAACTTTATTTAAAAGTCTTTAGTTGTAAGTTCGAAGTCAAATAACTAATTGTTGAAGGTAGGCGAAAGACCAATAAACCAATGACACAATGACCAATGACTAAAAAGAAACCAAACGATCAATAGTTTGTTAATTGATTAGTAATGCAATAAAAACAATCGCCATGAAAAAGTTGGGTCTGCTAATAATGATATTGATAACTGTTTGGCTGGTGCAAGGATGCGGCGGTAACGTAGAGAACGACAGCAAAGCCGATGCTGACAGCACTGCTGCGCTAAAGGACACTTTAACAAAACCCGGCCTGCCATTAGAAAAGGAAGACGCGCAATTTGCATTTAAAGCGGCCAGCGGCGGCATTACGGAGGTTGTTTTGGGAAAGCTTGCCGAGCAGAAAGGCAAAAATTTAAGGGTGAAAAACTTTGGTATGATGATGGTAAAGGATCATACCAAGGCAAACAATAAACTGATGGCGCTCGCCAAAAGCAAAAATATTAATTTACCAACTACGCCAGCGGCAGCCGACCAAAAGATTATTGATGAATTATCGAAAAAGTCCGGCGAAGATTTCGACAAAGCTTATGTAGCCGATATGATCAATGATCATAAAAATGATATTAAGGAATTTAAATACGCGTCCGAAAATTGCGGCGACCCTGACCTGAAAGCCTTTGCCGGGAAAACACTACCTGTTTTAAAAAATCATTTGGATGCTATCAATACTATTCATGATAGTATGAAGTGAGGCAGTTGCAAACCTTCGTGTTATTTGCATCAAATTTCCACATACCCACGCATTTGTTTGGCTAAAGCCTTGTAGCTTGTTATATGTTCCGTCCCTTAAAAGGGACGGCAATGAAGTTTTTTTCATTGCCGTTCGGCTTTAGCCAACGGTAGATGGAGCTCAATAGGATAGAGGCTTTAGCCAAAATTGGTTGATTGATTGAATGGAATTTTGTTAATTTTATATTTTAAAATTGAATTTTATCGCAATGAATGTCTTATACGTTTTAGGTGGGCTTTGTCTTTTGGCGGTAGGGATATTCATAAGTGCAGTTCAAATTAAAAAGATTAGAGCAGATAAAGCCGGGCAATTGGGGTCAGCATATAAATTATTAGTAGGCGGAGTTATTTTTATAATGAGTGGCATTGCCTTGATTGATAAATACATTTGGCTCCTTTTCCCTACCTTTACCCCATCCGGGATAAAAACCCGGCAAACCAATGATCAAAGAAATTGAAATTGTTTGCCCGCCCGGGCAGCAGGAAGATGAGGGCGCTTTAAAAAACATCGCAGCCTCATCGTTAAATATATCCACGCAAAAAATATCTGCCATAAAAATTCTCAAGCGCTCCATTGATGCACGTGGCCGTAAAGTGGTTTATCGCATGCAGGTGCAGGTTTTTATGGATGAAGTTTACACGCCTGAAACTTTTACGGTTAAATATCCAAATGTTAAAACTGGCAAACCTGTAATTATTGTCGGCGCAGGCCCGGCGGGATTGTTTGCTGCTTTGCGTTGTATTGAGCTGGGTTTAAAGCCCATCATTTTAGAGCGCGGCAAAGATGTTAAACAACGCCGCCGCGACCTGGCCAATATCAATAAACAAGGCCTGGTTAACCCGGAATCAAATTATTGTTTTGGTGAGGGCGGCGCAGGGACATATTCGGATGGTAAGCTTTATACCCGCTCCACCAAGCGCGGGGATGTAAACGCCGTACTAAAAACCTTTGTGGCCCACGGCGCTACGGAAGATATTTTGATCGACGCCCGCCCGCATATCGGAACCAATAAGCTGCCTCAGATCATTACTTCCATCACAGAAGCCATATTAAATGCGGGCGGCGAAATCCATTTTGATACCAAAGTTACCGCGCTGCTGGTTGAGTTTGGGAAGATAAAAGGCGTGCAGCTGGTATCGGGCGATAAAATAATGGCCGGTGCGGTGATCCTGGCTACCGGGCATTCGGCGAGGGATATTTTTGAAATGCTGCACCGGCAAAGTATTTTGATCGAGGCCAAGCCTTTTGCTCTTGGCGTGAGGATAGAGCACCCGCAGGAAATCATCGACCAGGCCCAATACCATTGCGAACACCTCGGCCCCTACCTGCCGCCCTCCTATTATAACCTGGTGGAGCAAGTGGATAACAGGGGCGTATTTTCCTTTTGTATGTGCCCCGGCGGTATCATCGCACCTTGCGCAACCGAAGCAAACGAGATAGTGGTTAACGGCTGGAGCCCATCCAAGCGGAATAACCCTTTCGCCAATTCGGGCACGGTGGTGCAGGTAAATTTAGAAGATGTAGCAGGCAATGAAAATGACCCGTTAAGAATGTTCCGCTTTCAACAGGAAATAGAAAAACTGGCCTTCAATGCCGGCGGCGGTCGTTTGGTTGCACCCGCGCAGCGTATGGTTGACTTTGTGGAGAACCGGGTATCTGCCAATTTGCCTGTAAATTCATACCTTCCGGGGACAAAAAGTGCGGCCTTAAAAGAAATTTTACCCGGCTGGATCAACGAGCGTTTACGCAAAGCTTTGCCTGCCTTTGGCCGTAAAATGAAGGGTTATTATACCAATGAGGCTATTTTGGTGGGCGTGGAATCGCGTACTTCATCGCCGGTAAAGGTCCCAAGGGACAAAGAAACATTGCAGCACCCGCAGGTTAGCGGCTTATTTCCATGCGGCGAAGGGGCAGGCTACGCGGGTGGCATAATTTCTGCTACTATTGATGGCATTAACTGCGCTTCGGCGGCTTTAAAAATTTAGCATGACCATATCAGAACAACTATCGCAGGATTTAGAAAAAGTATTGTACGGCAACCCCTGGTACGGCCTGCCGGTTTATGATATTATCGGCCAGGTAAGCTTTGAGGCCGCTTTTGAAAAGCCCCCCGGTTCGGTGCACAACATCGCAGGTATTGTTTTGCACATGATCTCGTGGACCGAGGAGGTGATGGACCGGATGAACGGCCAAACCGCGCAAGTGCCGTCCAGCGGCGACTGGCCCGATCCCGGCACACCCGATGAGCAAAAATGGCAGAATTATGTCAGTGACCTGAAACTGGTTAACGTAAATTTGCTGGGTATTATCCAAAATTTCCCTGAAGAACAATGGGCCGACCTGGTTAACGGCACTATTGAGAACGACCCGGGAACTACGTACGAAGAATTGGTAAAAGGTTTGATACAACATCACATTTACCACGCCGGACAAGTTTCTTTGTTAAACAGGTTATTGACTTAGATTTCACCGATTTTAGAATTGATTTCACCGACGAGATCAATAATCTGTGAAATCACAAAACAATCTGTGAAATCACAAATAAAAGAAATGAATAAGAAAACTTTAGTATTAGGTGCAACACCCAACGAGGCCCGTTATGCAAACCTGGCCGCTAACAGGTTGGTACGGAACGGCCATGCAATAGTAAATGTAGGCCTTAAAACCGGCGAAGTAGCAGGTGTGCCTATCGAAAAACCCGGAACTATCCACGACGATATCGATACCATCACCCTATACGTTGGCCCGCATCACCAGGAAGAGTTGTATGATTATATACTCGATACCCATCCTAAACGGATCATCTTTAACCCCGGGACCGAAAATTCAGAATTGCGCCGCATGGCCAATGAAAAAGGTATTGAAACTGAATATGCATGTACGCTGGTGTTATTGTCAATAGGGCAATATTAGTTTTAGCCCAGCGCCTAATTAACCGCTAACCTCCAGCCTCTTTTTTATAACTTGGTTAGTTTTTTGCTGAACGTCAGTTGCAGCTTCTTCCGGACTTTACTGACTTTCGGACTAACCTTTACTCTACCTTATACCTGTAAACCTGCCTGCCCAGGTTGCCGTTAGCATCAATTCCCTCTACCACAACCCGGTAGCTGCCTGTACCGTCAGCATTATAAAATTCGAAGGAAGCATTGCCATCTTTATCGGTAACCAGTTCGGGTTTCCAGTAAATGGTTGAGCGCAAGTCTTCACGGTTAAAACTGCTTTCGGTATGATCGTATTTTGGGGCGTAAAACTCGCGGGCCTTATAATAGCCTTTTGGTGTAATTGGTAAAACGCCAATGGATGCAATGTCCTTATAATCAATTCCCTTCCCCTGCTTGGTAGTTATTACCCAAACACCCTTATCACTGCGGCCGCCGTATATGGAGGCATTTGGTCCGTACACCGCCGCTACGGTTTCAACATCCCTTGCATTTAAAAAATGATCAATGTCAAATCCAGCCGGTATTGCCACTCCATCTACCACAATAAGGCCCTCCATCTTTCCCCGTCCGTAAAATTTCTGTAAAATCATTGCTTTTAAGGACGTTCCTCCAATTTTTTCAATATCTTCACTCGTTAGTAATTGATCGGCCATTTCGGCACTTATCAAGTTACCATTTGAGGGATAATGCATTATTTTTTTATCCTTAATAACTACTTCTTTAAGTATCTTTCCTTTAATATCGCCATATTGGAGTATTTCATCCTGCTGCTTTTTTTTATTTTCCATATAGGTGACCATTAGTTGGTTTTCGGCACCCTCCGGTGTTGCAATGCCGACAACCGCCTGCGGCATACCCTTATCATAAGCGAGTTTAGTGTAATTTCCCCCTTTTGCATTTACAGCTCTTAATACAAAGCCGGAATTATCCATAAACGTAAGGCCGCTAAAATGAAAGGCCCCGTTTTTATCAAGATCCTGGCCCAGTACAGGGCCGCCCTGCAATGATAGTAAAAATACCGTCCCCTTATCCAGCGGCTTTCCGTTCGGATCGCTTACAATGCCACTGATTTCAAGCCCTTTTTCCGGCTGCTGGCTTACCGGCGGATATTCATCGTTCAACAATGGTTTCCATTCAAACCTGCGGTAGCCGTGGGTAAGCATAACCAGGTCGAGGTCGCCATTTGTTCTATCAGTCACATTGGTAAAATAATAGTTTGGCTGCTCCACATAACCTTTCAGTTCCGAGGTTAAAAGCAAATTTGTTAAAATGGTGTTTTCTGCATTTTCATCAACCGGTACTTTACTTTCATCAATAACCGCTACCGAAAAATGCCCTTCAGACGCATTGTCGGCGCTGTTTTTTGCATTCAGCTTTATATTTACTTTTTCCCGTTTATTATAAACCTGCTTGTCGCTGCTTACATCTACATCCAGCTGATCTTTGTTTTTTATAAACACTAAGCGTTCGGACAAAGGTTCGCCGGCTGGCGAAAACAAAGTAACCGGGGCAACGCCGGTATGCAGGGTTTGTTTTGAAACGTCGAGTGTAACTACCTCGCTATCCAATTTGCAAATAAAGCTTGATGCCTCGCCTGCCGAATAAATAACCACTGCATAATCTTTGTTTTTATTTTCGCTGTAAAAAGTTTCTGTGGCAGCAATGCTAATTTTTAACTGCGTTTTCAAATCGTTGTTAATTGTCAATACAATTCCCTGTGCATCGGCAGCAGGCAGGTCAATTGTATCCAATGAGCCATCGGGATAAGTTATTTTTGCTTTATAGGTTTTGCCTTCCGAGGGTTGCAGATAAAAATACCCCATGCCAAGGTGCTCAGATGCGAAAGTGGTCACCGTCCTGTTTTCATTATCTACAAGCTCGCCTTTTATATCGATACCCAACCCGTTGCTGCCGATGGCTTTAAAAGCGATTTTTGAGCTGATGCCGTTCACCAGCCTCCCGCCTTCGGGGAAAAACTGAACATCGGGTTTGTTAATCGTTTTTGCGGATGCCACATACGATTCAGGTGTTTTATCAGGGCGTATTGATCCGACCGGGATAGTTTGATCAAAGTATCCTTCAGGGCCATTCAGCATCCAGCGGGTATAGGCCCTTACCCTGTAATTGCCTTTTGGCAGTGAATCCGGCAGCGCGAAATCGCCCCAGGCCACGCCGTCGGTAACGTGCAGGTTGATGGATTGATCCACTTTATTAGCGGTGTTCACCAGGTCGACGTGCAGCACGTTACTTACATTCGATAACTGATGGTTTTGGCCCGCAGTTAAGTATGCCTTAAAATACGTGGTATCGCCGGCGGCATAATAAGGCTTGTCGAAATGCAGGTACGCCTTTTCGGCGATATGACTTTCCGAAAATGTTTTTAGTTTGGCTGCGATGTTCCTTACAATCGTGCTGTCGACCGGCACTTGCAGGTTTTGTGGTGTATCGTAATCAACCGGCAAAAGCTCGGCAACGCCCTCACGTCCCCAAATGCCGCCAAGTATTACACCATAAGGGTTGACGATGACACCGTTGCTATAAAAAAAGGCATACGGCTCGTTGAAACTTATTAAAGAAGTCTCGGCATTAATCGGCTTGTCCAGGTATTCTGCGTTGTCAGTAATATGAAAATGACGGGTTTTGCTATAAGCAACATAAAGCCCGTCACCTTCGCACCCCAAAGCATATTGGCCGGGCTGGTCGGTTTTTTTGACCAGGTCCCGTTTGGTTAACGGATAGGGCATTAATTTTTGAAACGTTTTTGGCAGCTTTGATTTTTTGATCCACCAGGCCAGGGAATCGCGCTGTATATCAGTTTTGGATTTTAACTCTTTATAATATTTGATCTTCGCATCAATAATACTATCGGCAGGTCTTTCCGGGTTTGCCCATTTAGCCAGTTGCTGTACCCTGAAATCTTCTTCAGCTATCCTGTCCCCAAGCGCCGACCGCAGAAAATGCATTTCGGACCCGATATAAGCTTCCTGCCTTCTTCTTTGCCAGCGTTCCTGCTGCGAGGCTGTGCCCTTCATGTTTTCAAAAAAAACAGAGCCTTTATAGAATAAAGTTTTAGCTGTATTATCTAATGTGAAGTCGGTTAGCAAATATTTGATCTTGTATCCTAAAGCCGCATTCTCAATTTCCAAAAAATCATACGACGATGCTTTGAGGATATTTTTCGCTTCGTCATAATCAAAATCAAGCACATGGGGATTCAGTATTTTACAATCAGATGCAATATCAGATGTCCCGATAAAGGCGTTTTTAAATAGCAGGTAATATTTCGCCCAATCGGGGTCGTCACGGGGTTTTATGGTTACCTGGCTTAAGCTTATTGTTTTTGGGAAAATGGTAATATCAAGTATGGAAATATTTTTATAGCCTACAGTAATTGTTTGCTTAAATGCTTCAAAGCCAATAATAGAAACGATGAGTTCATATTTCCCGGCATTTACGTTGTGTAAAGTAAAGGTGCCATCGGCAGCAGTTTTGTCGCCTATGGTGGCATTGCTTAAAAAAACGCTCGCGTTTGCCACAGGCTTAGTATCGGCCTGGTTTAATATCCTGCCTGAAATATTTACCTGGGCAAGGCAGCTCAAAGGCAATATAATGGTGAAAAAAACAAATAACCTTCTCATAGTTATTAGTTTAGAGGTTTAATATTTAAAACTAACAAATATTTATTGATAGTATATTATTTGAGAAGATATTGTTACAAGGGTTGTCGGAGAATAGATTTGTCAACTTTTTGAAAGTTGACAAATCTTCGCGACGTAAAACGATCTGATCCGAACTTTTTCGCCTCAATTATTCACCCAAATAAAAAAAATTCCGTTTGTTTAATTCCGGAATCTGTAAGGTTTGCGTTCTAATTTCTGTTTCATTTGTTTTTCGTAGTTTAGCTCCATTGCATTGAAAGAATTGAAGAATATAATAGGAAATAAGAAATTTAACCGGACAAAAATCCTCGCCTACAATGATTGCAACTACTAAGTTCATCGCCCGGAATACGATGAATAAATTCCAGGGCAGTTTCCTTGTCCGGCCTATGGCTACCGCCCTTTTGATTGGAGGGGCTGGTGAATTTCTTTCCTCATTTGAAGAATCTAACCCGGGAATTGGCAAAGCATTGCCGCATATTTTCTTTCTTCCATTCACCAGTGATCCACAAGTAGCCCAACTCATTTTAAGCGATATTGCTACCGCTATGATGACTGTAGTTTCTATTGTTTTTGCCGTTTTGCTTATGACGCTAACGCTCACATCTACCCAATTCTCGCCCCGCATAATAATTGCCTTTGTGCAGGACCGCGTTACTCAACTTACTTTAGGATTTTTTTTGGGAACATTTCTTTACTGCCTTGCTGCCTTAGCTTCAACCAGGACAAGTCCTGAACCATTTTCTCCGGCGGCTACGGTCCTCGTAGCAATGCTTCTGGCTGCGATTTGCGTAGCTTCCCTGCTGGTTTTCATTAATCATATTTCAAAAGCGGTAAATGTAAATTTCATCGTTCATAAAATAGCACGCGAGACGGAATCTATGATTGACGCTACAATGCCTGATAAACGCCAACCTATAAAACATGAGGAGTTCCGTAAAGTTGACGTGAAAGATGGTGATGCCGAGGTGCGTAGTATTCTTTCCGGATATATTAGATATATTGATGCGGAGCAATTGTATCTATTTGCTAAAAAATACAATTGCAGAATTACAGTAATCAGACGTGTGGGACATTTTGTGCCCGAAGGTGTGCCGCTATTTCGTATTTCAAAAATCACGCTCAATCCCCAACTCGAAGCGGAACTACGCAAAGCTTTTGACCTTGGCCCAACCAGAACGCTGGAAAATGATATTGAATTCGGCATTCTGCAGATAGTTGATATTGCGCTTAAAGCAATTTCACCAGCCGTTAATGATCCGAGTACTGCAATCACGTGCATTGATCAGCTTAGCTCTATTCTCATCAGGTTTGCAACCCGTGAGAATCCGCAAACTATGTTTTACTCATCTTCAGAAAAACTCAGTTTAAGTATTCCATGGCTGGGTTTCGACAGACTTGTAGAATCTGCTTTTGAACAGATACGTTTATATTCTCAATCTGATGTAGCTGTAAGTTTAAGAATATTACGTGCATTAAGCGATATTGCATCAACTTTACCTGCTGATGGGTCAAAAAGAACGTTGGTTGAATTTGGCAGGTTGCTCGTTTCCGGATGTTCTGAAAAATTAGGTAATGAAGTGCTTAAAGAAATGAGATCGCGGATAGCTTTTTTAGAAAAATTAGTGCAGTAATTCACTTAAAGCGAATCCAGGATCGCTATTGACCATTTCACCTTATCCTGCCACTACCACTAAACTCTGCCGCTAAAAATCACCCCTTCACCCGTTCAACATAAGATCCCGTCGCAGTATCAACTTTAACCTTATCCCCGATATTAATAAAAAGGGGCACTTTTATTTCGGCGCCGGTTTCAACGGTGGCATTTTTCAGGGCGCCGCTCGAGGTATCGCCTTTAACGGCTGGTTCGGTATAGGTGATCTCCAGTTCGGCAGAGCCGGGGATCTGGCCCATGATGGGTTCATCGCTTTCAAAGGCAACTATTACGTTCATTCCTTCTTTCAGGAATTTTACAGCCGGGCCAAACAGGGCTTTCGGGATATTATGCTGGTCGTAAGTGGTATTGTCCATTACCACTAATGAACTGCCATCTTCATATAAATACTGGTAGTCGTTTGTTTCCACGCGGGCAATGGATACTTCTTCGTCGGTACGGAAACGGTATTCAACCAGCTTTCCGCTTTTAACGTTGCGCATACGCGCCTGGTAAAAAGCG
>Ga0207060_10308_pt1 | contig 14814 bp, 14 predicted proteins | sample Alteio_BWMinCont_30_FD_153270 | JGI IMG/M metagenome (GOLD analysis project Ga0207060, IMG submission 153270) | Enriched cells from forest soil in Barre Woods Harvard Forest LTER site, Petersham, Massachusetts, United States -... | ecosystem: Environmental > Terrestrial > Soil > Temperate forest >...
GCAATTTATCGCTTACCTCGCCGACGGAAACCTGCAGATGAGCGGCCTGACCGGCGACGCGATTCTCTCTCGCGACACCAACAGGCTTGCGCACGCGTTGCGCGAAGCGCTTGACGAAAATTGTAGGTAGACAACAGATCGTAGGTATTAGAACTGAGCCCAGGCCAGCCCATCTGCATTTTTACCTGCATCAATCGCAGTCTTGACATTCCATGCAGCGAGATCAATCACCGCCACTTGATTGCTGTGCCCGCAGGAAACATACGCCACGCCGTTATCGGGCCGCACCAGAATCTCGGTCGGCCCCTGCGGCACATCGATCGTCCGTGCTACCTTCAGCGTGGACAGATCGACGACTGCAACCTTATTTGCCGATGTCAGCGCCACCAGCAACCACTTGCCATCGTTCGTTGACGCCGTCCCGTAGCCGATCGCAGGCAGCGTGATCCAGCTCTTCACCTTATTCGTCGCCGTATCGATCACCGCCATCTGCGGCTTCGTGTAGTCCGCCACAAACACCAGCTTGTCGTCATTCGAGAGCGAGATGCGCTGCACCGTCGGTGCCACTGAAATCACCGTCACCGTCTTCCGCGCCTTCAAGTCGAGCACCGACACACTCCCCGGCCCGACATTCGCCGTGTAGCCGTAATGGCCATCGTGCGTAATCGCCAGCATGTGCGATTCCACCGCACCCGTAGGAATCGTGCCAACTATCTTCAGCGTCTTCGGGTCGATCGCCGTGACCGTCTTATCGAGCTCAGTCGTCACATAGAGCAGCTTGCTATTCGAATCATAGACAGCCTTGTGCGGCCGCACGCCATGCCCGAAATCGACCGTCTTCACGATCTTGCGGCTGGCAATGTCGATGACATCCATCGTGCTGCCATCGGTACCCGGCTTGCCCACCCCCGAGTTGCCGTAGATCGGCACAAATGCCAGCTTCCCATCCGGTGATGCCGCAACTTCGTGGCCGGTATACCCGTCTTCCGGAACGGCGGCAATCTGCTTCTCCACAACCGGATCAATAATGCTCAGATTCTGACTCGTCTGATTCGTAACCAGCAGAACGCCGTGTGGAACGCCCTGCGCCGACAACGCAAGCGGAGCCGCGCACAACAGAAGAAGAAATAGCCTGGAATTTTGCATCGCCCGCGAATGTATCACAAACTCGGCCTCGATGGACTAAAGCGATTCAGTGTAGAATTTCGCCGACTCAGATTCTCATGCAAAACCGACGTTCAGGAGATCACTTGCGCCGCCTTCAAAACGCCCTTCGCTTCGCCGCATTCGTCTTCGCCTTCACAATATTCGCCAATGCACAGCAGGCGACAGACACGCTCGTCCCGCCCGTGCCGCACGCTAAGCCCACCCACCTCAAGCACGTGCTGGTCATCGGCGAAACCAAGGGCTTCGAGCACGACTCCGTCCCCGACGCAATGGTCGCGATCTTCGAGATGGGCCGCGACAGCGGTCTCTGGGACGCGACGCTGCGCACCGACACCGAGCTCCTCACCAAGAAGAAGCTCGAAAAAAACGCCAAGAATCTCGACTACTTTGACGCCATCGTCTTCACCAGCACCACAGGCGAGCTCGACATGGACGACAGCCAGAAAGCCGACATGCTGTCCTTCATCAAGGAAGACGGCAAAGGCTTCGTCGGCATCCACGCGGCACTCGACACCAATTACAAATGGCCCGAGTACGGCGAGATGATCGGCGGCTGGTTTAACGAGCATCCCTGGATGACCTTCAACGCGCCGATCATCAACGAAGACCCCAACTTCCCCGCCGTCCGCCACTTCCCGCACGAGTTCGTGAAGTACGACGAAATCTACCAACCCAAAGAATGGTCCCGCGACAAGGTCAACGTCCTGCTCAGCCTCGATCCATCAAGGCTCCACTATGAAAACAACCCGCGCATCCATCGCGATGACCACGACTTCGCCGTCGCCTGGTCAAAGATGTACGGCAAAGGGCGCGTCTTCTACTCGACATTGGGGCACACCGAGGAAGCCTGGAGCGATCCCGACATCCGCAAAATGTATTTCGAAGCCGTAAAGTGGGTCCTCGGCATGACCGACGGCAGCACCGCGTCGCATCCGCGCCCAGCAGCAGAAACCGGCACGACGCAACAGCACTAAATCACGACCGATTCTGCCAACCGGAGAGAATCAATGCCGCTGCTTGATCTAAAGTTTCGCGCAACGGAAAAGGTCCGCCGAATCGTTGGATTGCCGAGTCACAGATTTGACGCGGATATGTTTGAACTCGATCCCGCAGAAAGAGCACGCTTGTCTGCAGCGGCCTGCGAGGGAATCAGCAAACTATTCTTCGCTCATCAGGGTCGAATTATCCACAAGTGGATTCATTATCTCGATATCTATGAACACCACTTCGCCGCATATAGGACTACGCCGGTTAAGTTCCTTGAGATCGGCGTATTCAAAGGGGGCTCATTGGAATTGTGGCGAAACTATTTCGGCATGAATGCCACAATTTTCGGCATCGACATAGATCCAGCGGTGTGCAACATATGTAACCCCGCCAAATCAGGTTCGAATCGGCTCCCAGGATGATGCGCGCTTCTTGCGTTCAGTTGTTGATGAAATAGGGACACCAGACATCATTCTGGATGACGGCTCGCATGTCGGGCGTCACCAGCGCGCCAGCTTCGACACCCTTTTCCCCCAGCTGAAAGATGGGGGGCTGTACGTTATCGAAGACTTGCATGCCTCCTACTGGCCAGGTACTTGGGAAGGGGGACACAGGCGCAAGGGAACCATGATTGAACACATCAAAGATATGATCGATGACATGCACGGCTGGTATCACCGGAAGCCGACACCTACTCCGGCAAAGGATCACATCCGCGCAATGCACATCTACGATTCCATTGTTGTGATTGAAAAACAGAAGATCGAGAGGCCCTCTGTAACAAAGACCGGCGAAGGACTGTGAATCTTTGCCTACGTTCTCAAAACGTCATCGAAGCCGTGGACAACGCACGCGTCTGACCGCGTCTTTCTGCCCCTTTCGTCATGCGTTTGCAATTCAGTCCTAAGCATCAATTAACTCAAACCGATCCACATCGACCATCCCGAAGTCTGTAATCTTCAAATGCGGAATCACCGGCAACTGTAGAAAAGCAAGCTGCAGGAACGGATCGGATAGCGGACAACCCATGAGCCGCACAGCCGTGCGCAGCGCTTCGAGCTTGTGCCGGACATCCTCGAACGCACCGAGGCTCATCAACCCCGCAAACGGCAACGCAAGCTCCGCCCGAACCGCTCCACCCTGCACAGCAACAAATCCACCACCGAGTTCGAGGAGGCGGTTCACCGCAAGCGCCATGTCCTCATCATCACTGCCCACGACGCACACATTATGGCTGTCATGACCAACAGACGAAGCAAGCGTACCCTGCCGCAAACCGAAGCCCTTCACAAAACCTCGTCCGATATTGCCGTTGCGTCCATGACGCTCCACCACGCAAATCTTGAGCAGGTCGTGTTCGGGGTCAGCATGCCGCTCTCCATCGCGATAAATCAGGCTCGCCTGCAGATGCTCCGTCAGAATCTTGCCGGGAACAATTCCAATCACCGGCGCAGAAGGCCCGGAAGCAGGCACAGCAAATTGCTGCGCATCCACTCGCTGAAGCCGCATCGAGTTCTCCCCATGCGGCACAGGCAGCGAGCGATTCTCAAATGTCTCCGCCGTAACCACACGCCCGTTGCGCAGGACCACGCTGACGGCGCACGTCTCCAGATCATCGAGCAGCAGAATATCGGCAAGAAATCCCGGCGCAATCAGCCCACGGTCCGTCAGTCCAAAGCCCCGCGCAGCCGACCAGCTGGCCGTGCGATAGACCGCAGCCACAGGCGCACCCAGAGCGATCGCGCGACGCACCAGGCAGTCGACATGTCCTTCTTCGAAAATATCCAGAGGGTTGCGATCGTCCGTACAGAATCCAAGAAAAGGCGACGTGAACTCGTCAATCAGCGGAGCCAGCGGCGCGAGGTCCTTCGAGACAGTCCCCTCGCGAATCAACACCTGCATGCCTTTCGAGAGTTTTTCACGCCCCTCGGCGAGATTGGTCGTCTCGTGGCAGTTGCGAATGCCGCAAGCAAGATACGCATTCAGCGACTTCCCGGAAAGCAGCGGCGCATGTCCATCAATGTGCTGCCCCGCAAAGGCGGCAAGCTTGTCCAGACATTCTGGATCTTTATTCAGAACGCCGGGCACATTCATGAACTCGGCGAGCCCAATCACTTTCGGATGATGCCGATGGGGAACCAGGTCATCCACTTTAAGCCGAGCGCCCGACGTCTCAAGATTCGTAGCCGGCACGCAGGAAGAAAGCTGGACGCGCAGATCCATCACCGTGCCCAAAGCAGAGTCGAGAAAATACTTCAGCCCAATCTGCCCAAGCACATTCGAAATCTCGTGCGGATCGCAGATCGCAGTCGTCGTTCCGCGCGGCAGCACGCAGCGGTCGAACTCACCCGGCGTTACTAGCGTACTCTCGCAATGCACATGGCTGTCGATAAAGCCCGGGACGGCAACGCGCCCCTTCGCATCGATCTCATGCAACCCGCTGTAGCCGTCGAGAGTCCCGACAATGCGATCGCAGCAAATCGCGATGTCTCCCGCACGAAGCTCACCGGTGACGAGATCCAGGATCCGCGCATTCCGGATCACCAGATCAGCAGGAATCCGGCTAAGCGCCTGATCGATCCGCCGTTCGAGAATCTCCCTCATGCCCCATCATGGCAGCGCGCTCAACGAATCTCAAGCTTTTCAGACGCCCCGCATTCTAAGATGGGGCTGTATGCCGCTTCCAGCAACATCGGCACAACCAGCCCCATCGCAAAGCGGCGGATCCTTCACCGACTGCTACGTCTTCAACTGGCACAATCAGACCTTCCGCGACGACCTCGTACTCCTCCCGGCAATCGCCATCTGCCTCGGCATCGGTATATCGCTCGGTCATCCCGCCGCTGGCATGATCGCCGCCGGCGGCGCCATGACCGTGGGCTTCGGCGCCAAGCAGAGCATCGACGACTCCCGCCTCCTGCCCATGCTCTTCGTGTCAATTGGCATGACCTTCGCCGCGTTTCTCGGCGTCATCATCGGTTACACAAACTATCTTCTGGTCCCGATGGCCGCTCTGTGGGGCTTCGGCTACGGCATGCTCACCACGCGCGAGGAAGGCTACAGCTGGGTTGGCCAGCAGTGCGTCATCACCTTTCTCGTGGCCTCTGCGTTTCCCGCTTCGATCGGGCCTGCGTGCGACCGCGCACTATTGATCCTTGCCGGCGGAGCCATCCAGCTCATCTTCAGCGCAATTCTGCTGCAGCTCTTTCGCCAGCTCGGCGATCATCTCAGTTCCCTCGCCCGCTACATTCGTGCCGAGCAACTCGCCCTTCGCTCTGCCTATTTGCTGGCCACGCAATCGATCGTAGGACGCCGGTTCCTGACCTCAGCAGTGCCCTATTCCCTGCGCCTGGCGGTCACCCTCGGACTTACCACCGAGATCTATCGCCGCCTCAACTTCCAGAGCGGCTATTGGATTCCCATGACCGCGCTGCTCGTCCTCAAGCCCGGCCTCACCGACACCGTCAGTCGCGCTATCGCCCGCCTTATCGGCACCTTCGCGGGAGCCATCGTGGCTAGCGTCTGCCTCGCGCACGTTCCCCATCCATCCCCGAGCGCGCTCGCCGCCTTTACGCTGCTCTTCGCCTGGCTCTCCTACGGAACAACAAATATCAACTACGGGCTCTTCTCCGTCTGCATCACCGGATACATCGTCTTCCTGCTCTCTCTCAACAACGTTCCTGGCCCGCTCATCGCGCAGCGTCGCGCCATCTGCACCGCCGTCGGCGGATCGATCGCCCTGGCCGTGCGCTTGATCGTCATCTACCGCCGCAAAAAGCAGCGCGAAAAAAGTGGAGCACCACTCCCACAAAAAATCTAACCTTTATAGGAAAAGGTAAGATATAGGAAAAGGTAAGATCTTCGTCATTCTGACGACCGACGGGAGGAAGAATCTCAGCGATGACGGCTAAATCACAACGCCTAAGATCTTCCACAAAATCAAAATATGCCAACCGACTTTGCCTGCACGGGCTAGTCCCTAGCCTCGGTTGAAGTGGCTCACAATGTGCATGACGAAATGCGTAGCAAAGATCACCGCCGCCAGCAGAACACCCACCGCCATCGGTCTCCTCTTGCGCCAGAACCGCACCGTGCCAATGATGAAAAGCGTCTCCGGCAGGAAAAACACTACCAACCACGTCGGCCACGGTATGCTTTGCTTCATTGGCGGATAGAAATACTCTGCCAGATGAAACAAGCCGGCCGCACACACCACCAGCAATGCTGACAGCAACACCCCGGCAAACACCCAGCCAACGTTCTTCGCCGTTTCCTTCATACCCGCCTCCTCCTGTCTTCTGAATCCCACCCGCACCAACTCACGCCCGCACTGCCTGAAGATCGCAGCCACACTTCCCAGAGCCCAGAACAAAGCCGCCCAGTCGCCCTCGATAAAGTCCAACTCGCGCAGCATCGCGCTGGCCCACTGCTCGCAGTGCCTGGGAGCGCAGCGCAGCACTAACTCCAACAGCCATCTCGCAAATCCGCGAACGCGCGACATCAGCCCTCCGCCTCGCCCAGCGCGGCACGCCGCAAACCCGCAGCCCGCGACCGTCGATGCTCCCGCGCAAACTGCATCCCATCTGGCGTCAACCTATAAAGGTGCCGCGGAGGCTTGCCCGCCTCCACCGTCTCCCACGACGTCTCCAGCAGCTTCCGCTCCGCCATCCGCATCAGTATTGGATACAGTGTGCCCGACTTCAGCCCCGTTCCCCGGCTGATGTCGTACCCATACCTCCACTCCTTCGGCGCTTCAAGGAAAGCATCCAGAACACTCAGCGTCTGCGGTGACAATCTCAGCTTCACGGCAGAAACTCTACATATGTAGAGAAACGTTGTCAACAAGATTTCCTATCCCCTCACACCAAAGTTCCCCAAAGCGTGACCAACCACCGAAACCCGCGCCAGATCAGCGCCAGCAAAGCTATAATGAAAAGTTCAGAAGGAAAGGAGCACTCGCCTCGCATGCCCATTCAGCCCACCAGCAAGATCTGGCACAATGGCAACCTCATCCCCTGGGACAAAGCCCAGATCCACGTCATGAGCCACGTTGTGCACTACGGCTCGTCAGTATTTGAGGGCATCCGCTGCTACGCGCAGCCGCAGGGAGCGGCCGTCTTCCGCCTGCCCGAGCACATGCAGCGCCTCATCGACTCGGCCAAGATCTACCGCATGACGCTGCCCTACTCGCTCGACCAGCTCTCGAGCGCCGTCGTCGAGCTCATCGAAGCCAATGGCATCGCGCCCTGCTACGTCCGCCCCATCGCGCTGCGCGGATACGGCGAAGTCGGCGTCAATCCCAAGAACTCGCCCATCGAGGTCTACATCGCCAACTACCCCTGGGGTAAATATGTTGCCGGAGACGACGGTGCCGACGTCTGCATCTCCTCCTGGAACCGACTCGCGCCCAACACCATGCCGTCGCTCGCCAAGGCTGGCGCCAACTACATGAACTCGCAGCTCATCCGCATGGAAGCCGATATCAACGGATACGCCGAAGGCATCGCGCTCGACGTGAACGGCTACCTGTCCGAAGGATCTGGAGAAAATCTGTTCATCGTGCGCAACGGAGTCATCTACACCACGCCGCTCGCCAACTCCGTGCTCGCCGGAATCACCCGCGACTCGGTGCTCACGCTGGCCCGCCACCTCGGCCTGAGCGTCGTCGAGCAGGCTCTCCCGCGCGAACTCCTCTACATCGCCGACGAAGTCTTCTTCACCGGAACCGCCGCCGAAGTCACGCCCATCCGCTCCGTCGACCGTATCCCGGTAGCGGACGGCAACCCCGGCCCCATCACAAAGCAACTAGCCGATGAGTTCTTCGGAATAGCAAACGGCCTGAAACCCGACCGCTTCGGCTGGCTAACCCCAGTCAACGTAAGCGTCGAGCAAACCGTCTCGGTATAGTTAGCCAATATCTGCACACGGCGAAGGGCAGCCACAACGGCTGCCCTTCTTTATTGCAATAGTGGAGAGGAATCCTGGGACTTAAATCCCCGGTAGAGCAGATTTATCATGTTCCAAACCCACTCCGCATCCTACATAGCCGCCTCCGCAGATTCTGGCACTATCTGAAGTGATACCGAAGAGCCCGCCTCCCGGAACACTCTTGCATAAATGGAAGCTGCCGCTCACGTCCACACCTACACCGCACTCGATCTCAATGCCGAATCTGCTCGCAAGCTTGTTCGCCAAAGCCTCGGCGCTCGTGACCGTTGCTCCAAGCGGGCCAAGGTACTTTGTCAGGTCAAGTAGCGCAATAATCTCTAAATCTGCGTCGCACAACGATCGCGGAGTAATCAGCGCTCTAACCTCAAGCCCTGCAGCCTTAAGCGAGGCTCTTTCACCCGGCTTGAGTGCAATAGGAAAGCCGGCGACCCCGGCAGCAATATCCAGCGATTTGTCTTCCGGCTTGCAGCCGGGCGCACATGTTCCACACTTGAGCGTAGGCAGAGAGTTGATCTTCGTAGGCTTTACGATGTCTCCTTCAACAAAAACATACGCTCCCCACCAGCCAGGGCCTCCAAGTAGACCCTTGGTAACAACGCCGCCGCCGGCCCAGAACCATCCGACGACACTGACTTCCCCGGTGCAAGCGTCATAGCACAACTGGATGGAGGCAACAAATCCCGCCTCCGGCTTGACCGAGCCTCCGCCGGAACGTTGAACCATATATCCCAGCGGAAACGTCTGCACCAGCGTTGTGTCACTCTTCGCGCCAGGAACAAGCCCCGCATTCGATGGAGGCGCTTCCGTGGACGCGACCAGGTCGCTGGGTGGCGCGGAGACCTTTACGCCACCATATCCCGACATGGCCGTAATCGCCTCCTGCGCAAAAGCTCTTCCCTCGGCCACGTCGATCTCATATCCAGGCACGAAGTGGCTCGTATCTTTGACCTGGCTGCGGTTGCTCGCTGCCGGCGTGGCCCCGCTGGATTCTCCCGGCGTTTCCCCCTCGGCCTCGGGCGTGCATTGAACGGACAGATCGTCGATCGGCTTTTGACTGATCCCGCCATTTTGCTGAATCACATGCGTCAGCTCGTGCGCAAGCAACCTTCTCCCCTGGGAACTATTGGGTGAATACTTTCCAGAACCAAACACGATATGGGGTCCCGCCGTATAGGCCTGCGCCCCAATGGCAACAGCTGACTCGGCTGCCCGCGATCCCGTATGTACCCGCACTTGGCTGAAGTCATGCGCAAATCTCTGCTCCATGTCGGTGCGCACTTCCGCTCCCAACGGTTCGCCTGCCGAATGCAGCACATCATGCACGATGCCAGGCGCTTCTGCTCTCGCTCCGGAGGTCGACGCCTGCGCTGCCTTCTGCTGAATGTGCGGTTTCTTGTCCTCTTCTTCGCACTCGGCGCATTTTCGCCTCACACCGGGCGCTGAGTGCCTGGGAACGCGAGCAGGCGGAGACGTCTCAATCTGTTCAGCCATCCGGTCCGCCTCGCGCTCCAACGGATCATCGGTCTGCCCAATCAGCAGCTTAGGCTGTATCGGTCCAAACCTGTCATTCGGTGTGACGTTGATGGTCGATGGGCCTGAGGAGGAAATATGGGAATTTGGGTTAGGTTCCACATGGTTCGGCTCGTTCCAGTTCGAACCTCCGCCGGGTTATGTTCTTTGCTGGCACCGGAGACACCCAGGTCCCATGCCCGATAAAGAGACGGGATGGACAATACTCGGTTCGTATCGCTATCTGTTTTCGTTAGCCCTGAATTGTGCTCGGAGAGAATGGAGTAGGTGTGGGATTTCGAACGGTTGGCGGCTTCCGACTCCGTTCCTGGTTTCCCTTTGGAGATTTTCTCTGCAATCATGATGGTCCTTCACCGGAGTTGAAGAGAGTGCCGGAAGAGAGTCCCAGGATTGGTTCGGGCCCTAAAGATGTTGCAAAGAGTATGTCATGATTCTTGGCTTATACGAATGTAAAACCAAAATGTCGAGGAGTTGGCTCGGACCGAGAACATGGAATCGCGGAACGAAAAGCGATAGCTTCAAGGTGTGAAATCCTTGTCAAGCCCTCTGGCCCCCAAAATTTTCTAACCCACACATTCCAAACAGGAAAAACATGAGGAGCTTTGACATACTATTACCGCCAAAGATTGCTAAAATAGATAAAGGGAGAAAAAGCCCGCCTCACCGGCGGGCTTTTTGTATTGCAACTAAAGACTTTAGACGTAAACCGCGTTATTTCAATATTTTACGGCGACTCAAATAAAGGCCGAATGTTTTCAAAGACTTAGACACCCTCCCCTCTCAGGAGGCGCCACAATGAAAGCGAATACTTCGAACTGAGGATGGGCGCAGCCCATTACAGCCAAGTACCTGTAGAAATAGTAATTTAGCGGAAATATACCGGGGTGGACCGGAGCGTAGCCCTCTCGCCGGCCCTCTGGACAGGGCGGTCTTCAATACAGAGAGAGATGGCTCAGAGAGTGCCCATTCCACCGTCGATCAGCAGTTCGCTCCCCACCGTGAACGCAGCCTCGTCGGAGGCCAGAAACACGACAGCGCTGGCAATCTCGCTGGGAGTCCCAAACCGCCCAGCCGGGACCTTGCCCTGGATGGAGGCGGCAACCTCTTTGAGCTGATCTTCGGAGAAGCCGAGCTTGCCATAAAGCGGCGTCGCAATCGGACCTGGGCTGACCGCATTCACGCGGATGCCGCGCGAAATCAGTTCGCCGGAGATCGTCCGTGCAAGCGAAATGAGAGCGGCCTTGGTAGCAGCATAAACGGTCGTCCCGGGCATACCGATATGCGCGTTGACCGAAGTGTTCATAACAATCGACGCAGGATTCGCAAACACCGGCAGCAGCGCCTGAATCAGGAAGTACGGCCCCTTCACATTCAGGGCAAACGAACGGTCGAACCCGGCCTCATCAAACTGCTCCAGCGGCCGCATATCCACGCTGCCCGCGTTGACGAAGAGGATGTCGAGCCCGCCAAACGCCCTCTGGATGGCCTCCGCAACCTGCTTCTGCGCCGCAACGTCGCTCGCGTCGGCAGGGATCACCAGCACGTCAGGCCCTAGTTCCTTGCATGCCGCTTCGAGTGTTTCCGGATTCCGGCCGGTGATGGCCACGCGGGCGCCCTCTTTCAAAAACTGCTTGGCCGTTTCCAGCCCGATACCAGTGGTGCCGCCCGTAATCAGAGCGCGCTTGCCTTTAAGCCTGTCCATATTCTCAATCTCCATTCTAGACTTTACAGTCTATATAACGATAGGATTCGAGGTTCGGAGAAAAGTTGCAGCGATTTATTCGAGAGATTGGAGCGCGACAGACGCGATGGTTTCAAGCGCCTTCGGCTCATGGCTGACGCGCGCCGTCGCGCGCATTCCCTGAATCGTGGCCACAAAGAAGCGTGCCAGTGCCTTCACATCTTTGTCTTTGGAGATTTCCCCACGCTCCTGCGCCCGCGTCAGCGCATCAAGGAAAACTCGTTCGACTGTCTTCTGGTTGTCACGCAGAAACTCAGCCACTTCGGTGTCATCCGCAGCACGCTCCATGTTGGCGCTGAGTAACAGGCATCCACGTTCATGCTCAGCACGACTTTCACGAGCCAGATCCACCAGCAGCTTGGCAAACCCTGCCTTCACCGAACTGTCGCCAGCGAATAGCTCGCGCAACATGGCATGGTTGCCATCGCGATAGTGCGTCAACGCCTTCAGGTAAAGCGACCGCTTATCGCCAAACGTGTCATACAGACTCTGCCGCGCAACACCCATCTCCTGCATCAGAGCATCAAGAGAAGTATGCTCGTACCCTAACCGCCAGAAGACATTGACTGCAGCCTCAAGCGCTTCTTCCGGATTGAACTCTTTAGTGCGGGCCATATCAGACTCTACAGTCTGGATGATCTAGGCCCTGTGTTCGATGCGCATTAATTTGTTCGCCACAAGTGCCACCAGAAGATATCCGAGATACACATAAGGCAACCATGAGTATGGCGCTTGCGGCATCGGATACAGATTGCCCACAAAAGCCGCAAGCATGGCGACCGCTCCGGTAACAGCAATGCAGAGTGTTAATTTGTTCAGCGATTGCAAGTGCCTCAAACGAATGGGCAGAGCAACGCAGACAAGGCCATACACGGTGATAAAGCCATAGGTTGCGAGCGAGCCCATCCAGCCATAGATGTCGGCGCTCGATGCGCCGCGCGCCGCGAGCACCAGCGCAGGAAGAAGCACGGCAAAGGACGTGACGAGCACAGCAAAGTGCGGCGTCTCATTACGTGCATGCGTGCGCCGCAGTGCTCCGTGCACAAGTCCATGATGTGACATGAGCATCACTAATCGCGCCGCGGCCGTGATGCAAGCCAGAGTGCAAGCGAACATGCTGAACATCGCGCCAGCATCGATCACCAAACCCAGCACAGAGATCCCCGCTTGTTGCGACAGCACATGCATCGGAGCCGGGCTCTGGTCCAGAGTCAAACCTGTGGGACGAAAGCCGAGAACCTCCGTATATGCAGCGACCATGAAGAAAACACCCGCACCGATCGCACACTGCAGTACAGCCCGTGGAATCGTTCGCAGCGGCTCTTTCGCCTCAGCACCCAGTGTCGTTGCGCTCTCGAAACCGACAAAGCTGAACATGGCCAGCACTAGGCCAAGGCGAATTCCCGAAGGAGACGCACCACGAAGGGAAAGCTGCTCCCGATCGATATGCAAGCCGTGCCTGAAAAGGATCAGCACAAGGACGAGCACGATGCAAGCAACGGAGATTCCCTCCATCCAAAGCATCGCCTGCGCCGAAACTTTCACATCGCGATAGGCCAGCCACGAAGCCGCGAATACAGCCCCTGCAACGAGCAGCGCGGCTGGGGCCTCGTGTCCGGAAAAAGTATTGAGTAGCACGTTGGCATAGTTGATGAATCCGCCGGCAACCGAAGATCCGGTGGCAACATACGCCAGCAGCAATGCCCATGCGGCGAGGCTGGCCAGCGCGGGAGGCAGCGAAGTCGTTGCATAGCTGTAAAGCGATCCCGGCGACGCGGAGTGCCGCGCAAAAGCCGCTATGAGCAAAGCCACCAGGCCGATGCCTGCCGTGGCCAGCAGATACACCAACCAAGTACCGTTGCCCGCCAGCGCAAAGACGAGCGGAATCGTCATCGCGGGCGTAGTTGTCGGCGCAATGGTCGAAACCGATTGAGCCAGCACCTCCAGTGGCGAAAGGACGCCATGCCGCAGGCCATACGCTTCTTCCCGCGGGCGTTGCGGTAAAACAGTATCTGAGGCCAAACTGCAGGCTCCCTCTCTTTAGATTTTTGAGGCTGGAGCGTTTAGTCTGCGGTGGAACCACAGGCAAGTCAAGAGATTCTGTACAAAGAAGATTGCGATCGATGAATGATTACGAAGCGATGCTCGCAGTAGCGATCAAAGAAGCGCGGCAGGGTCTTGCAGAGGGTGGCATCCCGATCGGTGCGGCGATCTTCGACCAGACGGGAAAGCTAATCGCCTCGGGGCATAATCGCAGAGTTCAGCTTGGAGACCCCTCGGCCCATGGCGAAACCGACGCCTTTCGCAATGCTGGACGGCAACGCTCGTATCGCAATCTCATCATGGTCACAACGCTCGCACCCTGCTGGTACTGCAGCGGTTTGATCCGTCAGTTTGGCTTTCGGACGGTTATCGTTGGTGAGAGCCGCAATTTCCAAGGCGGTAATGACTGGCTGCGCTCGAACGGAATCGAAGTGGTTGATCTCGACAATGCAGAGTGTGTCACGCTTCTTGGCAACTACATTCGTGCGAATCCCCAAGACTGGAATGAAGACATCGGCGAAGACTAGCTCTGTCAGGAAACAGTCTGGTTTGAAGTTTTCTTTGGATGAGAAGCACTCTGTGAGGCTATCCGTCCATGGTGGTGTTCGAGAAAGCCCGGCGATGTTGGATCGAATGGAACATCAGGTGGAATGTTGCCGGATGCGACTTCGACGCCTTGCTGTGCGCTCCAACCGGGCAGCTCCTGGCTTCCGGTGATGAGACGGGCACCGTGCGTGAATGTGAAGTACGTCCATGCCCACTCAAAGAAAACAGCGATACGATTGCGGAAACCAATCAGAAAGTAGATGTGAATCGTTAGCCACGTGAGCCAGGCCATGAAGCCGCTCCAGTGCGCTTTGAAGGGCCATTCGATTTTGGCGACCGCGGCGAGGCGGCCAATCGTGGCCATGTCGCCTTTGTCGAAATAGCGGAATGGCTTTCGCGATTGCTGCTTCAGGTCCTGTGCAATCATGCGCGCCACGTGCGCGCCCATCTGCATCGCCGGTTGAGCGACACCAGGGATCTGCCTGCCACCCTGCTCGACGTGCGCGAGATCACCGCAAACGAAAATCTCCGGATGTCCTTCAGGATTCAACGTCTTATTGACAAGCACGCAGCCGCGTCTATCAGTCTCCACGCCGAGTAGTTTCCCGAGTGGCGAGGCCTGAACGCCCGCCGCCCACAGAGTCACCACAGCATCCAATCGCCTGTCGCCCACCATTACATAGCCTGGCTTGACATCAGTAACCTGCGCGCCCGTGTGCACTTCTACTCCGAGGTCATTCAGTTGCTCGACTGCTTTCTGCGAAAGGTCTTCCGGATAGGCAGCGAGAATGCGCGGACCACCTTCAAGGATCAGGACCCGCGCCATGGTGGGATCGATGTGGCGAAAATCC
>Ga0207060_10309_pt1 | contig 14784 bp, 11 predicted proteins | sample Alteio_BWMinCont_30_FD_153270 | JGI IMG/M metagenome (GOLD analysis project Ga0207060, IMG submission 153270) | Enriched cells from forest soil in Barre Woods Harvard Forest LTER site, Petersham, Massachusetts, United States -... | ecosystem: Environmental > Terrestrial > Soil > Temperate forest >...
TCGAGACGCAGTACGATGGGAAGCTGAATGTGCGTTTTCTGTGCGGCCTCGACGACCCCTGTAGCCAAGGTGTCGACGCGAAGGATTCCGCCGAAAATATTAATCAGCACCGCCTTTACGTTTTTGTCGCTCAGCAAAATCTCGAAGGCATGCGTCACTTGTTCGGAGTTGGCTCCTCCACCCACATCGAGGAAGTTGGCTGGCATCCCTCCGGCGTACTTGATGATGTCCATCGTAGCCATCGCCAGCCCTGCGCCGTTCACCATGCAACCCACGTTTCCGTCGAGCTTGATGTAATTCAGACTGTACTTCGAGGCCTCGCCTTCGAGCGGATCTTCCTCGGTAATGTCGCGCAGGTCGCGGAGATCGGGATGCCGGAACAGGGCGTTGTCATCGAAATTGATCTTGGCGTCCAGCGCAAAAAGCCTGCCATCGGAGCAACTAACGAATGGATTGATTTCCATCAGGGACGAATCCGTCTCCTGGAATGCGCGAAACAGTCCAGTCATCAAACGCACGGATTCGTTAATCTGAGCTGGCTTCAGTCCCAACTTGAAAGCTAGTTTGCGAGCCTGGAACGCTTCGAGACCCATCCCCGGCTCGATGTACTCTTTGAGGATGGCATCGGGGTTCTCAGCCGCGACCTGCTCGATTTCCATGCCGCCCGCCGCGGACGCCATAAAAACCGGTCTCCCTTCTACCCGGTCGATCACGATTCCCAGGTAAAGTTCCTTCTCGATGGGCAATGTTTCTTCAATGAGCAGGCGACGCACGACGCGACCCTCGGGTCCGGTCTGATGCGTCACCAGCGTCATCCCTAAAATCTTGGAGGCCAGGTCGGCGGCTTCATCCACCGACTTCGCGATCTTCACTCCGCCGCCTTTACCACGGCCGCCGGCGTGGATCTGCGCTTTGACCACAACCCCACTTGCACCCGCATCAAAAAGCTTCTTCGCCGCGGCTTCAGCTTGCTCGCGGGTTTCGGCCATTTCACCACGCGGGACGGCAACCCCATGCTTTTTCAGAATCGCCTTGGCCTGATACTCATGAATTTTCATAACAATTCCAGATTCGCTATGATTTTTCGGCAGGGCTTGCTTGCAGCTTAGAACCACGGGCGGCAAACACTTGATTCTATCGAAGGGCTTCGTATACGGCAAACGCAACGTCGCTTTGGTGGGCGAATCGCGTCCTCGCGGTCGCATTTGGGACGCAGACTTTCGCCTGCGTCGGGTCCTCTACGATGCTACTCTGGTATTCCATCGATGATCACTGAAGCACTCCATCGCATTGCGAATCACCGCCAATCGCTCTCCCGTGAAGAGGCGCGAGCAGTGATGTCTCAGGTTCTGACCGGCAAATGCACCGATGCGCAAATTGCGGCTCTGCTGGTCGCTCTGCACATGAAGGGTGAGACGGTTGAAGAAATCGTTGGTTTTGCGGATGCGATCCGCGGGGCAGCGGTGCCGCTTGATCTTTACCCAAACCATATGGTGGACGTCAGTGGCACCGGGCGCGATGCATTGGTTGATACCTGCGGTACCGGCGGCGATGCCAGTGGCACTTTCAATATTTCAACCGCTACCGCTCTTGTCGTCGCGGGCGCGGGGGTACGCGTGGCCAAGCACGGAAACCGCAGCGTGACTTCGAAATGCGGCTCTGCCGATGTGATGGAGGCTCTGGGCGTCAACATCAATCTGCCCCCTGCCCGGCTAGCTGCCTGTTTGGAAAAAGTCGGCATCACGTTTCTTTTTGCCCCGGCCGTGCACTCCGCTATGAAGTATGTTCAGTCTGCCCGCCGCGAACTGCGCTTGCGAACGGTTTTCAATCTGCTGGGACCGCTCACCAATCCAGCCCACGCATCGGCTCAGGTCGTCGGGGTATATTCCGTCGCGCTGGTGGACAAGCTTGCGGAAGCCCTCAGCATGCTGGGATTGCACCGGGCCTTGGTGGTGCACGGACTGGACGGGTTGGACGAAATCACCATCACCGGTCCGACCCGGATTGCCGAACTGCGCGAAGGAACTGTTCGAACTTACGAAGTCACGCCGGAAGAGTTTGGGATGAACCGAAGCACGCTTGATGAGATCTCCGGTGGAGATGCCGCAGCGAACGCGGACATTATTCGTGACATTCTCGCCGGCAAGAAATCGCCCCGGAAGGACGTCGTCTTATTGAATGCTGCTGCAGCTTTGGTCGCAGCTGGCAAAGCGGACCATCTCGCCGACGCTCTCCCTCTGGCATCGAAATCGATCGATTCCGGTGCCGCCGCCGAAAAGTTGGAAGGGCTGATACAGTTCACGAATACGTCCCTGTGATTTACCCCAGCGCTGCCTCTTTCTTCAGCCGCTCAATTTGTGCCAAGTGATTCGCGCCATGAGCTCCCATCTTCTCGACGTACTCCGCGACTGTGACGTCGTGTTTGAGTTCGGGATGGTATGCAGACTTCTCCAGGTCGCCCGATTTCAGCCGGCGCAACAGCTGCAAGGTGTGATGCCGGTTCAATCCATAGAGCGCGATCAACTCCGGTGCGGGAGTCTCCAGGTAGCCGAGATTTCGTGCCCAGGCATCCTGATCCATGGGAGCAATCACCGGTTTTTTGTCAGCCAGCATCTGCCGGAAGCGGTGCGCGTACACGATTTCAATGTCCGAGAGGTGACCCAGAACCTCCAGGATGCACCACTTGTCCGGTGACGGTTTGTAGCGCAATGTCTTGTCGGGCAGTCCCGAAACCGCCGCCGCAATTTGCTTCGGACTTTTCTCCGCCGCATCAAGATGCTTCTTCAATTCAGCTTCTGTCATGGGAACCTCGAATTTGAACACCGCCAGATCTGCAACATTACACCATTACCCAATCACTTAAGTGATCTGCACTTTCTGCATCCACTGCGCCACTTGGACATTCCATCCCATTTCTTTGGTGATGGTATCGCGCAACTGCGTGGATGCCGCGGGCTCGCCGTGGACCAGGTAGGTCACGGGTGGCTTCCTGGGAAAAGTGCGCAGCCACTGCAGCAACTCGGGCGTGTCGGCGTGATCGCTGAACTGCTCGAGCGCCGCCACCTGCGCACGGATCGGCACAATGTCACCGAAGATCTTCACTTCAGGCGCGCCACTCTTGATGGTGAATCCGCGCGTCCCCGGCGCCTGGAAACCAATAAAAATCACAGTGTTTCTTGGGTCAGGCAGTCTTTGCGCGAGGTGATGCAGGATGCGTCCACCGGTCACCATGCCGCTCGAAGAAACGATGATCGATGGAGTTCTCACACCATTGATCCTTTTCGACTCGTCGGCAGTTGAGGCAAATGTGAAGCCCGGCCAGTCTAGCGGCGACCCGTGCTGACCAATAAGACGGCGCGTCTCTTCGCTATATTCTTCGGTGTGCTTCATGAAGATCTCGACGGCCTTGATCGCCATGGGGCTGTCGCAATAGACCGGGATGGCCGGGAGTTGCCCGGATTGCATCAGCTCTTTCAACATGAAAAGAAATTTCTGCGTGCGCTCAACCGCAAACGCAGGCACGATCACGCTTCCGCCACGTTCAACGGTCCGGCGAATCAATGACGCCAACTCCGGTCGCGGATCGGACGTCGGGTGTTTACGGTTCCCGTAGGTAGACTCCATCACAAGCAGGTCCGCCGTCTCGCCTTCCGTCGGCCCGGAAGGTACGACTCTACCGGGCGCGGAATTCTGATCTCGTACGCGTCCAATGTCTCCAGTGAACAACAAACGGCGACTCTGGCTGCCGTCGCACCGTAGCGAGAGTTCAACCATCGATGACCCCAGAATATGCGCCGCCCGTACGAAGCGAAATGAAGCCTCCGGGCAAAGCTGTTGAGTCACCCCGAACTGCACGGCGTGAAAATACTGCAGCGACTCTTGCGCTTCCTCGAATGTGTACAAGGGCAGTGCCGGGTCGTGTTTCGATTTCTTGTGCTTGTTATAGAACTCGGCGTCTTCTTCCTGCAGGTGGCCGGAGTCGGGGAGCAGGATGCCACACAAATCGATGGTCGCTGGAGTCGCATAAATCGGTCCGCGGAAGCCTCCCTTCACCAGGCGCGGAATCCATCCCGAGTGGTCGATGTGCGCGTGGGTCAGCACCACGGCATTAATTTTCCGCGCCGAAACCGGCGTCTCCTGCCAGTTCCGGTCGCGCCACTCTTTTGGCCCCTGAAATATGCCGCAGTCTATAAGAGCTTGGAAGCCGCCACTGGAATCGGAGCCGGCATTGATCAGGTGCTTGGAACCGGTGACCGTGCCAGCGGCGCCAAGAAATTGGATGTAGGCCAAAAGAATCCTCCCGCGATTGCGTTCACACCGACACGAATTTTCGATTTCCAACTGCTATTGGCCGTCACTTAGCCGCATCGGACGGCGGTACCTTGAAGATGTTGTTACTCGTATCGCTTTCCGGCACGCTGCCATCGTTCACTACGATTTCCCGCGGTGACGAGTTAATCTCAAAGCGAACCGCGGCCTTGGACTTCGCGTGTACTTCAACTCGTTTGGTGGCTTCGCCGTCTTCCATCCGCAAGGTCACCGGCACCTCTGCCCCGGCGTCTCCGAGATTATTGATCGTCACGGTCAAGGTGGAACCGCCGTCAACCCTCGCGCGCGGATAAGCGGATTCAATGCGAAAGTCGGGCAAGCCTCGGTCACGATAAACCCAGTCATCGAAGAACCATTCCAAATCGCGGTGAGTCTGCGCCTCGATCAAGTGCTGCACGTAAGAGGATTCCTTATCCTGATCCGAATGGTACGCTGACAGCGCTTTCTTTAGCGCCGCATCGCCGACCATATCGCGCAGCATCCACCACACATACATCGCCTTGCTGCGATAGAACTCTTCGATGCTGGTATTGATCAGGGACTGATTGGCAGCCTCATTCTCGCTATGCGCCGCTGCAAGTGCTTTCTCGGCGTCGACGATCGCGGTTCGGTGCCGGCTCATAAAATCCAGCGCTCCGGGACGCCCGTTCTGTTGTTCTCGCTCCAGCGCCTGAGCGAAGTGCGCCAGCCCTTCATAAATCCAGGGGCGCGATGAGAAGAACGCAGCATGAGTAAGTTGGTGAACCGCGCTAAGCTCGTAGACAGTGGAATTGGTGCTGGCCAGCGGCGTCAGCAGCATGGGGCCAATCTCGAAAGGCGCAGCCTCCGGGTCGGCTAGATCTACAGTTTCTGCTTTTTGGCGCGGCGCACCAAACCATTCGGTTACGAGTGGGACGGACAGGTCCGCAGCCAGCGCGTAGTTCTCTGCGCCGGACTTGTGTCCGGGCAGAAAGGAGGTTTTCAAACTTGGCCGCTCAAGCGCGTCGTAGCTGCCGATCACAAAGAGAGGCACGGTCATACCCAGCGGGTCAAACGAGTACTCTGCCCCGACCGAGTATGCTCTGCCCATTTGCTCATGAAACTGCTGGCCGCTCTTGCCATTGCAAATGAGAAGTGGTGGTTCACCAGTCGCCCCCGAATGAGTCAGCTTGATCTTCAGATTTGCCTCTGCTTCCCGCGCTTTCCATCGGCCCAGCGTTTCGAACACGTTGTTCCCTTCCGACAAGTCCGCGGACTCTGTCGCCACGGGATACCACACCACGTATCCGATCCCGCGCACGGCGCTAAACGACTTGCCGATCTGGTCCCAGTCCGAGTGCCTGGCTTTGTCTTCGGGCACACCAATTCGCTTAAGCCGCGTGACGTCCAGCGGAACCACTCCTTCGTATCCAATGTCCAGTTCGATCGTGCTCTTCGCTGGAACTTCACGAGGCAGAGTTACAATGGCTTCAGACAATGCGCCGGTGTGATCGATGTCGGAAGTGTATTCGTGGGTGACGAACTCCACGGATTCCCCGCCGATCTGAATCGTGCTCCAATCCAATGTGGAAGACACTTGCAGCGCAATATTTTTCTGGGGAACGAGTGAATCGTTTCGCAGCGTAATCTTGCCACGCACGCCCAGACGCTGCTGCTCGGGTTCAATCCGCACGTCCAAATCGTAGTTGGTGAAAGTGAAAGCCTCGCGATCGAGGGCGAGACTTGGCGTCACCAAAACAGAGAGCACACACAGAACCCCGAGCCACTTCATGCGGACTTCTTTCTCCGCTGCCGCACGATCTCATAAAGCATCACTCCCGCCGCGACGGATACATTCAAAGATGGTACTTTTCCAAGCATCGGAATCGACACCAGGAAATCGCACTTCCTGGCCACCAAGTCGTGCAGACCCTTGCCTTCTGCGCCCAACACGATGGCGCAGTCCATGTTGTAGTCGAGTGAGTCGTAAGATTGAGTGCCGCGTTCGTCCAGGCCAACCATCCACAGGTTCTGCGCCTTCAATTCCTCCAGGGTGCGGGCAATGTTGGTCACCTTCGCGATAGGCAAGTGCTCGCTGGCTCCGGCTGAAGTCTTGGTCACGATCGCAGTCACTCCCGCAGCCCGGCGTTCGGGAATTACAACTCCATCGGCGCCAGCTGCGTCGGCGGTACGCAGAATCGCGCCCAGATTGTGCGGATCTTCCACTCCGTCCAGCACCACCATGAGCGAATACTCCCCGCGCTTGGCGGCGACCACATCCTCGATATCGTTGTACTGTTTCGCCGAGGTGACGGCGACCACGCCCTGGTGCGCATTGTTGCCGGCCATGTGATCGAGTTCATCTCGCGGGACAAATTTCACGGCAACTCCCTGACGGCGGCACTCATCGACTACATGTTTCAGGCGAAGGTCATGACGCTCTTTTGCGACGCCGACCCATGCAAAGGTGCGTCCGCGCGCCTTCAATGCCTCGGCAACGGCGTTAATACCGTAGATATAATTCATGTTCTCGTAGTTTACTTGAGTGGGCGAATGCCCGTCGTCCAGCATCGTAGATTGAACGTATGTTCAGAACCAGGTTCAAGAAAGAAATCGTCGCGGAGTTCTTGCCTCCGGCTCGCACCGTCACAACACAGCAGGTGATTATTCTCTGCGATGGCATGCCGTCGATCCCCAGAAAGCAGCCTCTCGTCGAGTATCTATCGCGTAAAGGATATTGGGTTTTTTATCCCCGTTGGCGTGGAGCGTGGGAGAGTGGCGGTCAATTTCTCGAGCGCTCTCCACACGAAGACATTCTCGATGTCGTCAGCGAACTACCGAAAGGAATCCGCGAGCTTGCTTTCGGTCGAAAATTCCGCTGTCTGCCCGATAAGATCTTCGTCATCGGCGGAAGCTTCGGCGGGGCCGCTGCCATTCTCTCCTCGCTGGACCCACGAATCACCAAAGTGATTGCCAATTGCCCGGTAGTCGATTGGGCGATCTTGCGGAAAGAGCAAAAGAAGGAGACGTCGAACCCAAGCTATGCAGCGTACATCCGCGCTGCTTTCGGCAACGGATATCGCCTCTCTGCCAGGAACTGGAACAAACTACACGACGGCATATTTTACAATCCCGCTCATCACCTCAAAGAGCTCGCGCCCTCGAAGATCTTAATGTTTCACGCGAAGGATGACCCATACATTCCCTGGAAGCTTGTGGACGGTTTTGCGCTACGCGCGGACATAACTCTCAAGCTTCTCTCGCGTGGCGGCCACCTCAAAACCGAAATCGTCGTGCAAAAATACTGGCCTCAGATAAAGAGATTTTTCGACTCGTAATCACGCTGGAAGGCGTGTCGTCCGAAGCTTTGACGCTCATCGTCGCATCTAAATCCCTGCTCCATCAAATGCTAGACTGAAACCCGGAGGCACGTTTGCCCGACGTTTACATTCTCTCCGCTGTGCGCACGCCCATCGGTAAGTTCGGGGGTTCGCTGGCCTCGATGACCGCATCCGACATGGGAGTCGTTGCAGCAAAAGCGGCCGTAGAACGCGCTGGCGTTCGCCCCGACCAGATCGAGGAGACGATTTTTGGCAATGCTCGTCAGGCAGGCGGAGGCCCGAATCCTGCCCGCCAGATCTCCATCCGCAGCGGCGTTCCGCAGGAAGTTCCGGCTTACACGGTAAACAAGGCCTGCGCCTCGGGTCTCAAATCCATCGCGCTGGGATATCAGGAGATCGCAACCGCCAATCTCGATTGCGTGCTGGCCGGCGGCACAGAATCTATGTCTCGTCTGCCTTACTATCTCGACGGAGCGCGCTGGGGCTATCGACTGGGCAATCAGGAACTCGTCGACGGCATGTATCGTGATGGCTTCTTCTGTCCCCTGTCAAAAATGTTAATGGGTGAGACCGCAGAAGTGTTGGCCGAGCAGTACGAGATCACGCGCGAAGAGCAGGATGAATTTGCTCTGTGCTCGCAGGCCCGCGCTGCAGCAGCAATTGAAAACGGGCGATTCGATAGCGAGCTGACTTCAGTCACTCTCGAAAGCAAAAAGGGCCCGCACGCGTTTAGCCGTGACGAGCATGTTTTCGTCGGAGCTACGATGGAAAAAATGGCCAAGCTCTCTCCCGTGTTCTCGACAACCGGAACCATCACCGCGGGCAATTCTTCCGGCATCACAGATGGCGCCGCTGCGGTCGTGCTCGCGAGCGAAGACTTCGCCAGGAAAAACAACCTCAAACCGCTGGTTCGTGTCCTCGCCGTGACTTCCGTGGGCGTGGATCCGCGCATCATGGGCATCGGTCCAGTACCGGCGTTGCGCAAAATGGAACACAAGCATCAACTCCGCCTTACCGATTTCGATTTGATAGAGCTCAATGAGGCCTTCGCCGCTCAGGTCCTGGCCTGTGATCGGGAATTGCATTTTGATCGCACGAAACTCAACGTCAATGGCGGCGCGATCGCACTCGGCCATCCCATCGGTTGCACTGGCACGCGGATCACTGTCACCTTGCTGCACGAAATGCTCAAGCGCAAAGCCAAACGTGGCGTGGCGACCCTGTGTGTCAGCGGCGGCATGGGAATGGCGCTCGCACTCGAGAATGTCGCCTGATCAAAAACCGAAGCTCTCGCTGCTCCTCCGATGGAGACTCAACCCCGGCGGGTTCGCCTTTGCCTTGGTGTTGTGCCGAGATGTCTTCTATACTCTTTGTAGGGCTCAGGAGAAGCAATGTCCTTGTCCGCTGTGATCGTGGACGATGAGCAACTCGCCCGCGACGAACTCGCTTTCCTGCTCAAGAACGTGGGCGACGTCGACGTTGTTGCCCAAGGCAAGAACGGCGTCGAGGGCGTCAATCTCATCCGCGAACATAGTCCGGACCTGGTTTTTCTCGACGTGCAAATGCCCGGTCTGGATGGCTTCGGCGTAATCAAGAAGCTGCTCGATCGAAAGGTTCCCCTCCCAAAAATTATTTTTGCCACCGCCTTCGATCAATATGCGGTGAAGGCGTTTGAAGTAAACGCCGTGGACTACCTGCTCAAGCCTTTCGACAAAAAGCGGGTAGCACAGTCTGTACAGAAAGCGCGGGCCAAGACCGAAGCTAGCGGCGCATCCTCGGAAAAATTAGACACACTTATGCGGATGCTGGAGTCTCAAAAACCGCAACCCTCTAAGATTCTGCTGAAGGCGGCTGGCCGCTTGTTCCTGGTCGATCAGAAAGACATTTGTTTTGCGTCCATTGAGGACGGCATTATCACCGTGGTGACGAGTGGCCTGAACGGCATGGAGGGACAATCCAACTGCCGCACGCTCGAGGAACTGCTGGATAGCCTCGATCCTAATATGTTCTGGCGGGCCCACCGCTCGTTCCTGGTGAACATTAACCGAATCAAAGAGGTCGTTCCCTGGTTTAAGAGCTCTTATCAGTTGCGCCTGGACGACAAGAAGCAGACCGAAATCCCGGTCAGCCGCGCTCAGACCAAGCGCTTGCGGGAACTCTTTGGGCTTTGACCTTTTGGACATGGCAACTTGAGTGCTATCGAGTGCATCGTACGACTAGCCTGTGGTATACCCAGAGCTAGCATTGGAATGGGGCGTTTCGTTTGATCTCATCCAAATACAGGTCGCGCAAAGAGACAGCCGTTGCGGCTCTGTCTTTGTTATGTATTCTGCTCGTCACCTTCGTCAGCGTCGTCCAAGCGGTTCACGTTCACACTGACAATTCCAAGCTTCCCAGCCACGAGTGTTCGATCTGCTCGGTGGCCCATTCCGGAGTTCTGAGTACTGCGGTATACCAGCCAGTTGCAATATTTGTCCGCGCGGTTTTGACAAACTCTCCAGACGCAGTCTGCAAGTCTTTTGGCTTCGTCTCCGCTCTTCGCATCCGTCCTCCTCCGGCAGTCTAGGGATTCGAACACCAGAATCGACCTGGGGCTTTTCAACCCCGTCCATAAACCCTAGCTCTCTTTCTTGGAGGAATTCATGCTGGCTTCTTACAAGAAGTCGCTTCATGCGGCTTTTATGGTGGTTTTCTATTTGGTGTTAGGTCTTCACGCTTATGCGCAGTCAGGCGGGAGTTCAGGATCGATTAACGGTACCGTCCTGGACTCTACCGGCGCCGTTGTTCCCAATGCAACGGTTGAAATTCAGAACCCGGTCAGCCACTTCAACCGATCAACCACCACCGACGGCACCGGCGCGTTCAGTTTCCCGAACATCCCGTTCAACCCTTACCATTTGAGCGTCACGGGCGCGGGTTTCGCTTCCCACGCGCAGGATGTTGAGGTTCGGTCCGTGGTGGCGCAGGTCCTTAAAATAAGTTTGCAGGTAGCCGGATCTTCCGAGAGCGTGAACGTCGAAAGCTCGGGCGGCGACTTGGTTGAGAACGATCCCACCTTCCACTCCGACATCGACAGGAACCTGTTTGACAAACTTCCCTTGGAAAGCCAGTCTTCCTCGCTGAGTTCTCTGGTTACGCTCTCAACTCCCGGAATCGCGGCTGATTCCAACGGTCTCTTCCACGGACTGGGCGACCACGCGGAGAATTCGTTCTCCGTCGACGGCCAGCCCATCACTGACCAACAGAGCAAAGTCTTCTCCAACCAGATTCCTCTCGAGTCGGTCCAGTCCCTGGAAGTCATATCCGGCGCCCCGCCGGCAGAATACGGAGGCAAGACCAGCGTTGTGATTGTAGCGACTACGCGATCTGGCCAGGGTGCCACCACGCCACACGGCAGTGTGACCACTTCCTACGGATCGTTTGGAACATCCAGCCTGGCAGCCGACCTTTCTTACGGGGGGAAGAACTGGGGAAACTTTATCTCCGCAAGCGGTTTGAATACAGGACGTTTCCTGGATCCGCCGGAGTTCACGGTGCAGCACGACAAGGGCAATGAACAGAATCTATTCGACCGAGTCGATTATCAATTCTCCAACAACGACTCAATTCACCTGAACTTCGGCTACAGCCGGAGTTGGTTCCAAACGCCGAATTCATTCGATGCCCAAAACGCGACGGCATGGAGTGGGCTGAGTGGGGTTCTTCCGCTGGTGGAAAACTACGGGGGAATTGCTCCCAACGGTGATGCCGTTGGACCGACGGACCAACGGTCCAAGATTGGCACGTTCAATATTGCCCCTTCTTGGACGCATGTCCTGAATCCGACCGCGGTATTTACTTTGGGCGCATTCGTGCGCCGAGACGATTACAACTACTACCCGAGTAATGACCCTTTTGCTGACCTCGGACCGCCAAGCCTTCAGAGACAATCAGTAGGTCAGAACCGGACACTCACCAACGCGGGAATTCGGTCCGATATCTCCTATGTGAAAGGGATCAACAACATCAAGGCGGGCGTCACCTACGAACAAACATTTCTCAACGAAAACGACAAACTCGGTATCGTCGATCCAGCTTTCAACGCTCCCTGTATCACTGCGTCGCCAGTCACGGCTCTGAACCCTTTCCCGTACGTCGCTGTCCCGGGTTTCTCCGATCCCTCGCAATGCACCGGCATTAACCAACCGAATACCGCCGCGAACCCCAACGCTCCCAACAGCGCTCTGTACCCAAATTTCAATCCCATCTTGCTTCCCTACGACCTGACCCGTGGCGGAGGCCTGTACACCTTCAATGGCCACACCGACGTGAAGGAACTCGCCCTGTATGTGCGGGACAACATCACAATAGGAAGCTGGTCTTTGAACCTGGGCTTGCGCGGTGATCTTTACAACGGTCTCACCACTGCCCGGCAGGCCGAGCCTCGTGTCGGCGTCGCCTACAATATCAAGAAGACCAACACGATTCTTCGAGTCTCCTACGCGCGGACACTGGAATCTCCTTTCAATGAAAATCTGATACTTTCCAGCCTGGGATGCACCAGTCCTGTCTTAGATGAGCTGCTTCTCTGTGCTGCTCCTGTGGCCAACCGCTTGAGCCCCGGCTTCCGCAATGAGTTCCACGCCGGTTTCGAGCAGGCTTTCGGGCGGTACTTAGTCTTTTCTGGCGAGTGGATTTCGAAATACACGCACAATGGTTACGATTTCAGTGTGCTCGGCGACACACCGATCACTTTCCCGATCGAGTGGCACAACTCCAAAATTCCTGGATATGCGGGCCGCGTCAGCGTGCCAGAAATCCATGGCTTCACAGCGCTCATGGTCTTCTCCAGTGTGGCAGCGCGCTTTTTCACCCCACAGGTGGGCGGGGCTGGAGCTGTTCCCGTGGTTTCCGGGACAGGGTTTGTTCCGTTCCGTATCGACCACGACGAACATTTCAACCAGACCACCCACTTGCAATACCAGCCCTGGAAGAATAGCCCGTGGCTGGGCTTCAACTGGCGGTATGACAGCGGCCTCGTCGCAGGTGCGACACCGTGCTACGGAGTGTTACCGACCAACACTTGCCCGCAGTCTGTCCTCATCGGCGGCGTGCCAAACGTAAGCCTGATCGCTGCGAACGTGGGCGGTGTTCCTCTTTCTGCCGATCAGGAGTCTGAGGCCGGGTTCTTCTGCGGATCTCAGCATGCATCTCCAACGGTGCCCTTGCCTTACAATTGCCCCGCATCAACGTTCGGCTCCAACCTCATACGTGTGCCTGGAATTAATGCCGAGCAAGATGACAAGAACCCGCCTCGCATTGCATCCCGCAACCTCTTTGATCTGTCTATCGGCGATGACAATCTTTTCCACGGTGAAAGATACAAGTGGAGTGCCCAGTTGACGGCTATCAATATTGCCAACAACTACGTGCTGTACAACTTCCTTTCAACCTTCAGCGGCACGCACTACGTCACACCGCGCACACTGACGGCTCAGATCGGATTTCACTTTTAGGAGAATGCCCCGGGAGGCAGACGGCCGGGGAGGAGAACCGGCCGTCTACCGCGCTGCGTCCGTCACTACGCAGCTAGCGCTTCTAGCGCCGTTCGATTACGGATTACCAGGGTCGAGCCGTCCAATCGAATGAATTGCTTTTTCTTGAGTTCGCTCAACAACCGGGTCACAGTCTCTCGCGAGGAACCAATCATTTGCGCCATCTCTTCGTGGGTCAGGCTCGCCCGGACGCGGATTTCAGGAGGCTCGAATTGTTCGCGAATCGGCGTCCACGAGAGCAGAAGTCTTGCCAGCTTTCCGGCGGAAGAACGTGCCAGCACCAAGTCGTGGATGTCCCGGTACGCCGACTGGAACTCCCGGCTCAGGGCCTGCGATGCGTGCAGCCCGAACTCTCCATCCTTTTCCATCAGTCGCATCAGGGCGTCACGTTCCACGAAGTTTACCTGGCACGGCCCAGCCGTCTCGGCGGTTAATTCAAAAGGCTCACCCGCAATTACGGCGCTCAACCCGAGCACCTCGCCAGCCTCGGCAATTTTCAAAATCAGCACCTTTCCTTCCCGCGAAGTAGTCGAGAGTTTAGCCTTGCCCGAGCACAGCACAAAGACTCCTCGCGGCATTTGTCCTTCCACGAACAGCACCGCACCCCCGGGATAAGTACTCAGATGGCTTACCACACTCAGCAATTTGAGAACCTCGGTTGAGAGGCCACAGAACCAGTGCTGCTTACGCAACTTGCAGGTGAGACAACTCTCGACGATTTCCAACCCATACGGCGTATTCATTTCGGCTACCTTGCTGGGCCCCTGCCCATCCCGACACCCTACATTGCGGGCAGCGGGTTTAGCGACATGAGCTCTCGCTCGACGGAGGTCCCGAACCAGGAGGCGCGCGTGTTCGGTTTTCGCCAGGAGCGCCGCTGCGATCGCCCTCGTGCCTTTATCCCGTGATCGCAGGAATTGAATTAATTCCCATCCCGCGCTGGCATCTCGCTGCTGATGCCACAACATGCCACACGAAAACAGGTACAAGGGATCGACAGCTGCTCCGAATTCTTGCTGACGCTCTTCCTCTGCTACTTGTCCGGCCGGGTTCTCCAGCATCGCGGGATCGGTTTGAACCACTATTGGAAACAGTGGCTTCCGAGCGGTTGTGTAGTGCCGTCCCCGCGTGTCCCTCCCCAATATGAGAGGCTCGATGCCTCCGCGACGTTTTGCTGCGTCCAGTTGGATAAGCAAAGAATTCTCCTCTTGCCTCGTCGAACCCTGTGCACGCGTCCTTGGGGATAGGCGCGACCCAGTGATGCCACTCGAATTCTGCCGATCGCATTAGTCCTTGATCCTGAATTTCAAACAATCCTGTTAATCGCAGATTCGTGAGGCTGCTCGGAGGCTGCTTCGCAACTCACATACCAAACTCGGGCATGTCTTCAAATATTGGAAAACACTAGGCCCTCATCGGAAAAGTTCGGGCGGGGCACGCACATTTTCTGGGGCAGAATTGCCGAGCCCGCGGCAGAATGCCGACATAACGTCAACGGCGAGATTGCAGCAGCTACCGCCTTTACCCTCTGTCGGGAATCCTTTGGGCGCTGTCGGAACCAGGCGAATGTATGTGGCCTGTGAGATCTTTGTTGGGTTCGGCGAGTGGGAGCCACCGAGGTG
>Ga0207060_10055_pt2 | contig 14769 bp, 6 predicted proteins | sample Alteio_BWMinCont_30_FD_153270 | JGI IMG/M metagenome (GOLD analysis project Ga0207060, IMG submission 153270) | Enriched cells from forest soil in Barre Woods Harvard Forest LTER site, Petersham, Massachusetts, United States -... | ecosystem: Environmental > Terrestrial > Soil > Temperate forest >...
CTGCGCCGGTCTGCACCTTGCCAGCCTCGGTCAACGTGACCCAGGGCGCGGCTGCGCCAGTGGCTGTCAAGGTATCCACGACCGCGTCAGGAACCGTCGCCGGATCGATTTCGTCCGCCAACTTCCCGACCGGAGTGATGCCCGTCAGTTGGACGATGGTTCTGCTGGCCTCTGGCTTGCTATTTGCCGGCTACCGGCGACGGATTCGTATTCTGGCCGTTCCGCTGATCGCCGTGACGTTTCTCGCCGTGGCCGGATGCGGAGGCGGGGGAGGCGGAGGTTCGTCGTCCTCAACCACGACGCCGGGAACTCCTGCCGGGACATACACGGCCACGGTTACCGCCAAGTCGGGAAGCCTCAGCCACAACACAGCCCTGACCGTAATTGTGCAATAGGCGAGAAGTGGGCTGAAGTTGTGTGTAACTGAGATGCGAATTCTTGGGAGGATCAACCCATGACATTATCGTCGTCCGTGGTTGCTGCCTTTGGTCGTGTAGTCGCCATTCTTACCTTGCTGGGCGTCGTTGCGGCGCCGCTGGCTCCGGGCCAAGTCAGCTTCTACCAGACGCCAACTTACACCGGGACTGCGGCGGTAATCGGTGATTTCAATCTGGACGGCAAACTGGACATCATCAACTCGGCCGGAACGGTCCTGTTGGGAAAGGGTGACGGCACTTTTACTACCGGCACCACCCTTAGCAACGCTCCATCTTTTGTTGCCGATTTCAATGGTGATGGCAAACCGGACGTACTTGCCTTCACCGCGAGCTACCATCTCCTGGTCTACCTTGGTAACGGCGACGGCACCTTCCAGCCTCCACAGGACACCTATGCGGCAGTTCCACTCTACGGCATGGCAGTCGCGGACCTCGTTACGGGTGTCAACGAAGCCGATGTTTTGGTGCCCAATCCGACTGGGGGCGTACTGGTTTATCTGGGCAAAGGCGACGGCACCTTTGCTGCGCCGGTGAATTACCCGTCGCCCACGCTTGGTCAGCTCTTTGTCGGAGATTTTAATGGCGATGGCAAGCCCGATGTTCTCGGGACGAGCTATGGCCTGGTGGCAGTTCTGCTGGGGAACGGCGACGGCACGTTTCAAGCCGCGAAGACCACCAGTGCTTCGGCCTTAGCGTTTGTCCAGGCTATCGGAGACCTCAACGGGGACCAGAAACTCGATCTCTTCATCTCCACAAGTTCCAACCCCGCGCAATTGGCCACGATGTTCGGCAATGGAGATGGGACATTTCAAGCGCCGAGCCACCAGTTCACGCCAGATCTTTCCGACAACCCCACTCTGGCCGATCTCAATGGCGATGGGAAACTAGATTTACTGGTTCAGGGCTCTCCTCCCTTCCTGCAGGTTTACCTGGGCAACGGCGATGGCACGTTTGCCTTAGGCCAGACCTACTCTTACAACTCGATAAATCTGTTTTCAAGCAACATCTTCGTGGGGGACTTCAACGGCGACCAAAAACTGGATGTAACCGCTACCCAGTCGATACTGTTCGGCAACGGCGATGGTACGTTTCAAGCCTCGCCAGCCATCGTGCCGCCCAATGGCGACTTTGCCGTGGTCAGCGGTGATTTCAACGGAGATGGCAAGTCTGACATGGCGGTTACATCGAGTGACGGGAACCTCTACATCTATCTAGCGGGCACTGGGGGATCGTTTTCTTTGGCCCATACGTATGCCATTTCTGCTAACAATGGAGGTCTCCAGACAGGGGATTTCAATGGAGACGGCAAGGTCGACCTTATTGCCAGTGTCAATTCAGGGGGAATCGCCGTTTTGGCGGTGCTCTTGGGAAATGGTGACGGAAGTTTTGGTACGCCAGTAGAGTCGACCTCCTGCCCGGCAGCGGGCGTCGGTATCGGCGCAATCGCCGACTTGAACGGCGATCACAAGTCTGATCTTGCCTTCCCCAACGGCGAGTCGCTTTTGATCTGCTTGGGGAACGGCGACGGAACTTTTGCTTCGGCTGTGAACTATTTCTTTGGCTCCAATCCAAGTTCGGTTGTCGTGGCTGACTTCAATAACGATGGCAAACTGGACGCAGTGGTCGGCGGCGATGCTGGAGTTGCTCTCTTTTTGGGTAACGGTGACGGCACCTTCCAGGGAGCAAATTATCTCTTTACCACGAATTCCTTCGTTGAGCTCGCCGCAGACTTCAACCGCGACGGAAACGAAGACCTGATCATCAACTACACAGTTTACTTGGGGAACGGCAAGGGAGGATTTCAAGCGCTGACTCAACCTACAACGGGATTGGGCGGCGCGGTTGTCGATCTCAACGGTGACGGCTACTTGGATTTGTATAACGACGACTACTTCGTCAATGACGCTCCGGAAACAGTCGTATTAATAGGGAATGGGGATGGAACGTTTCAGGCTCCCATCGTGCTCGAAACTGGAGCCAAATATGGCACTTATCCAGGTGTTGGGCTAACTGCGGATTTCAACGGAGATGGCCGGCCTGACTTGGCAGCCAGTTGGGGAGCAGTCGGATCACCGGTAGGCATTCAGATCTTACTGAACACGACCCCACCTGCGCCCGGCGTGAGTGTCGCCCCCACGACCGTGGCCTTCCCGTCGCAGGTGGCTGGGACAAGCAGCTCTCCTGTCGGCGTGACCGTGAGCAATACTGGCAAAGGTGTTCTTACCGTGTCGGGGGTCAAGGTTACCGGAACCAGCGCCAGCGAATTCAGCCAGACCAACAACTGCGTCAGCATTCAGGCGGGCGCCAACTGCACGATCAAGGTTGTTTTCGCTCCGACTGCGGGCGGCAACGCGTCGGCAAGCCTGGTGATCACCGACAATGCAGTGGGCAGTCCGCAAAGCATCGGTTTGTCCGGCACGGCCACGGCGGCGCCGGATTTTGCCATCGGCCCGGCCGCGGGATCTTCGAATTCTGCGACCGTCACTTCGGGACAAGCGGCATCCTTCAATCTGACGGTTTCGCCCACGGGATCATTCAGTGGAACGGTGAGTCTGAGTTGCGCGATCACGCCTGCAGTCACGCCCGCGCCGATATGCACCTTGCCAGCCTCAGTCAACGTGACTCAGGGCGCGGCTGCGCCAGTGGCGGTCAAGGTATCCACGACCGCATCAGGAACCTCCGCAGGATCGATTTCGTCCGCCAACTTCCCGACCGGAGTGATGCCCGTCAGTTGGATGATGCTTCTGCTGGCCTCCGGCTTGCTGTTTGCCGGCTACCGGCGACGGATTCGCATTCTTGGCATTCCGTTGATCGCCGTGGCTTTTCTTGCCATGCCCGGATGCGGAGGCGGCGGGGGCTCGTCGTCCTCAACCACAACGCCGGGTACTCCTGCCGGGACATACACGGCCACGGTTACCGCCAAGTCGGGAAGCCTCAGCCACAACACAGCCCTGACCGTAATTGTGCAATAGGCGAGCGCAGCCGCGGACGGCGGAAACACCTTTCCACCGAGGGACAAACCACGTCTGGCGAAGCCCGCACTTTTTCGAAATTGATCTTCCGCAAGCTTGACATGGTGCCGCTTATCCTTATGCCCCGACCGCTTGCCCCCAAGCAAACTGACCCGACTTTAGGCTGCAGTTTATGAGGACGGGCCATTCTGCTTTGCGGAAGAATCCAAGGTGTGCTGATTCAGATTTTTTTTTATTTCTGCCACGACACCCCTGGGTAGAGACTCGGTATGCGATACGCGCGATACGCGTTGCTTCCTTTTATAGTCATCTGCCAAACGACGGCTGGATTAGCGGTCTGGGTTACTTCCGTGACCAGCGAAGCCGTCGGGTCTTGTGGGTACGGCTCGGACATGTCGAACTCAACGTTGCCGTTTGCGAGCTGGTTGATGCTTCCACCCCAAAACGTATAGAGATCGGGTAAGAATTCCCAATCCAAGCTGGCGATCTTCTTGTCCTCGTCAATCTGGAAGACGGTGGCGCGGCTGTAACATGCCTCATTACCCTCCGTGCCACACACGTTTCCGTCTTCATCCAGGACTCGCTCGTTACCGTCATCGAAAACGGCCAGTGTCATTTGAGAACCATTAATAGTGATTGGGGAAGGAAAATGCTGGGCATAGAACCATTGTCTTGGATCGCCTCCTGAAAGAGCGAAATCACCAGCGTCTCCGAGGCGCCACAAGATGTTTCCCGAGCCCGAACCGTTCTCGTAGTCGATCTTGAGGATCCAGCTCTGGTTGCGCATTGAAAGGAGAAGGTTGCCATCGTTCGGGGTGTACACCAAAGCATTGCTGTGAGTCCAGTCTGGTAAGCCCATGAGATGGCGGTTAATGTCCAAGTGATCAAACGACAACCAGGCCCAGACCACATTGCCAGTGGGATCGATGTCAACCAGAACGTCGCCCGCAACGCCGATGGTTCCGGGGTAGCCTGGTAGGTCCGTAAAAGGCTGAAGGGTGTTGGCGATCGCAACCCAATGTCCGTTGGGCAGGACGATGACGTCATGGTGGATAGACGAAATGCTGAACGGATAGCCCGCAGCCTGAAGCCCCTGATTGATCTGCGCTACTGTGATCTCACGGATTTTGTTGCCTGCCAAATCAATTTCCCGCACCAGCGTGACCAATCCCAGAAGAAAATGTCCGTTCGTCATAGGCCTGATCGGGAACGCATAGTTTCCTGCGCCAACGTCGTAGTACCAAATGACATTGCCCTCCAGATCGGTGACGAAGGTATCCAACCAATGGGCGCTTGGACCTTGGGGCGTCATGTCGACCAACTCCACACCGGCCGATGGCTTGAGGCTCGGACTGGGGTGGGTCACACTAATGGATGGAACAATCAAGGGATCGGGAGGTTGATGAGGCAATGCACCCGTCGTAAAGGTTTGATCCTGATCCACCCAGGATCCGAGGTACCAGTCGACGTGCGCACGCATGTGGTAAGTCGTGTTGGCCTTCATGCCCGCAACTAGAACGGTGGCGTTATTGTTGTAGCGGCCGGTTGCTGCGACCTGCGAAGTCTGCCTGCCATAGGATGTGTCTGTGCCGAACTCGACCCAGACGTTTGCAGGACCAAAAACGCTCACCTGATACTGAGCTACCAGAGGGTTCGCAGATGCGGTGATCGCGGTCTCAGGATTACCGGGAGTACTCGAACCACCGCAGCCCAAGAAACAAAGCGTTGATAAAATGCTCGACCCCAGGGCCAGAGACCTCAATCCTCGAATATTCATATGTCCCGCTCCGCGTAGAGTTGGTGATTTTGCACCCACTAAGAAACGCCTCATAATACATGAATCAATATCGATGTTGTTGAGCTTGAAACGTAAGTCTGCAGTCTTCGGCGGGAACGTCCAATATGCGCAAGGCGGGATGTCACGCAATTGTCAAAAGATTGCGACTTTGCGCGCTTCCGGCAAAGGGGAAGTACGTCCATTGCGCAGCATATCGAGACACCAGGGCCGTGGGCAATCTACAGGTATTCGAAACCAGTCCTCTTGTATCAAGGCAACGTTCCTACTGCACAGGCATCTTAGTGTCCGCGTTTCCGGGGAAACGTAGGTCTATGACTGCCGGAAAGAACAGGTTGGTCTGAATGATGTGGACCAGAAACTAATTCAGACTCACCAGATGTCGGGTTTTACATCGCCACCGGGGAGGCCGCACACGTCAAATGCCGCGCCGGTAGCGGGTTATGGGTCGCTGTTGAGAATTCGGGGGCGCTCGAAAAAGCTTGACAAAACATCCCGGCTGGTTAGAATACAGCATCGGATCTTCTGATCGCTCCGCGGTCGGGAGAGAGTTCTTTCCTCGGTAAGAGTGTGACCTCGGTCTACCCCGGACCCCGCATTTCTGCAAAATATGGTTTTGCAAGTGAATCCGAAGTGAATCCCAGGAGGTTATTCATGCCGTCCCGTTTTCGTGTGTTTTCGTCGATTTTTTTATTTGCGCTCCTCGTTTGCGCGCAACTACTGGCGCAGTCCAACAGCGCCTCTTCTGCCCAGCCCAGGGCTAGAGCACTTAAACGGAGTGCTGAGTTTTCAGGTGCCTTGCAAACGCCGGCGTTGACCTTTGCCACCGTAGTACCGTATCTCTCGGGCGAGAATGGCGCCAATGCAGTAGCTATAGCGGATGTGAACAACGACGGCAAGCCTGACCTGGTGGTGACGAATTGGTGCCCGTATAGCAGCTGCACAACTCCCGGCCCTAATGTGGGAGTGCTGCTGGGAAACGGCGATGGAACCTTCCAGACCGCGGTCGTCTACGCATCGGGCGGGCTGTTTGCCGACGCAATTGCAATAGCGGACGTAAACGGGGATGGAAAGCCTGACCTGATCGTGGCGAACTGCGGCTCAAGCAGCCAAAACAACTGCGTCAGTACCAGTGGCAGTGGCGATGTGTCAGTGCTGTTGGGCAATGGCGATGGAACCTTCCAGACGGCGCTTCTTTATTCTTTGGGTGCATCGGGTGCCACCTCGGTGGCGGTAGCGGACGTAAACGGGGACGGCAAGCCCGATCTGATCGTGGCTACCGGCTCGAGCACAGCGGGCTTGGTGGGCGTGCTTTTAGGCAACGGCAACGGAACCTTCCAAACGGAGGTCACTTACAGCTCGGGCGGCCTTAGTCCCCTGGCGGTGGCGGCAGCGAATTTGGGAAATGGTCACATTGACGTCGTGGTGGCGAACCAGTGCGCTGCTGACTGCAGTAGCAGCAATGTGGGCGTGCTGGTCGGCAACGGCGAGGGAACCTTCCAAACAGTGGTGACTTACGGTTCGGGCGGGCTCTTCCCCGACAGCGTCGCAATAGCGGATGTGAACCGGGATGGCAAACCCGATGTCATGGTGGCGAACAGTAGTACCAGCCTCGACGTCGATAACGGTAATGTGGGCGTGCTTTTGGGCAATGGCGACGGAACCCTCCAGACTGCGGTCGCTTACGGCTCGGGTGCTTTCGGTGCCGCCTCGGTGGCGGTGGCGGACGTGAACGGGGATGGTAAGCTTGACCTGGTGGTGGCGAACTGCTCCGGTACCGCCAGCAGCTGCATTGGGACTGTGCCTGGCGATGTAGGAGTCCTGTTGGGCAACGGCAACGGAACCTTCCAGACGGCGGTCTCTTATGGCTCGGGAGCAAACACCCCCTTCGGGGTGGCAGTGGCGGATGTCAACGGGGACGGCAGGCCCGACATCGTAGCGGCTAACTGCTCCAGCTCTAATTGTGGCCAAGGGACCGGGTACGCGGGCGTGCTCCTCAACCAATCCGGCCCGTGGTTGGTATATGCATCTCTCGCCCGGCAAGTGGACTATTTTGGCTTAGGGACGTCCGACTTCACCACATTCCGGCCTAGCACCGGCAGCTTCTTCAGCGAGGATGGCTCGGGCCACACCCTGATCCAACCGTGGGGCGAGAACGGTGATACCCCGGTCATCGGCGATTACGATGGCGATGGCAAGACCGACGTCGCCGTATTTCGGCCTTCGAACGGGACTTGGTACATCATTCCGAGCAGCACCCATAAAGCGTACGCAGTGCCGTTTGGAATTAACGGTGACGTGCCGGTAGAGGGCGATTACGACGGCGATGGCAAGACCGACGTCGCGGTGTGGCGTCCTTCGAACGGGACGTGGTACATCACTCCAAGCAACGGCAGCAAAGCTTACGGAGTTCAGTTTGGAGCAGAGGGTGACATCCCAGTACCCGGCGATTACGACGGCGACGGCAAGACTGACATCGCCGTGTGGCGGCCTTCTAACCAGATCTGGTACATCCTGCTAAGCAGTACCGGCAAACTCGCCCAGTACAGGTGGGGATTGTCCACCGACAAACCTGTTCCCGCTGATTATGACGGTGACGGCAAGACAGACATTGCCACATGGCGGCCTGGTACGACGGCGATCTGGTTCATCGTTCCGAGCAGCACCAAGGTAGCTTATCAGGTATCGTTTGGAACAACCGGAGATGTGCCTGTGCCCAGGGACTACGATGGCGATCTCAAAGCGGACGTTGCGGTGTGGCGTCCGTCAAACCAAACCTGGTTTGTAATACAGAGCAGCAACGACAAGGTAACCCAGACCCACTTTGGCTTGTCAACCGATATTCCGTTGAACAAGCCGGTGGGGCAGTAGAAGCGTCGAATCAAATCCATGTCGAGCGCTAGCGCGCAAGGCGATGGAGATAGATGAGAGCGCTACGAGGCCGGGGTCGTACAGCACCACTTATGACTTCGGCGTAAAGTAACGGACGGGGTAGGCAAGGACGGCTTCCAAGTGAGCGCCGGCCTGGATGCCTACCCCGACTTCACCTACCATTGTTCCAGTCGGCCCGTCCCGCAGAAGATTCGTCGTCCTTCTCTCGAAGCAATTAGTTTCCTTTTTTTCTACCATGTGAAACTTTTCGCCTTGACATGGGTTCTCCTGGAGGCGGAGCATGCGATGGGCGAATCTCCATCGGCGCCTTCGCAATAACTTTTCGAGCCGGATTCTATCAGCCATCAAGGAGGGCCTTGTGAAGCCCGTTCACTTCGTCTGCGTTTGCTTGATGCTCGCTGGCACGATCGTCCTGGCGCAGTTTGGTTCTAAACCACCAGCCAATCCATTGAACGGGCTGCCTTTTGCCCAGCAACCGCAGCCGGGGCAGCCGCCGAATCTTTCCCGCGTGCCACAAGCCGTGCCGTTCGCGCAACCTGAGCGCGGACGTTCGCGACGCCGGAACGCAAAGGCGCAAGTGCAGAACGGGCCCGAGCAGATACTGTACGCTTTTCAGGGCGGAAACGACGGGCAAAACCCGGGCGGCGGCTTGATCTTCGATTCCTCCGGAAACCTCTATGGCACAACAGTGTCTGGGGGCGGAAGCGCAGCCTGCAACCAAGGTCTCTACCTAGGCTGTGGCACAGCCTTCGAGCTTAGTCCCAACGGGAGCGGAGGCTGGACGGAAACCATTCTTTATGTTTTCCAAGGTGGCGCCGATGGCTCAGTGCCGTCTTCACCGCTGATTTTTGATCATGCCGGAAATCTCTATGGCGCAACGGCGGGCGGAGGGACCTACGGCTCAGGCACGGTCTTTGAGCTGAGCCCCAACTCAAACGGAGGCTGGACCGAGACGATCCTTTACAGCTTTGGGGGCACCGCCAGTGACGGCGCGGAACCCCAAGGCTTGATTTTTGATGGGTCGGGAAATCTATATGGCACAACTGAACTCGGAGGGTTGCCTCAGTGTTATCACAACGATCCCTGTGGCACGGTCTTTGAGCTCAGCCCCAATGGAAGCGGGGGCTGGACCGAGACCATCCTTTATAGCTTTCTTGGCGGCGGCGACGGTTTTCTCTCAAACGGTGGACTTATTTTTGATAACTCCGGAAACTTATATGGCACGACCTCGGCAGGAGGACTTAATATCGGTTGTGGCTCTGACAATGGCGAGGGCTGTGGCACGGCCTTTGAGCTCAGCCCCAACGGGAGCGGAGGTTGGACGGAGACTGTCCTCTATAATTTTGCTAGCACCGCCAGCGACGGCGCTAATCCGGCAGCCGGACTGATTTTAGATCAATCCGGAAATTTGTATGGGACAACTCCCGAGGGCGGTAACGTGGATCGCTGTGGCACGGTCTTTAAGCTCAGCCCCAACGGAAGCGGGGGCTGGACGGAAACCATACTCTACAGTTTTCAAGGCGCGAGCGATGGCGCGAATCCGGCAGCCGGGCTGATTTTTGATAAGACCGGAAATCTGTATGGCACAACCGCAGACGGAGGGGACGCTGCGTGCAACTCTGGCTATGGCTGTGGTACAGCCTTCGAGCTCAGCCCCAACGGAAGCGGGGGGTGGACGGAGCTTCCCCTTTACAGCTTCCAGGGCGGTAGCGATGGCACGTACCCGTCCTCCGGCGTGATTTTCGATCAGACCGGACATCTGTATGGCACGACCTATAGTGGCGGGAACACTGGGTGCAATGAAAGCCTTGGCTGCGGCGTGGTGTTTGAAATCAGCCGGGGAGCATTCGCGAAACTTTCTCCCGCTAGCTTGGCCTTCGGTAATGAGACCGTCGGGATCACCGCCGGTCCGCAAGTGGCGACCCTCGCCAACATCGGCAACGTCCCGTTCAGCATCACGTCAATCCAAATTACTGGGGCGAACAGCTCGGATTTTGCGCAAACCAACAACTGCCCTCCGTCTCTCGGGGCAAACAGCAGTTGCACCATCAATGTGACCTTTACCCCAACAGCTTTGGGCAACGATAGCGCATCGCTGGTTGTTACCGACACTGCCCCAGGCGGCGTGCAGACTGTGGCCTTGACTGGCACTGGCTCGGCGTTTATGGTCACTGTCTCGCCCTTGAACCTCACATTTCCCGCCCAATATGTTGGCACCGCTGGGCTCAACCAGAATGTCCAACTCAAAAATAACGGGCCCACGAACCTGACTATCAGCAGTGTCGTGGCCAGTCCGTCTTCAGATTTCAGCCAGCTCAGCACCTGCGGAAACTCTCTCGTTGTTGGTGCGAGCTGTTCCATCGGAGTGTTTTTCGATCCGAGCACGAGTGGCACAAGAAACGGGACTTTGACGATCAAGGACAACGCTCCAGGCAGCCCGCAGATTGTCCCAATTACAGGAACCGGGCAGGATTTCACTCTGGCTTTGTCGTCTTCATCGACCGCGACAGTGGCGCCGGGACAGGCCGCCAAGTACACGGTCGCTGTCGCTCCGGGCGGTGGATTCAAACAGAGCGTGACATTGACCTGTACCGGCGCGCCCGCGCAGTCCACGTGTTCCGTCTCGCCGAGTTCCGTAACGCTCAACGGCACTGCTCCCGCTCCAGTCACGGTCACGGTGACGACTGCTGGAACATCGGCGAGTCTCGCACACCCCTATCCCCTCACTCCGGCCAGCAACAAGCTTGCGCTGTGGCTGGCATTCTCCGGTTTGCCGGGGCTGGTGTTGCTAGGCAGCAGGTCTCGTAAGCGGGATCGTGGGCTGTTTTACGGGGCTATCTTCTCATGTGTGCTTTTCGGGTTAATGACGTTGTCAGCCTGCGGTGGAGGTAACAGCATGGGAAGCAGCGCAGGCGGTAGTGCGACGCCAGCTGGCAGCTACAATTTGACAGTGGTCGGCACCTTCAGTTCCGGTTCGGCCAATTTGGTTCATTCGACGAAGCTCATGCTCGTCGTGCAGTAGCTTATCGCTCGGCGGTATCACCACGAGGTCGATACAAAACTTTCGATTGCGATCGAACGAATCTGCGACTGCGTTCTACCCGTCCCAACAGCGCCGGTAACAACGAGACCGGGTCAACGACAACGGAGGCTGACCTCGTTAAGTCGGCATCGAACGTTCCGTCTAAGTTTATTAATCTTGCTGTCCGACGGGCTTGTTCGTCGGGATATCGGTGCTGATCCCCCATTCTTGCACGATGCCCCTTCCCGTACTGCTCTGGATCGCATACCAAGTCCCGGTTGATGGACTCCAGACCGCGAAGTCCGTCTTGCCATCGCCATCGTAGTCCCGGGCCACAGGCACATCTCCCTTCGTGCCAAACACGAGCGAAATATTCCGGCCACTGCTGCTCAGAATGACGAACCAGGTTCCGTTCGACGGACGCCACACGGCGAAGTCCGTCTTGCCATCGCCGTCGTAATCGCCGGGCACTGGGATATCTCCGTCTTGCCCCCACGCCTTCGAGACTTCCTGTCCGTTGCTGCTTTGAATCACGTAAAAGGTTCCGTTCGACGGACGCCACACGGCAAAATCTGTTTTGCCGTCTCCGTCGTAGTCGCCGGGAACCATAATGTCTCCCTTTTCGCCCCACGCCCGCGAGAGTGGCAGGCCATTGCTGCTTTGGAGGACATACCAGGTGGCGTCCGACGGGCGCCACACGGCTTTGTCCGTCTTGCCATCTCCGTCATAGTCACCGATCACAGGGATATCGCCGTTCGCCCCCCACGGTGTTGCCGAGGATCTGCCTGAGCCATCGAAGCTGTACCAGGTTCCATTCGACGGCCGCCATACCGTAAAGTCGGCCCTCCCCTCTCCGAAGTAATCCACCAGGTTGCCGAGAGCAGTATTTCGCTTGTAGGACCGTGATCGTGCCACGAAAGCTTGCTCCAGGTTGTAAGCGTTGACGCTGCCGATTCCCGTGGCGAAATCCCAGCCAACTTGCGTGCCATAGGCCGGTTGGTACGATGAGTTTGAAGTCGAGAGCACGCCATACGTCCCCGATGGCAGATAGCAATTCACGGTGCCCCGGCAGGGTACATCCATATCTCCCTGGGTCACGTCGTAAAAGATGCACGCGCTGTTGACGCCATTACCAAGGGTTGAGTTGCATTCGGAGTTGCCGCCATTGCCATATTCGGCGCTGGCAAGAGAGTAGTAAACCGGATCCGGATTGCCCCAACGTTCGCCGGTAGCTTGGTTCATCAACGATTGGATTGCAGCCATGATCGGCGATGCAAACGATGTCCCGCCAGCCAGTGACCACGTGTCAGGAGTGCCGGTGCAAGGTCCGCCGCCGTTGGGATCAGAATTGCAATATACGTAGGAGTGTCCCCAGACTCCGCTCGCGGCAAATAGTGATACATCGGGAAGATCACGTACTCCATCGATGGGATTGCCAAAGACGGATTGCCAGAGGGGTTTGACATATCCCTTACACGATCCGCTGACTACCCCAGCTACACTGGGCGCTCCCGTGGCGCAGGCGCTCGGTCCGCCAGAACCGCCCACGACAGCGAGCCCCCCATCCCCAGAGTTGCAAAAGCCACTCGCACCATAAGGCACAGAAAAGCCAAAAAAATTGGAGATCAGCACGCTGCCACAGGTGTTGTTCCACGGAATTTCTGGAATGTAAGAGAGGGCTGAGCCGTATGTCGGCCCGTTGGTCGCACTCCAATACGTGCCGTTTGTTCCGGCGAAGGTGTCACCGAAATCGGTGCCCCCGACTGAAACGTTGTAAACCGTCGAGCCCCACCCGTTGACGTTAATGCCGTGAGTAGCGTAATTGCCTCCGCGGTCCGATACGGCCGCCGCCTGGTCCCCAGCCGAAACAAAAACGGACACACCCGCCGATACGGCTTGCTGATACAGAGAGTTGATAAAAGCATTACTGGCTGCGCCGTTGAGCGTTTCGGAGGTGCCATAACTGACGCTGATAATTCCCGGCGGACTGCCGGCGTTTAGAAGGTTTTGCAAAGCAATGAAACCCCCGAACGTCGTGTTGCTATCCGCGCAAGTGATCATCAGGATGGCCGCATTTGGCGCTGCCGCACTGGACCATTCGGCGTCGAGGATGGCTTCGCCATCCGCACCGTTGGGGCCGGGATCGATGCAGTTATTGGCGCCCTGTGGCGGGGCGGGATGAATTTCGGTGAAGGAACCCCCACTATACCCTGAGAGACCCAGGACGCTTCGGAATGTTGTCCAGTTCGCAGGGCTGTAGACATCGCTGTCTTCAACCAGAACGATTGTCTGGCCCTGTCCCGAAAAGCCGGCCTCAAAGAGTGGATTGAGATTGTAGATGGTCGCGAGGTCAGCCGGGACAACGTAGTAGCACGTGGGCGTCGTAGGCGCCGAGCAGTTGCCGGTGGTCAGATTGGCGTGCGAGTCGTACATGGGCTCTGGCATGAAATCGCTCAGAGAGACTACTCCGACGACCGCGGGCGCAAGCGCGGCTGGGATCTGCGGGTCCGTCATGTTCGCGATATGTTCCTTATCGCCCACTTTCAACCGATGGATCTCCGTGTGAAATGCCTGGTGTACTTGACCCGCCGTGCCTGAGAAGTCGATCACGAACTGGTTCGGGTACACAGTATTCACGCTGAAGCCGTGCGACTTGAGCCAGCGCGTGACGGTGTGAATATCTGCCTTGGCCAGACCGTATCTTTCTCCCAATTCTTGCGCCGTCAGCCACTGGTGAAAGTACGGCGACGTAGGATCGTGTAATCGATCGATCAAACCCGTCAGCGCCTCTTCCTGCACACGTGAGCGCCGCAACAGGAGAATCATATGTTCCAATGGGAAGTTATCGGCGAGCCGGCCACGATCGTTTTCCGCGTTCGCTTCGGGACGGGTGTTGCCCGGCAACGTGACCAAGTCGGCTTCGTTGACTGTTCTGGTAATGAGAATCGGGATTGATGGGGTGGCTCCTGGCCACTTGGTTTCGGGGTTGGCCTGTGCAACGCTCGTCACTGCCCCGGTCGTGAACAAGAAGAAAAACAACCACGAAGCCATTGCGCGCAAGCTTGTCATATTTGGTCCTCGATATCGTCGCTGAAGAATCCTCAACACGCTTCCGGAACCTGAACAAACGGTGGTAGGAGCGTTACCTGACACAGGCTCGACCACGTCACAGGTGTTATACAGGCGTTCCGTGGTCACCGGCAACGCAAAATCCAAGAGCCAGAAGTGCACCCGGTTGCTCTACGAATCTCCTCCTGGCACTAGTGAGTACATCCGGTTTCGGCGTCGGGCCACTCGTATCTGCTGGGATTGGTCGAGGGTGCGTTGACGTGTGGCGTTGGACCGCGCGTCGTTCCCTCTGCATCGAGGGGACTCTATCGACAAGCCGGTGGACCCGTAGAACACTGGATCTGCAATCCACGTAGGGCACCACTGCGACTGGCGGGTCCCGGATCTGTCAGATTCGGTTCGAACTGGCTTTCTGCGGCTACACTCCATGCCGCGGCCATTGTGCATAATGGTGTGGAAAAAGAGGAAAGACGATTTTCACGCTTCATAAACGTCGCCGCTTCAATGACCTGCATTCTTTGGGTTTGAAGTTTTTGGGCTTGCTGTTTGCACCAATAAGCGGCATTGACAAATATCTGACAA